>SL_5KL_010_SEDDRAFT_10001797_pt1 | contig 12526 bp, 14 predicted proteins | sample SodLakKL_010_SED_FD_9118 | JGI IMG/M metagenome (IMG submission 9118)
ACGCCGACCGGCGTTGGTGGATCAGCACTCGGTCCGTTCAGCCATCTCCAACGCGTCATCCACCTCGATGCCAAGGTATCGCACGGTGCTCTCCAGCTTGCGGTGACCAAGCAGGAGCTGCACGGCCCGCAGGTTCTTCGTCCGCCGGTAGATCAGTGTCGCCTTGGTTCGGCGCAAAGAATGGGTGCCGTACTCCTGAGGGTTGCCGCCGATCAGGTCCACCCAGCGCTTCACGATCCGTGCGTACTGCCGGACCGAGAGATGGAGTGATTCATGCTGCCGGCTGGGGAAGAGGTAGCTGCCGCTGGTCAGGCTGGCCTTCGCGATCCAGGCGGCCACCGCAACGCGGGTCGGCTCGGTGAGTTCAAACCGGACCGGTTCACGGGTCTTCTGCTGGACCACGCTGGCGCGGGTCAGGACTTCGCCGCCGCGGGCCACGTCGTTCACCCGCAACTGGACCAGATCGCAGCCCCTGAGCTTGCTGTCGATCGCGAGGTTGAACAGGGCGAGTTCCTTGGTTTTACCGGCCATCTCCAGCCGGGTGCGCAGGGCCCAGATCTCTCTGAGCTTGAGCGGTGGTTTCTGGCCGATGAGCTTGCCTTTGTTCCAGGGGGTCGGATGGTAAACAACGGTCATTGCACTGTCGTTCATGGTCGGTCTCCTCTTTCGTGGTTGAGGAAACCTGAGCATGGCTGTTTCGGTGCGGCGCGGTTGCAAGGAATGGGCTCGAGAAACTGGGTTTGCCAGCCTCTGGAGGTAATGACGAGAGCGCACCGGCGTGCCAGGCTGATCGGCGTAACCGAGCGCTTCGCACGTCCGCGGTTTCGATTGGACGCCTGCGAGCACTCGGGAGTAGCATTCAAGAAAATGTCACGGTCGGAGTCATCCCATGGCAGAGCTGAGTCGCATCACGCTGGACGTGGAGGTCTGCCACGGCAAGCCCTGTGTTCGACACATGCGCTGGCCTGTCGAGGTCGTGCTGGACCTGGTGGGGTCGGGCATGACGATGGATGAAATCATCGCCGACCATCCGGAACTGGAGCGCGAGGACATCGTGGCCTGTCTGCACTATGCGCGCCTCCTGTTGTCCGGGGAGCCGGTCCGTCACGTGGCCTGATGCGCGTTCTTTGTGACGTTCACATCCCGTTTCGGCTCGTCAATCGGTTGCGCGAGATGGGAGTCGATGCAACGCACGTGAACCGGGTGCTCGACGGTCAAGAACGACTGACGCGGCGATCTGCACGTTTGTGGATCAGGGCGGCATGCTCCTGATCACAAAGGATGGCGATTTCCGGGATAGCCATTATCTTCGAGGCTCGCCCGCACGAGTGCTGAGACTCACTCTGGGCAACCTGCCAAACGCCGAGCTGGTGATGTTGCTGGAACGTTACTGGGGGGCGATCGTCGAGTCCGCCGCACAGGAGCACTGCTACCTCGAACTATCCCCAGAGGGGCTGATTCGTTTGCCTCCGGCAAGCTGATCCCAAAGATACCCCGTTGAGGCTCGGAGCCCCGATGTAAGTTTGGACCAGACGGGCCCTTGTCGGGGGACGGTTCGTGACCCTGACCGGCCGGTGGCCAAACTCGACCGACAGTCTCCAGCCCGCCCGTTTGCTGACGCCCGATGCGGGTGGAAGAACCACGCGAACTCTTCGCGCCCGCGCCGACCCGAAGTGTGGTGCACGGTCGGGCAAGAGATGTTTACGGACCAACCTGCGCTCCGCGACAAGGAAGGCGGGCCGTGTTATACAGAATCTGTCTATCACCGATATCCCAGATTCTGTCTAATCCACTGACTGTTGGCAATAGAATGGAGTACCATGTCTGAAAAAGAAAAAACGCTAATACTCCAAGGAACCCCTATCTCGCCGGGGCTAGCGGAGGGAATTATCCATGTCCACCACAACATACTTGGCCCAATAGATGCCCCAGTGGACATAGAGCGACACAACGTCGAAGAAGAGTTTTCACGTCTTGATGTCGCTACAGCGAAGATTTCTGATGATCTCGTCGCGTTGGCTGCCAGAGTCGAAAGGGAAATCGATTCGAGGCTTGCCAGCGTTTTCGGGGCTCATCAACTCATAGTTGATGACGCTTCACTGAGAGCGGAATTAAAAAAAGAGATCCTTGACAATTTGGTAACCGCGAGCAGCGCCGTAAAGACGGTCTTCTTGCGCTGGGAGAAGCGGTTTCTATTGATGGAGTCGCAGATCACCAGAGACAAAGGTGACGACATGCGGGATATTTCGATCCGCCTGTCTAATGCCCTTGCGGGGATCACGGTTCACCCATTGGAAGAGATCCCCCGCGGCAGTGTGCTCGTTACCTCGCGCTTACTCCCGTCGGATACTGTTTTTCTCTCTGATCGATCCGTCTCGGCCGTTCTTCTAGAATACGGAAGTACCGGCTCTCATGCAGCTCTGTTTGCCCGCGAAATGGGCCTGCCGTGCATCTCTGGAATCTCCAATATACTGACCACAGCGCCCAATGGCGCACCGGCTCTCGTGGATGCAGACATAGGAACCATCACGATTCGCCCCCAGGAGAAACAGAAACTCATCTTCCGGAGAAAGGTTGATGACAACGAGCATACCCAACACTTGGCACGACAGCATGCTCGGGGTCCTGCGGTCACAAAAGATGATGTAACGATCTCCGTACTCGCTAATGTGGGATGCAGCGATGATACAGAAAGGGCCATGTTGAACGGCGCAGATGGAGTCGGTTTGTACCGTATGGAGCGGGCCTACCTGGGACGCGTTGTACCGCCCAATGCCGATGAACTCCTCACTGAGATGCGCCAGACACTTGAAGCGGCCAAGGGCCGCACCGTCTGTGTGCGCCTTCTAGATCTCGGCACCGATAAACCGTTGCCCTTCATGAAATTCTTAGCGGAAACAAATCCCTCGTTAGGACGTCGAGGCATCCGCTTGCTTCGTGAGTATCCCGAACTTCTCAAGACGAGTTTGCGGGCTATACTGGAACTTTCCGGGGAATTCGATGTGCGCATTCTGGTTCCCATGGTCACAGTGCCAGATGATGTTGCGGTGGTAAAAGAATATCTCACACAACTGGGTTCGGAATTACAGATGTCCTCTCTTCCTGAGTTGGGCGCCATGATAGAAACTCCGGCCGCGGCACTTTCGGCGCGAGAGATCGCCAGGCACGTTGACTTCCTGAGTTTCGGCACAAACGACCTAACACAATATGCGTTTGCAGCTGACAGGGAGAATGCGGCGGTGGAGCAATACTTCAACGACGCTGCGGAGGTCATATTCAGACTGTTAGGTTTGACCCATGATGATGTGCCCGATTTACCCCTTTCCGTGTGCGGCGAACTTGCGGGGCGACCAGAGCACATTCCCAGGCTCCTTCAGTGCGGGATAAGAAAGCTCAGTGTCGCTCCACCGTTGATCCCGATAGTCAAAGAAACCATCCGGAATTCCTTGTGCATGGCGCCCTTGATGGAAAACCAATGAGTTAAACATGCCAATCGGGTAAGGGCGGGTCTCTAACCCGCCCTCCCCACACCACCCGGCATGCGGGTCCGCACCGGGCGGTTCATGAGAAAGAAGCACACGGGGAGATCAAGCGTAGCCATGGGCCTTCATCCACAGATCGCGGACGCTGATCAGGCCTTGGCGTTGCAGCCACTCATTCGTCATCCCGCTCTGTGTCGCCAGCGTCCGCGACAAGCGCCAGTAGCTTTTGCTGCTGAGCGCCGTCAGGATTGCCTGGCGTCTGAACGTCCCCAAGGCGAGCAGGTTGCGGACCTTGGTGCGCACGTGGCGCCACTGTTTCCAGTAGCACATGCGCACCCGGCGGCGCAGCCAGTGGTCGAGCTCGGGGATCGGACGGTAGTAGTCCGAGATGCCGAAATAGCCCATCCAACCACGAACGTACTGGGCGAGCTTCAGGAACCGGTATGGCATCGAGACACCCCAAGAGCGTCCGGTCAATCGCCGAACGTGGTGCTTGAAGTCCTCGAAGGCGCGGTCAGACCAGCGCAGTTTCGTGCCCCGGAAGGTGAATCCGAGAAACTGACAGTCGTTGGTTTTGACCACCCGGCTCTTCTGCTCGTTGACCAGCAGCGCCAGCTTGCGAGCAAGAAAGCGAGTCACGCTCGCCTTCACCCGCTCGCCGGCGCGGTTCGTCGTGACGAGGATCACGAGGTCATCCGCATAGCGGGTGAACCGGTGTCCTCGCCGTTCCAGTTCACGGTCGAGATCGTCCAACAGAATATTGGCGAGCAATGGGGAGAGCGGCCCGCCTTGCGGCGCGCCGATCTCCGTTGCCTGAATGGACTCTCCGACCAGGACGCCCGCCCGCAGATAACGACCGATCAGGGCCAGCAACCGCTGGTCGCGCACCTTTCTGGCCACGCGGGCCATCAGGACGTCGTGCTGGACGCTGTCGAAGAACTTCGCCAGGTCCAGATCGACGGCGATGCGGTAACCGGCCTGGATGTGGCCCTGTACCTGCCTGAGTGCTCCGTGGGCGGAGCGCCCCGGTCGGAAGCCAAAACTCGATTCCGAGAAGTCGGGATCGAAGATCGGCGTGAGTACCTGCGCGATGGCCTGCTGGATCACCCGGTCGATGACCGTGGGGATGCCCAGCAACCGCTCCCCGCCCTTGGGCTTCGGGATTGCAACCCGTCGCACCGGCTGGGGTTGGTAGACACCATCGGCAAGTTGCTGGCGGATCTGGGGCCAGTGCCGTCGTGCAAACGCCGGGAAGTCCTCGATCGGCATCCCGTCAACGCCGGGAGCGCCCTTGTTGGCCTTCACCCGCTTCCATGCCCGCTGCAGGTTGGTCCGGTCCAGAACCCGCTCCATCCACTCCTCGTGCAAGGCTGGCTGCGTGGGGCCACGCCGCGACACATCTCCCCCGGACGGGTTCGGCGATGGTGGCGAGTGACTCACGGCTCCTCCTTGGTTTCTCATGTTCGGCCCTTCATCGTTGGGGGTTCCGCCCCCTGCCGATTACTATGGCCTCTGCTGACTTCTGCCCGGTCACGCCGTGCGTTGCCGCAGGGCGCGCTGCCGGAGGCGTGCGGTAGGGTCCGGTGGCGGTTCCGCGGCTTTCGCCTCGGGCCTCAGTCCGGCTCCCGTGACACACCCCGGCCGCAAGCCGGGCAGACCTCCCCGAATAAGGACATGAACTTTCAGTGCACAACCGCCGCATTTACCCTATCCCCTGCACCTGGCGGGCTTCGTCATCTTGTGCTGACTCGCCCGGGGACTGAGCCTTCTATGCGATTTCTGTCCGTCGGCTCGCACCTTTGCGCTCGGGCTTCCTTCAGACATCCCCTCACGGGTCTGCCCTTGCCGTCGGCTAGTAGTTGCATTCGTCCAAACTTCGGACATCACAGGTACTCCTACAGGGGACTTTCACCCCATCAGTTCATGCCCATGTCGGGCGTACACAAGGCGCTGCACCGGACAGCAATTCCGCTGCGCTCCATTGCCGCCGGTGAGCTTGGTCGTTATACAAAGGCGCGGGATAGATTGGAAGGTTGAAACGGGAGCGGATTTGGTTTGTGGGCTGCTTTGGGCGTGTCCGGAACGGTATTCGGACCGGTCGCTCAGGGCGACGGGTTGGGTGACCGGAAAGGGCCGAGGTCAGTCACTCACGCCGGGTCTTTCGCGGGGCCCCCGCTCGGAATTTGGTGAGGTCTAAAAACTCGGCTCGAAAGAAATTTAAACAAGTGATTTGGAAAGCCTGATTTCTTGATCTTATCGCTGTCAATCGAATATTTTGTTAGAGGTTCATCAGGTTCGCCAAGGACGGGAGGTGGCCAAGGAGCTTTGGCGTATTCGGATTGCCGCGGACGCTAGCCGAAGGCAGCAAGAACAATAAGAAGTATTATAAATACAATAGGCACAATCCATAACAGGTTCCTTATGAGCCAGATTACTTGCGCCCCACCTTCCGCAGACCCGCCCTTGGCAAGGCCTGCAAGGAAAACTAAAGCTACCAAGATCACGAAACCAACTATCTAAAGCATGTTATTGCCCCAAGCCTCGGTTTAATACTTGGTTTCCTTAGGCGGATGGGATCCGGGGTCTGCACAGCTTTTTTGTCATCTGGCCCAGTCGATATATTCGTACGGCAATTATTGCGCTTTGGCCCCCTGCCTTGCCAACTTTTGCTATAAATCCGCTTCCTAGCTGCTCCAAGGCGATATCCCCAATAGCGTCGGCGCCAACTGCGAGTATCGCGCTTGTGAGTGCGTGTTTCAGAAGCCTTATCGACGAAAGCGTTGTCAGTTCGAGACCGTAGATGTTTCCGAGGTCTCGAATTAAGGTGGACGCTTTCCAAAGTATAACGAAGACATCTAGCGCCGGATGAGGAACGATCGCTACCGCCGCTGCGACAGTCACGGTGTTGCGTTTTATGACGTCATCCGCTTCGGCGTCTTGCTTAGCGAGGATCGTGTTCGTGAACAAATCGGCGTAGTCGCGGGCGTTGTCCACCGTGTTGGCTGCATCGTGGAACTCGTGGATTAGAGCAGGGTGACGATGTTCAAGAGCTGCGAACCGGGGCGCCAGGGCGTCCTTGATCTGCACAAGGCTACCTTGCTCGAGTGCCAGTTTGATCTCTGTTTGGTAGTGATCTAGGGTCTCGACACGTCGCTTGGCTCTGAATTCACGCGATAATGCCCAGGCGAATACACTGAGCAACGTGAGCGCGAGGAATGTGAAGGGTAGAGCCAGCAAATTGCCCCTTTGCCAGAGACCAATGAGCTCTACGCCGACTCGATAGCCTAGCCAAGCACCGACGGACGCGGTCAGAATCCAGAAAGCGTAATGCCAGTGAGCGTTTGCGGACTTCTTGGCAGCATTGGATGGAGCTGTCGAAAGTTCGATTTGGCTTTCTGGTTCCAATGGGATGGCGGATTCGTCCACTGGTCCCGGGGATGGACGGGTTGATTCCGCGTCGCGGTGTTCAGCCTTGGGAGCGGGATGGGGAGTCATGTCATCGATCGGAGAAGCCCGTTCGGTGACGGGCCCAGGATGGATCGTGTGGTTCTTCAATGGAAATCCTCGCCGATCAGGAAATCGAGCGCTTTCCCGAGGTTGATGGCCGGAAAACCCTCTATTTGGGCCTTGGGCATGGGGGGTGGGTCAAAGTTGAAAAACTGGAAGGACAAGCCTGACCATTCTGGTGGCATGTCGAGCGGCATGTTGCCGGGATCCCACAATCCCTCGTCAGACGCACCTGCGGGTTTGCCCCGAAGGATCTCTCGGCGGGGCGGCGCCTCGGTCTGATAGTCAGTTGTGGCTCGGACTGATGCGAGCGCGAGCACCTCGTGACGAGCAACGTCAGTCCGCATGCGGGCATTCTTATCAAGCGAGCCCAGTATCAGTCGTAGTAACTCCTCAAGGTTGGCTCTGTCATGCCGCGTGACGTGATCCGCTTTGGTCGCGGCGAAGAGGACATGCGTAGTACGGCCGATCCCGGGGAGTTTGGACAGCCAGCCCCCTTTTCCATAGCGGAATGCGCCTAATGCCATGGCCATCGATTGAACCATTTCGTCGAATACGTGCTGGCCGGCCTCGAGGGTCCGCAGGACATCCACCAATATAATCTGCCGATCCATGCGCGCGAAGTGGTCGCCATGGAATGGCTTGATTACCTTTGCCTTGTATTCCGAGAAACGCCGCTTCATGCCTCTGTACAATCTGCTTTCCAAGTACTCAGGCGGAAGCGGCACAAGCTGCAGAACCGGTGAATGGCGGAGAGTATCCGGGCGCAACAGGCGCCCGGGTTGGTTCAGTGTCAATCCCAGCGCTGCAGCCCGCCGCAGATAATCCTCCCAAGCATTTGCCAATCGCTGGATAATCTCGGCGTCAAAGTGCTGCTCGATCGGTAGGGCGGCTAGTTCGGAGAGATATTGTTCGCTCAGGGCAGCCCGCGGCTCTTTCGAGGCCAGCGAGAGCATTTGTTCTGACCACGCCTCGTAGGATTGCCCAAGCATGTTTAAGTCAACCAGCCACTCACCGGGATAATCGACCAGTTGGAGTTGGATGTGGCCCAGTCCGATATTCGGCAGGCCCGCCTTTCGGGCGAGTCGCTGCTTCACTCCGGGTGCAGCTACGGTATCGATATCCAGCACGATCCTAGAGATGCCGGTGGTCGGCGCCGGCCAATGAGCGGTCCGCCCGAGTAGGCTGTCGCGTACGTTGTGAAACGGAAAATGCGGTAAGCAGGAGTAGATGTCGTCCCGGATCGACGCACCACGGATCTTTCCGCGCTCGAAGGGTCCGAACCGGGCCAATGGTCCCTGCCCGCGACGTTGATCCCAGGAACCCGCGGTCAGTAAAGCTTGTGCAACCGCACCGATGAATACTGTCTTTCCGGAGCGTGAGAATCCGGTGACCCCGATCGTGATGCGGCGAGCGGCGAGGTGTCGGGTACGCGTCTGAACAGAATCGGCGAAGGTCATGGCTCCAACCGCAAGTGGCCACTGGCAAAAGCCCGTTCAAGGACAGCCATTCTCTATGGCATCTAAAAGAATCGGATACTGTTTAATCCGGATCCACCGGAAGAAGGTCGTACCGATTCGGATCTTGTCGAATCCCCTCATCCGGATCGACAGGAGCTAAAAACTCGATTGTCCTGGCCGCATTGATCCATGCGTCCGGGTCAATTGGCCCTTCTGCAGGGAATCTGTGACAGCCCAGACTCGTGGTGCCTTGGCTCTCTGCTTCAAGGCATTCCTCGTGCCAGTTGAATCGCTTTGATTCACGGAAAATTCGGTCGTGTACCAAATTGGCTAATGCTTCCGGGCCAAGTTTACAGACTATTGGCCTTTCGAAACTTTCGTGATCAGCATCGATGGTGAGCAGCAGGTTGTTAACTTGGTCATGTTGTACGCACATTTGGCCCAACTCGGTAACCGTGAGTGCCATCACAACGCCCGTGCCAAGCGTCGGCACAGCTTTCAGGGGTGCCGACTGCAAATGTCGGGAAAGCCCGAGGTTGATGCCCATGTGTATTTGACGAGCGGTTCTTGTGGCCATGGCTAGCTGCAAAGAGCGCTTGTCGTTCAGAGTCAGATGATCCCGAAGCTCGGCTTTCAGATCATTTTTCGAGTTGGCGCATTCCACGTTCCTTGCTTCAGATTCCGCCAGCCTGAAGCTCAGGACAAGTCGTTCAGACTCAGATGTTGCCAACTGCTCCCTTGTCTCGTCGCGAGCCGCGTAGATAGTGGGGATGCCTGTTGTTCGCGAGAACAGACCTGATACCGTGGTGCCGACGGGTTCGAGGGTCAACAAGGCAATGCTCAATGCGGTCGAGACCGTCAGGACTGCGATGGCAAATCCAATCGCGATGGTGATGGTTCGGTGTGCTTTAAGCATCACTGCTTAACGTAACAAAGATTATGGAGTTCCCAATACTCTTTGGTGCCAAACACTAGTGGATTGGATTCGGCAAGCCTGAAGGCGATACGGCCATCCCGATCAGTCGCGCACGGTTTAGACGCGTATCTCAACAAGATACCAACAACTTCCGCCGTATTATGGCCCGCTGCTTGTTGTATAGGGGTGTGTCCACCTTTCGCTGTCGCGTCAGGATCGGCACCATGGCGAATAAGAATCTCGGTGACCTTTGGATTGGGATTGCGTGTGGCCGCGAGATGCAAAGGTGTCCAATCATCGCGATCTGCGGAATTCACATCGCCGCCAGACACAGCCAACAGCGCGATAGTGGAGGAGTCTTGGTTGTCGCGTGCTGCGTAGTGCATTGGGCGGCGCCCATTTTGGTCCCTCGCGTTTGTATCTGCGCCGGCTGCAATGAGTGCGCTCATCACCGCGTGGGGGCGCGAGTGTTCGGTTGCGATCATCAAGGGCGTCACTCCGCGGCTTCGAAACCAGATTCTGTCGGTGAACTGCCGAGGGCCAGGATCTACGATCGAGTCTACGTCCGCACCGTGAAGTGCCAATGCGACCACGATCTGCGGCCAGTCAGTCATGCGCGCTGCCATGTGCATCGGTGTCCATCCGTCCGCTTCACGGGCCGCAGGATCGGCGCCAGCAGATACGAGTAAGTGTATGACTTCAGGGTCTCTTGAGTAAGCTGCTGCGAGGTGCAGTGGCGTTTGTCCGTCGTCGGTCCGCAGCCGGATGCTCGCGCCTTCTTGAAGGCAGGTTTCTACAAGTGATGCCGGAGCATGGTCAAAGAAGCTTGGTGTTCCCCAGTCATCGCACTGGCTCGCGCCAAGTGAAGGAACGTACGTGAGGGGTAGAAGAACGGTCCAAAGGAACAGGCAGCGTGTTGTTTTCATGATACGTGACCGGAGATTGGGATGGCCCCCCATGATCTGCATCCGTGTTTCTGATGGGTTGCCTCTGGAAGTGTTTCGTGGTGGCTCGTGGATCGGGGTACTCCTATTGCGTGGTGCGCGTTGCAGCATGGCATGATGAGGTGTGTTTACTATCAGGGCGACTGGGTAACTCATGTCGTAAATCGAGCTTACCACCGAAGCTAGACTAGCGCTGCGCCAAGACTGCATTCGCATCAGTAGCAGCGCTGGTCAGTCCAGGCCTTCAAGGCTGACTGGCGTCTGGATCCAGGAAGAGTCTCGTCGGACCCCTAGCTCCCTAGCTCAACTCCGCGTAATCGAGTCAATCGTCATCATCAGTTGCACGTAGCCGTCCCGAGCGATATCGGGTGGGATGTCGACGTTGGGCATGTTCATGCCGTTTTCGACGCGGGAAAGGTAGTCCTGATCCATCTCGATCAACCGGGCCACTTCCTTCTGGGTCAGGCCGCGAGCGAGAGGTTCGGAGGGACTTGATTCCCTTACCGAGCGCGCTCTTCCGGACGAATCTGGTCCACGGACCTGCTCCATCGCCGTATTCTCCTTGGAGATTGTGCGATAGCCATCATTCGATGAGCAAGGCTCATGTTATTGAGATGCGAAATGCAGATGAGGGAAGTGCCGGCGAGCGCCGGGGTGGGTCCGGCTGGGATGGCTCAACTGGTCGAGATCGTCCCGTACACCATCAGCCCGAAGTGAGACGGCAAGCCTGCCATGATTTTCGAGGACATTCATCCCGCTGCAGATTACCTCGCGTGACACGTCGCCGATTCCATTCGGGCACACCGCGAAGATCCGGCCTAGTGGCGCTACGCGCATCCAAGTTGGCCTAGTCTCTCGATCTCCCCTGGACCCCGAAGCTTGTCCTGCTGGCTTTGGCCGAGCACGCGGACAACCACGGTGTCTGCTGACGGAGCCAGGAGCACATCGTTCGCATGTGCGGCCTTTACGTGCGTCATCTACAGGGGTCTGCGGCGATCTCGCGACCCGCGGATGGATCCGGACCGAGCATCGTCCGGGGGCCGGTGGTGGGCGGCAGATCGGTCTCTACCGCCTACGCCTCGCCGATTAGGAGACGGAGGCCATCCAACTGGACAACCCGTCCGCGGGGGCAACCGGACATCCAGCGGGGGGCAGCCGGACACGTTGTCCGCCGAAACTGCATAGAACCATCAATAGAACCCTCACCGGTGGGATCACGCGGTTCGGGCGCGATGGTAAAAGCGCTGGGCTCCGCGCTCAAGGGCGGGCAACAGGAGGGCTTCGATCGGTTCTGGGAGACCTGGCCTAAGCGGGTCGCCAAGGGCGACGCGCAGAAGGCTTGGGCAAAGCTGGATCCGGACGACGACCTGACGGAGCGGATCGTCGCGTTGGTGTGCGCGGCCTGCGCGCCCGAGCAGTGGCGGCGCGACGGCAGGCGGTTCATACCGTACCGCGCCACCTGCCTGCGCCGCCAGGGCTGGGAGGACGAGCACCGGGTGTGCGTCGAGCACGTCCCCGACCGGGGTCCGTGCCGGCCGAGTCGTTTCGACGGGACATTGAATGTATTGAACGAGTTATTCGCAGGTGGTCATGAAGCAAGGAAACCTTCCAGCAGGGCATCGCCTACATGGCGGCGGCCTCCGACACGGGGCTGCATCGGGAGTGGGTGGTCGTCTACTGGGACCACTTCGGCTGGCATGCGGGATGACCTGCTCATGGACGTCTGCCGCACCGTCGTCGTGCCGGTTCCATCATCCAAGAAGACGGACAGTCATTGGAGGGAACGTATGCTTTACTTCACGCCGATGTGGGTGGGGCTGATGAGTTCGAGTTTATAGTCCAACACGAAACGACCGATGCGGACCACCTTCGCGAGTGGGTGAGATGAATTGGTTCGCGGGCTGCTTTGGGTGCGTCCGGAGCGGTATTCGGACCGGCCCTTCAAGATGAGGGGCTGGGCGGCGGCTTGGGGCTGGCCCCTGCCATTGGCGGTCTCTACCCGACCCAGAACTGCCGTCCACACGCAGCTCGCGAACGATCCTTTTCCGACATTCTGCGGACGCCCGGGAACCACAATCATGAGCTGGATTTCGACGTATGCGACCAAATTCCCAAGACCGGAATCGACCCCGCATCCGTCAGATCACCATTTTCCACTCCCGTAACTGGCCGACGGTCTGTGTCAGCCCCTGCTTGAGCAGCGTGTCCAGGTAATCG
>SL_5KL_010_SEDDRAFT_10001798_pt1 | contig 12523 bp, 7 predicted proteins | sample SodLakKL_010_SED_FD_9118 | JGI IMG/M metagenome (IMG submission 9118)
GTTCTTCTTGAAGCTATACCTTAAATACCGCTTTACTATATTCTACCACCTTCTATATTCTATCTCCATATAAAGGAGAAGTCCAACATAATACTGTAGAATAATTATAATAATAAGGAACCTATCTGCCAATTACCCTTTTCCAAAACGGGGTCAGGTCTTGAAATATAATATTTTTCTTCGAGCTAAGTACAAATTAAAATAAAAGTGACAATTCAAGACCTGACCTTCATTGCTCCTCTTGCTCATTGTAACTAAGACCCAGGTTTTAATACAAAAAACTCAGGGCGGTATTTATTAACTACCGCCCTGTAAATGCTTTTAAGGCAAAGCTTGCCTGGCAAGTTTTCAAAATATTATAGATCCAGGGCTCTTGCTAAAAAAGCGGCCATGGCCATTCGGGTTACAGAGGCAGAAGGCCTGAATGTGCCATCGGTAAAACCTCCAGTGATACCTGAAGCGGCCAACAGCTCAATTTCATCATAAAACTGATGATCGAGGGGGACATCTGAGAAGGTTGGAGTAGTAGGAACATCATATTGATCTTCCAAATCAAGCGCCCTGACCAGAAAGGCGGCCATGGCCATACGGGTTACAGAGTTAGAAGGCCTGAACGTACCATCGGTAAAACCTCCAGTGATACCTGAAGCGGCCAACAGCTCAATTTCATCATAAAACTGATGATCAAGGGGGACATCTGAGAAGGTTGGAGTAGTAGGAACATCATATTGATCTTCCAAATCAAGCGCCCTGACCAGGAAAGCGGCCATGGCCATTCGGGTTACAGAGGCAGAAGGCCTGAATGTACCATCGGGGAAACCTCCAGTAATACCTGCTGCGACCAGCGCTTCAATCTCATCATAAAACGGGTGGTCAGGGGGGACATCAGAAAAGGAAGTGGTATCTGCCCGGTTGACGGTAATAGTATAGTTATTTTCAGTTACCCCATCTGCAGAGGTAACAACAATGGCAATGACGGTGGCTGTACCTGGATTGCCTAAAGCAATACTTTTTGCTTCCCCGCTGGTAGCTGCATCGCCATTAATGATCACCGTTGCGCCAGGATCGGATAAAGTAGCGGTAACCGCCAGTAAATCGACATCATAAGCTACATCAACTGTGTATTCAGTTATTGCCCAGTTAAAATCAGGAACCAGGCTGCCCACACTAACGGTTAGACCAGATAAGGTGGCATCACTGCCCGGTTCAGGTGCCCGGTTGACGGTGATAGTATAGGTATTTTCAATTACCCCATCTGCGTCAGAAACAACAACTTCAATGACGGTGACCGTAGCCGGATCGCCTAAAGCAATACTTTTTGCTTCCCCGCTGGTAGCTGCATCGCCATTAATGATCACCGTTGCACCGGGATCGTGTAAGGTGGCGGTTACAGCAATTGTGTTGACATCGTGGGCTACCTCAACGCTATATTCTGTTTCTGTCGAGTCAAAGGCAGGTTGAAGTGAACCTGGGTCTACAGCCAGGCCCGAGAGGTTTAGAACTTCAATGTATCCCGGTTTAGAGCTGCTGTTTAAGCTGCCGGCATTGTAAGTCTGCAGGGTGACCTGGTAAGTTCCCGGTGCTTTATAGATATGCACGGGGTTCTTCTCGTTAGAACCGGCGGTTTCCAGGCGCCAGACATCATTAAAACGTGGGTTTTGAGCATCATTACCGCCCATGAGCACAATACTACCGTCGGGCAGCACTACACTTCTATGATGAAAACGTGCCGGCCAGGGAGCTTCCTCGGTCAATAAACTCCAGGTCGCGCCCCCATCAACCGAACGCCAGACATCATTTTTTACTGTGCCCTCTATTGTACTTCCACCCGAAACAATGATACTCCCATCGGGCAGGGCAGCGGCAGATTGATAATAGCACATTCCCCATTCAACCTGATCATTAATTTCAAACCAGGTAGTCCCTCCATCAGGAGAGCGCCAGACAAAATTTTCAGCAGTAACGACAATGCTGTCGTCAGGCAGGGCAACACTGGATTGCCTGGGGCGACCGGGCCACACCGAAGCAGCTAACTGCTCCCAGTTTTCACCCCCGTCGGTCGAGCGCCAGACATCGCTTATAAAGTCTCCTTCACTAAAGCCGCCGGTAAGAATAATACTGCCATCAGTAAGGACAACGCTGCTTAAACCATCACGTCTTGACCACTGGGCTGCATCCGTCAGGCAAACCCAGTTTTCACCTCTGTCGGTCGAACGCCAGACATCATTCCTATAGGGTTCTATACCAGGACTAAATCCGCCCATAAGGACAATACTGCCGTCGTGAAGAGCAACGGTAGTATGGTCCGATCGGGCTGTCCACTGGGCGCTATCGGTAAGCTGGGACCAGTTTGCGCCCCCATCCGTCGAGCGCCAGACATCATTTTTCCTCGAGGTGCCGTCATAACCACCTGTAAGGATAATACTACCGTCGGGTAGGGCTACACTACTGTGGCCGGACCGTCCCGCCCAGGCTGCATTGGCACTGATCTGCTCCCATGGCTCTGCCATAGCTTCATCACCAAAATACCAGGTCCAGCCACCGGCTTCGCCGCCTGTTTGGTCGGTAAATTGCACTTCAAGCGGGGCCGAACCGGCCAGAGGCTCGCCACTGAACTCGGGAGTAGCATAAATATAGTTTCTTTTGGAGATAATGCCGGATCCCCCGGTATTGTAGGCCTGCAGGGTGACCCGGTATTTCCCCGGAGTTTCATAGGTGTGTTCCGGGTTCTGTGCATAGGAACTGGCCGTCTCCAGGCGCCAGACATCATTATAATATACTGGTGGGTCTATGCCTCCGATCAGGATTACGCTCCCATCAGGAAGGACCATGCTTGTATGCGCAGCTCGCTCCGGCCACCCGTTTTCTGCGTCCAACAGCTTCCAGGTTGCCCCCTGGTCAGTCGAACGCCATGTATCATTGACACGATCCTGATCAACCTGACGCCCTCCCATGAGGATGATGCTGCCGTCGGGTAAAGCCACGCTGCTATGGGCATCGCGCGCGGTCCATGGAGCGGAAGCGGTTTGCTCTGTCCATGTAGCTCCCCCATCGGTTGAGCGCCAGACGTCATTTATACGTGCTCCGGGCCATAACCCGCCCCCCATTAGGATGATGCTGCTGTCAGGCAAGACCACGCCGCTATGGTAAGAGCGGGCAGACCAAGCAGCGTTTGCTGTCAACCTCTCCCATGTTTCCCCTTTATCGGTTGAGCGCCAGACATCATTCTTCTCTGTAAGAGAAGAATCCACCCCCCCGGTGAGGATAATGCTGCCGTCGGGCAGGACTACACTTTTATGAGCAAAGCGGGCCTCCCATGGAGCTGAACCGGTTTGCTCTGTCCATGTGGCTCCCCCATCGGTTGAAAGCCAAACGTCATTTTTCCCATTTCCAGCACCAAGCGCAGCATCCCGACCTCCCATGAGCACAATACTGCCGTCGGGTAGAGTTACGCTGCTATGGTCAGCACGCCGCGACCACGGCGCGGCAAGAAGCAACCTGGTCCAGGTTTCTCCTCCGTCAGTAGAGCGCCAGACATCTCCTCTAGGTTCATTATCGGTGTCAAATCCCCCCGTGAGCACAATACTGCCCTCGGGTAGCACTACACTGCTAAAGCTGTAACGAGCAGGCCATGCTGCATTTTCATTTACAAGCTCCCAGGTTCCTGTATAATCTTCATCACCAAAATACCAGGTCCAGCCGGTGCGATTGCCGGAGGATTGATCACTAAATTGTACCGTCAGTGGTGCCGGTCCGGTCAAAACATCAGCAGAAAATTGCGGAACAGGCGGGCTGTCCTGGGTGTAACCTAAGCTGCCGATCAGAAAGCTAAGGGCAATAATAAAAACCGATAAGACTAATAAAAGTTCTTTTCTCATGATTTTATATTTCAATGGATACACCCTTTCAAAATTGATTGAAAAAGCACCTCTCCTTAAGCATTCTGCCAGGACGCCTTCCTTCAATTTCTACCAGGATAATAAATTAGCAAACGGACCGGGTTTTGGTATAGCCTCTTTTATAGCCTACCCTCCTTCTTACCGGTCCCTGGCAACTTGAATATTTGGATTACATTTTCGCTGTGGGTATTATTCTCTACTAGTAAATATATCACAAAAACAGGCAAAATGATCCTTTTTACAAAAACCTGGCCGGGGCATCCGGCTAAAATAAAAAAAAACCGGCCAGGATTAATAAATACAGCCGGTTTCTAGTGCAAAACGCAAAATGCAAAACGGGGTCAGGTCTTGAAATATAATATTTTTCTTCGAACTAAGTACAAGTACAAGTTAAAAAAAAGTGATAATTCAAGACCTGACCCTAATTGTTCAATTGTTTTTACTCCGCTTCCGATTCGGATCAATCTGTTTCATCTTCTGACTCGGGGTTGTAGGGGCCGGGCAGGCTGATCTGGGGGTTTTTATCTACGGTGACTCCAAACACTTCTTCGATCGTATCAACCCGTGCTTTTTCATCGATCACCAGGTACCAAATATTTTGCCCGTGTTGATAGGATAGCTGACCACTGCCGCCGAATACAAAGGTTTCGATATTATCAGGATTTACCGTCATACCAAGCAGTCCCAGGGCGCCAATTTGCCCTATATTCATATCAGTTTCAAGTTGAGAACTGATCACCCGGTAGATCCCTGGCAGGTTGAACAAGCGACCGTCCCTCTTAAACTGGTCGAATAAAGCAATCATTATGTCCTGCTGTCTTTCTATCCTCTTACTTTCACCGCCCTGGTGCTCGGCCCTGTTTCGAATATAGTCCACAAACTTCCTGCCATCGAGATGCTGGTAACCCTCTTCCAGCTGGAGCCTGCCTGTTCCCAGATGGGAGCGAACTTCTACATCGACCTCGTAATACAGGCCTCCCATACTATCCACGATCTCCATGGCTCCATCCATGTTAAGGGCCACATAACCACTTAAAGATACATCACCAAGAAAATCCTCGATGGTCTTCAAGGTGGTTTCAAGCCCCCTTTCATGCGGATCCTCGTTGTCAGCGGCATTCCTGTATCCATGCCTGAAGGAGTGATTAATTTTATCGTAAATCTCCCTGCCGTCCGGGTCATAAATTCTCACGTAGCTGTCGCGCGGGATATTAACCAGGTTAACCTCGGCCGGATGGAGCTTAAAAGAAGCAATCATGATTGTATCGGGCAGGCTATCCTCCCCCCGCTCTTTACGGCTTTGATCGTGATCTAAGCCGATCAGCAGTATGTTGATCCGGTTACCGCCGAACTCTTTGGTCAGGTTTGAAAAAAAATCATCGGGATTACTAACCGGCATAATTTTGGTTTCGGTAGAAGAATTGTCTTCAAAGGCGTAGACAGAATAATAGATCAGCACCGGCGGGGCCAGCACCACTACAAACAAAAAAACCGCGGTAATGATTGAGATGACAAACAGGAACTTATTTTTGCTTTGCTTCCTCATTTCTGATTAAAACCCTTCCCCTAAAAAAGTATCGCCGATCAATACACGATTAATATAACACCTCATATAATCTCGCGCCAGCGGTAGCCTGTTATATAACAAGTAAAAAACCTCAAAACTATTAATTCGCCAGTAAACTCTGTTAACCTGCAGGAGTTGCGCAAACCCGCTTTAGAACAAGCATTTTTTTTTAACCCCGCCAGATCCTTAAGGCGCTCTTCAAGCAGGGCCCCTTTCTTCCGGGCCCGGATCCGCAGGCAGCCGGTGATCCGGCAGCCTTTAACAGGATCTAAGAACCCGGTAAACTTAGTTAAAAAAACCCGGCGGGCAGAGTTTTAAATGGCCTGATAAAAAAAACAGTCTTTCTCCCGGTAGGATTTCAGGGTTTTAATAGCGAATCTAATAAAAGTTATTAATGCCAAAAACTGCCCCGGGGGAAGGGATGCCATTTGCAGCAGGTCCTGCGCATGACCATAGTAGCCCTTCTGGCCATCCTCCTGGGAACGCTCTTTTATTTCAACAACCAGGAGGAAACAGAACGCTATTCTGGAGAAACCAAAGACGGTAAACCCCACGGCTTCGGAGCCTGGCAGCATTCTAGCGGGGTCTACTATGCCGGCTATTTTTATGCCGGCGAGCGGCACGGCCGGGGGACCTGGATCCATCCCGACGGCATCAAGTATGCCGGTATGTGGGAAAAAGGCCAGTACCACGGCCGGGGCACATTGATCCTGCCGGGAGGAGCCCGCTACCTTGGCCAGTGGGAGCAGGGCCGAAAACACGGCCCCGGCATTTACCGCTGGCCGGACGGCAGCACCTATACCGGTTTTTGGGTGGAAGACAAAAGATCAGGTTACGGCATCCTGGAAAAACCCGGAGGCTTCACCTATAAAGGCCACTGGCTGAACGGGCTGCGCCACGGCGAAGGAACGGCTGTTTACGGTGATGGCAGCGAGTACCACGGCCAGTGGCTGAACGACATGCGCCACGGGGAAGGAACGCTGCTTTTTGCCGGCGGCTCCATCTACCAGGGAAGCTGGGCCCGGGATAAAAAGCACGGCGAGGGCACCCTGACCTGCCCTGAGGGCACGGTCAAAACGGCCACCTGGCAGGAAGGCCGGATCCAGCAGGTACCGGTTGAATCGCTTTTGATCGAACCGGGCAGCCTGAGCCTTTTGGCCGGCAGCGACAGCGCCACTGTAGGTATCGAGATCATCCCTGAAAATGCCACCGAACAGGCCCTGCACTGGGAAAGCAGCGATCCGGAAGTAGCAGCAGTAGAGGCAGGTGAAATCACGCCCCTTGCTACCGGCAGCACCACGATCACCGCCACCAGCGCCTGCGGCAACCATACCGCCGTCTGCACCGTTACCGTCGGCACCGCCGCCGTAGAAGCCAGCGGGGTCAGTTTAGACCGTGCTTCGATCACCATGCAGGTAGGCGAAACCGCCCACCTGGTCGCTTCGATCCGGCCCGCCGGCGCCACCAACACATCAGTCAGCTGGAGCTCAAGTGATCCAGCCACCGCCGCCGTCTACCAGGAAACCGGCCGCCGGGCCAACGTGCAGGCTTTTGAACCCGGCGAAACCTGGATCCAGGTCACGACCGCTGACGGCGGACACACCGCCCGCTGCCAGGTCACGGTGATCCCGAAAGAAGACCCGGCCAACCGCATCATCGTCCCCCGCCTGATCGGGCAGCCGGTGGAAAAAGCCAGCGCCATGATCACCGAAGCCGGCTTATATATGGGTGATGTCAGCTTTGAGCACCATCAATCAGCCCCCCCAGACCAGGTCATCAGCCAGAATCCGGCCATCGGGGCCACCGTCAACAAAGGCAGCGCCGTGCACCTGGTCCTCTCCAAGGGGCCGGTAACAGAGGAACCGGAAGCACCGGAGGAAGAAACGCCGGAGGATCATAATCACGGGGATTAATTCAACGGCCGAAAGGCCGATAAAAGATTATAAGAACTGACAGCAGGAGGAATAATGCATTGCTCCACCCGGGACTGCCCTTAAAACTGACCACTAACAACTCTCTTTACCGCGGAAATTACGACAGCAAGGTCATCAGCGTTGATGAAGAAGAAAAGCAATTAATCATATCTGCCCCCCTACAAAACGGCAGGCTCATTTTGCTACCGGTAGGAACGATCCTTAAGGTGCGTCCGGCCGGGTCTTCCGAAGATTTAGGCTTCCAGGCCGAGATCCTATCGCGCACCTTCCAGCCCCAGCGCACCCTGACCGTCACCCTGCCCCATGCCATCTCCCACAGCGGCCGCGCAAAACCGCAGGACGGCTCCCAGGCGCACGGTCATACCGCCCGGGTCATCGCCGTAACCAGCGGCAAAGGCGGGGTCGGAAAAACCACCGTCTCCATCAATATGGGCGTGGCCCTCAGCCGGATGGGCTACCGGGTGTGCCTGATCGATGTCGACCTGGGCACAGCCAACATCGAGTTTTTGCTGAACTTAAATACCCCCTACAACATCGCCCATTTGCTTAACGGTGAAAAAAGTATCGATGAAATTATAATCGAAGGGCCGGAAAACCTGCTGATCCTGCCCGGCGCATCCGGCCTGGACCGCCTGGCCAACTTAAGCCAGTGGCAGTTCACCCGCCTGGTCAACTCCTTCAACAAGCTCGACCAGATCTCTGACATCGTCATCCTGGACACCGGCGCCGGCATATCGGCCAACGTGACCAACTTTTTGCTGGCCGCCGACGAAATCGTCGTGGTCACCACCCCCGACCCCCACGCCGTCCTCGATGCCTACGCCCTGATCAAGACGGCCGCCCAGAAAAAAGAGGGCCTCCAGATCAAGCTGATCGTGAACATGGTCGAGAAGGCCAGCGATGAAGCCAGGGTCAAGTTGAACCTGCTCAAAGCCTGCCAGGATCACCTCAGCCAGCCCCTGACCTACCTGGGCGCCATCCCGGAAAGCAAGACCGTGATCCGCTCCATCCGGGAAATGGATCCCTTCATCAGCCGCTACCCGGACTGCTCGGCCGCCACCAGGCTGCAGGGAATCTGCTCCCGCCTGATCGGGACCAAAACAAAAGTGGAACAGGAACCAGAAAAAAAGGGCCTGCACCGCTTCATCGGGGAACTGCAAAAGCTCTTCAATGCCAGCGGAGAATAAAAGTGGGGCTAAATTTCTCATTTCTGCAGGAGATTTATTGCCCCTGGGAGAATATTATTAAATTTAAGGCGGTTTTATGTTAATAGGTGGTGAAAGCGGTGGAAGAAGAAATCAGCCTGGTAGAAATAGGGCAGGTCCTGTTAAAACGCTGGAAAATCCTGTTTTTCCTCCCCCTGCTCGCAGCTGCACTGGCCTACGGGATCAGTCTTTATACTCATACTCCCGAATATGTTTCCTCCTCCACCCTGATCGTAATGCCTTTTACCGAACAAATGGAAGGCGGCGGGGTAGTGCGCCACGACATCGAATCGACCCGTCAGGTGGTGGAAAGCTGCCGGGAACTGACCCTGAGCCACGACAGCATGCAGCGGGTGATCGGGGAGTTGAACCTGCCCTTTAGCGCGCAAGCCCTGCGCAGCAAGATCGAAATCACTGTCAGCAGCGATATAACCAGGGTAACCACTACCGACTCCAATCCTACCCGGGCTTACGAGATTACCACCCACGTCACCGGCGTGTTGATGGAATATATTACCGACACGGCCCGCCTGGAAAATGTCCAGCTTTTAAATCCGGCCCAGGTGCCGGACGCACCGGCCAGCCAGAACTTTCTCCTCAACACCGCCGTAGCCTTCGTCCTGGCCCTGATGGTTTCTGTAGCCCTGGCCTTTTTATTCGAGCACCTTGACAACACCATCAAGAGCGCAGATGACGTGCAAAAATATTTAGGCCTGCAGGTTTTAGGCGTAATCCCCGAGTTCGAAGATGAAAGCAGGCGAAAGTAATCATGTTTAAGCGGCGCAAAGAAAAAGAAGAAGAAGCACTTAACGGTGTGGCCATCACCAGCGGGCGTTCGCCCGCTTCGGAAGCCTACCGCACCCTCAGGACCAATATCCAGTTCATGACTTTAGATAACCTGACCAAGTCACTGCTGGTAGTGGGGGCTCACCCCGAGTGCGGCAAAACCACCACGGTAACCAACCTGGCTTTAGCCCTGGCCCAGGCCGGCAGCTCGGTTTTAATCGTCGACACCGATTTAAGGCGGCCCAAGCTGCACTACATCTTCGGCAGTAAAAACTTTTTCGGCCTTACCACGATGCTGATTGAAAACAACCTGAACATGACCGCCACCCGTCACAGGACCCAGATCCCCAACCTAGACATCCTGCCCAGCGGCCCCGTCCCGCCCAACCCGGCAGAACTCCTGGCCAGCCGTAAAATGCAAAAAGCGCTCAAGGAGTTCCAGAGCCGCTACGATTACGTGGTCCTCGACTCTCCGCCGATGATGAACATGGCCGATGCCTCCATTCTAGCCCAGCTCGCTGATGCCACCATCCTGGTCGTGGCCTACGGCGAAACGACCAGGGAAGAAGCCCAGAAAGCAAACCAGCAGCTGCAACTGGCCAAGGCCAACCTGATCGGCGTGGTCATTAACGGCATCCCGCCCCACCAGGATCCCTACGGCTATTACGGTTATTACCAGCCAGAACCAGAGGAAAGAAAAACCAGGGGGAAAGCGAAGAAAAAACGGCGGGCTGAAGTAGAAGAAGAAAAAGACTTCGACATTAACTTCGATCCGGACGAAGCCTACCGGGATTTTTAGAAAAACTGGTGCTGAGAAGCGCCCCTTAGCGTTTTACTTCCCCGCCAGCGCTTTTTTGATCTGTTTGGCCCGCTTTTTGGCCCGCTTCGGCCGCTCTTCGCCGTTTGCATCGGCCGCCTCTAAGACCCTCTGCCAGCGCGCACCGGCCTGTTCTAAGTCTTTTGCCGTCTCGGCGATTTCTGCGTACTGGATCAACACGGTCAAATCGCCCGGGTTCTCGCTTAAATACTCTTCGAGCAGGTCTTCTGCCAGACCGTATTCACCCTCGCCGAACATCCTGACCGCCTCTTTTAAGCGCAGGTCCTGCTTGACCGGCAGCGCTTTTTTCATCTTGCGGTAACTCTTGACCGCCTTCTTGTAGCGGGAAACGGCCTCCTTGGGAGCGCCGTCGTACTGCACCTGCCCCTCGCTCAACCAGATTGCCCGGGTGCAGATTTTCTCCACGATCCCCAGGCTGTGGGTGACCAGGATCACCGCCTTGGCCTCCCCGAGCATATCCTGCATCCTTTCAGTAGCCTTCTCTTTAAAAGCAAGGTCCCCTGCCGATAAGGCTTCGTCCACCACGAACACGTCCGGCTTTAACATGGCGGCGATACTAAAGCCGAGCCTTGATTTCATGCCGCTGGAGTACTCCTTTACCGGCCTGTGGATCGCCTTTTCCAGCTCGGCAAACTCGATGATGTCATTTTCAAGCCGCCTGATCTCTTCTTTGGGGATCCCCATCATCATGCCGTTTAAATAGATATTATCATAACCGGAGAGCAAGTCGTTAAAACCGAGCCCAAAGCTTAACAGGGCCGTAATATCGCCTTTTACCTCTACCTGGCCTTGATCGGGCCGGTAGAGGCCGCTTAAAGTGCGGCATAACGTGGTCTTACCGGAGCCGTTCGGTCCGATTACCCCTAAAATCTCTTTATCTTTTAAGCTAAAGCTTACGTCCTTTAAGGCCCAGAAAGGTTCTTTGCCCAGCTTGAACTGGATTCCTAAGTTTTCTGCCCTGATGATCTCCTCTTTACCCGCCTCTGTGCGGGTTTCTTTAATACTGACGATCTTTTTCTTGTTCTTTTTCTTTTCCTCCACCTGGTGCCTGTACGCGGCGGCTACTGTTTTAGGATCGCCTATATCTGCCACCCTGCCCGCATCAAGCCACAGGGCCCGGTTGCAGTTTTCCTCGACAAAGTCGATGTCATGGGTGACCACCACCACCATTTTAGAGCCGCCCACCATCTCGTGGATCCGCTGCACCGCCCGTTCCTTGAACTCGATATCGCCTGTGCCTAAAACCTCATCAATGACCATTATTTCAGGCTCTAACGCTGCGGCGATGCTAAAGCCCAGGCGCGCCTTCATCCCCGTGGAGTAGTACTTTAAGGGATGGTCTAAAAAGCGCCCCAGGCCGGTAAACTCCTCGATCGAGGGCATCATGTAGTTGAGCTTCTCTTTAGAAAGCCCCAGCATCAAGCCGTTTAAGCGGATGTTTTCCCGGCCCGAGATTTCCTTGTTAAAGCCCGTTCCTAAAGAGAGCAGGGAAGAAACCTCGCCTCTGACCTCGATCCAGCCCGTATCGGGCCGCATCAGGCCTAATATAGCGCGGCAAAGGGTGGTCTTACCGGCGCCGTTTGCCCCGATCACCCCTAACACGTCACCGGCATAACCTTTAAAAGTTACCCCGTTTAAGGCCCAGACGGGCTCGAACTTGTTTTCCCGCTTTAACGATAAGTTTTCATGCACCATCGATTTAAAATCGCTGCGCTTTTCCTTTTCGCCCTCGTACTTAACGCTTAAGTTTTCAGCCTCCACCAGAGGAAGCATGATCTCTTTTTCTTCACCTGCGGGCCGGGAAAGGGGATTTGTTTTTAAAGCCAATTTATCTCCACCTGCCTTAGAGCGCCTTGATCAGCTTGTGTTCGTTCTTGTAGTAAAAATGGACCATGTAAACAATAATTATCAGCGAAGCGGTGCCGATGATAAAAAGCTTCTCCCACTCCGGCGGCTTCTGGTACATCAAGATATTGCGGTAGCCCATTAGAAACGCCGAAGCCGGGTTGATATCGATAATGTACTGGTAATCTTCACCCAGGCGCCCCGCCTCCCAGATTACCGGAGAGCCGTAAAACCAGAACCGCATCACGTGGGTGAGCACGTTTTCAATGTCGCGCACAAAGGTGGCATAATAACCGAGGACCAGGGAGATCGCCGCTAAAAACATGAACTGGATCACCATGATCACCGGCAGCCAGAGCACCTCAATGCCGGGCACCAGCCGGTAAAAGGCCAGAAAAAAAGCGATTACCACCAGGCCGAAAGAGAAATTGATGGCCTGGGTCATGGTC
>SL_5KL_010_SEDDRAFT_10001799_pt1 | contig 12518 bp, 4 predicted proteins | sample SodLakKL_010_SED_FD_9118 | JGI IMG/M metagenome (IMG submission 9118)
GCCTGGGTCGCGGCTGGTAGGGTAGAACGGCCTAAGCCATGGGCGGCTCGTTGGGCAACCGTTAAACTGGAATCCCCTAACCGTGGCGTTAACCAGGCAACCCAATCTTGTGGATCAACCTGAGACTTGAGGTTGACGAGGCCATCTAAGGCCGCTAAGCGGACCCGGGGAGAAGGATCATCGAGGGATTGGCAAACCGCAGGCAGCACCATCGGGTGGTTAAACTGAGCAACAGCAGCGATCGCGATCGCCCGGGTCTGGTCTTGCCCAGACTCAAGACCCCGCAGCAGCGGCAGGATGGTATCGGGGTGCCGAATTTGCGCCAGGGCTCGTACCGCCACAGGACAATGGCGCGGTTCGTCGAGCAATTGGGCTAGCGCCCCAATGGCCGGCTGACCAATGGTTGTCAGCGCTTCGCCAATGGCTTGGTGTAGTTCATGATCCTGGGTGCCGGTAAAAGCTTGAATCAGTCCAGAAATTACCTCTGGACTGTTAAAACTGCCCAGACTGCGGGCTGCAAACCACCGGGTCTCCCAACTGACATCGGTGTCATGCAGTACCGCCAACAACTCAGCTACGGCGTCATCGCCTAGCTCAGCCACTTGCTTAGCCCCCTCCCAGCGATCATGAAAGCTCCCAAAGCGTAGTGTCTCCATCACGGCGTAGAGAGACTGGTCATCTAAACGATTAGTCGTCGTAGGCACTAATGGGGGCTGGGAAGATGAAGTCAAGAATACTCTCCAAGGATAGTACAGCTAACTACAAGGTACCGGGATTAAGATACCGAGACCAACCTTCTGGCGTGTTAACCATTAACCCATATCTTTCTGATCTGGTGAATCTTGTCATAGACCAACAGTGACCACTGACATGCAGTTGACGCAGTGCTACCTTGCGCTTTTCGCATGGCCCCTAAAAAAGCGTATCTAAGTATACAAAAGTCCTCAAGGGTGACGTTTAGGCTAGTTCGCATTCAGGTTTAATCACAAGATTGACATACAAAATTGACATAATTTCAACAATGTAATTTCGATATGTAGTTTCGACATTAGTTAGTGATTGGTTCCATCTAGGCCTTCTGATATAGCTTTCATGAGTTAAGGTCTTAGTTGAAAGTCTTTTTTGTCGGTATTTTTTCAATGCATCTAAACTCGGCTTTTGAGCTCTCTGGTCTGGATCGTCCGATATAAGTTCTCTAAAATAGTCGGTGTTTCTTGTGTTCCTGGCTGATTTTTGTATGGCTTAGTGGCATTGGCAACTGACTTGTTGCAGATTGGTTGGCTGTGATTATGAACTTATTATCTCATTGTTAGTCAAGATCATGGTCAATCAAGATCATAATTCAAGACCATCACTCAATAGTAACCTTGACCGCCGTAGATAATTAGCTGCACGTCTATCCAGGTGCTTGATCAATTGATGAAGATGTTTGATAAGACTTAATTTATGGCTGAAAACTGGCTTCAAGCTTCTGTCAGTGAGTAGAAATGACAGCGGCTAAAAAAGTGAATCTGCCCTAGTTGGGCGACCTGTATTTTGTTGGACTATCGCTAGCATGGTGTGCCTGTGACGACTTCTATTGATACGGCTAAAGATGCCGTTAAACCCAAGTTAAATAAGTTTGAAAAATTTAAGGCTGAGAAAGATGGGCTGGCTGTCAAGCAAGACTTAGAGCACTTTGCCAGCATTGGTTGGGAAGCTGTCGATGATACCGACCTGACCCAAAGGCTTAAGTGGCTAGGGATATTCTTTCGACCTGTTACCCCTGGCAAATTCATGCTGCGGATGCGGATGCCCAGTGGAGTCCTCACAGGCTTCAAGGCGCGCACCCTGGGAGCCATTATTCAACGGTATGGAGAAGATGGTAGTGCCGACATTACGACTCGGCAAAATATTCAGCTGCGGGGCATTTTATTAAACGATATTCCAGATATTTTTCGGCAGTTAGAGGCGGCTGGCATGACATCGGTCCAGTCGGGCATGGATAATGTGCGCAATATCACCGGTTCCCCAGTGGCTGGGTTAGATGCTAACGAGCTGATCGACACCCAGGGGCTAGTGCGCCAGGTACAGGACATGATTACCAACAATGGTGAGGGCAATCCGGCCTTTACTAACTTGCCCCGCAAGTTCAACATTGCCATTGAAGGGGGCCGTGATAACTCTGTCCACGCTGAGATCAACGATATTGCCTTTGTCCCGGCCTATCGGGAAGGACAATTGGGCTTTAATGTTTTGGTGGGCGGGTTCTTTTCGGCCCGCCGCTGTGAGGCTGCCATTCCCTTGCACGCTTGGGTACCCCCTGATGACAGCGTCGTAGAGTTGTGCCGGGCCATCCTAGAGGTGTATCGGGATCATGGACCTCGGGTTAATCGCCAGAAGGCTAGGCTAATGTGGCTGATCGATGAGTGGGGTTTAGATCGGTTTCGATCCGTTGTGGAAGAGGCCTATGGTCGACCCTTGCTTTCTGCTGCCCCTGAGGATGAAATTGATTGGGACAAGCGAGACCACATCGGGGTTTATCCTCAGAAGCAGGTGGGCCTTAGTTATGTGGGGTTGCATGTGCCGGTGGGGCGCTTGCAAGCGACGGATTTGTTTGACCTGGCCCGCCTCGCTGAAGTGTATGGTAGCGGTGAAATTCGCCTGACGGTCGAGCAGAATGTGATTATTCCCAATGTGGCCGACTCGCGCTTGCCGGTGCTGCTGCAAGAGCCTTTATTGCAACGGTTTTCGATCGATCCCTCTCCCTTATCTCGGGCCTTGGTGTCCTGTACTGGTGCACAGTTTTGTAACTTTGCTTTGGTCGAAACTAAACAGCGAGCCCTGGCCCTAGCCACAGCCTTAGATGCTGAACTCAGCCTTCCCCAGCCAGTCCGCATTCATTGGACCGGCTGCCCTAACTCCTGTGGGCAGCCCCAGGTGGCAGACATTGGGTTGATGGGCACCAAGGTGCGCAAAGAAGGCAAAACAGTGGAAGGGGTAGATATTTTTATGGGGGGTAAGGTCGGTAAAGATGCCCATTTGGGGGAAAAAGTGCAGCAGGGTATTTCCTGTGATCAGCTACATGATGTGCTGCGATCGCTGCTAATTGAGCATTTCCAAGCCGAGCCTCGTCCCCAGGGTAGTGCTGATACCGCTGCTAACGGTTCTGTATCCGTGATCGCTGATTAGTCCCAAACGGGCGTTGGTGATTGGGCTGAGGTCGCGTCATGCCGGGTGGGTATAGCCCCGGTTGGTTATAGTCATAGACGCTGGCCAAAAAAAATGCTCCGCCGCCAAGCAAGTTGGGTCAGAGCACACAGTTTGCATTATTGCCATGACCTTAGCACAAAAGTCTGGCTCAGTCATCGGGAATTTAGTTGCCGTTATGATCACTCCTGCCAAAACCCTCTGTCCTTACTGTGGTGTTGGCTGTGGCCTGGATGTTCTACCGCAGGCCCAGCCCAACCGCCCCACCAACTGTGACCAGGCGGGTAATCCCCTCTGGCAAATTCGGGGCGATCGCAATCATCCATCCAGCAAGGGGATGGTGTGTGTTAAGGGGGCCACGGTCGCTGAAGCGTTGGATCAAGACAGACTGAAATACCCCCTACTGCGCCGGTCTTTAGTAGATCCCTTCGAGCGGGTGTCTTGGGATGCGGCCTTGGCTGCGATCGTCGATCAAATCCAAGCGGTACAGCGCACCCAGGGGCCAGAGGCCATTTGCATGTATGGTTCTGGACAGTTCCAAACGGAGGACTACTACACGGCCCAAAAATTGATCAAGGGCTGTCTCGGCACGAATAACTTTGATGCCAACTCGCGGCTGTGTATGTCGTCGGCTGTGGCTGGGTACCTACATAGCTTTGGTGCCGATGGTCCCCCCTGCTGCTACGACGACCTGGAAGCGACCGACTGTGCTTTTTTAATTGGCACCAATACGGCCGAATGCCACCCCATTGTCTTCAACCGGCTGAAAAAGCACCATAAGCGCAATGGGCATGTCAAGCTGATTGTAGTTGATCCCCGGCGCACCGAAACTGCCAAGCAGGCCGATATCCACTTAGGCATTCGCCCTGGCACTGACATTACGCTGATGAATGGCATTGCCCACCTGCTGTTGAGTTGGGGAGCCATCGATCCTGAATTTATCGACGGCTGTACCCGTGGCTTTGCCGATTACACCACTGTCCTGCGCCACTATCCGCCCAACATTGTGGCCGAGCGCTGTGGGATTACGGTGGCATCCTTAGAGGCGGCAGCCCAGGCTTGGGCTGAGGCCAAGGCCGCCCTATCCCTATGGTCCATGGGCTTGAACCAGTCGTCGGAAGGGACAGCCAAAGTCCGGACCTTAATTAATCTACACTTGATGACCGGGCACCTGGGTCGCCCTGGGGCGGGGCCATTTTCCCTGACTGGACAACCCAATGCCATGGGCGGCCGCGAAGCGGGCGGTCTATCCCACATTTTGCCAGGATATCGCCTGGTGCAAAATCCTCAGCACCGTCAAGCCTTAGAAACATTTTGGCAGCTACCACCTGGTAGTATTGCGGCTGCACCCGGCCTGACCATTAGCGATATGGTACTGGCCTTAGAGCAGGGGCAAGTGGGACTGCTGTGGATTGCCGCCACTAACCCAGCGGTCAGCCTCCCGGATCTAAACCGGGCCAAGGCCGCTCTGCAGCGATCGCCCTTTACCATTTACCAAGACGCTTACCATCCTACGGAAACGGCGGCCTATGCCCACTTGTTGCTCCCCAGTGCCCAGTGGGGCGAGAAGACAGGCACCATGACCAACTCCGAACGTACCGTTACCCTCTGCACAGCCTTTCGGCCTCCGCCGGGAGAAGCCCGGCCCGACTGGGAGATCTTTGCCGAGGTGGGGCGTCGCCTGGGGTTTGTCGAGCAATTTGCCTTTAGCTCAGCCGCAGAGGTGTATGCCGAATTTACCCAGACCACCGCTGGTCGCCCCTGTGACGTCACCGGCATCAGCCACGATCGCTTGGCCGATCTGGGGCCGATCCAGTGGCCCTGCCCCGTCCAAGAAACCGCCGATACGGCCGCCACCAAACACGACAAGCGACTCTACACCAATGGTATTTTTGCCACTGACGATGGCCGAGCCCGATTTGCTGCGCTGCATGAGCGGGGACTGGCAGAACCACCGGATGATCGGTATCCCTTTGTGCTGACCACCGGACGACTCTATGGCCATTGGCATACCCAAACCCGTACCGGCCGAATTCCTAAAATTCAAAAAATGCACCCTGCTCCGTTTTTGGAAATCAGTCCCAGGGATGCTCAGCATCTGAGGCTTCAGTCAGGGGAATGGGTAGAAGTGCGATCGCAACGGGGGGCCATGCGTTTACCGGTTTTGGTCACCCAAAACATGCGTCGGGGCACCCTGTTTGTGCCGATGCATTGGGGTAGCCTCTGGGCTGATGGGGCTGAGTGTAACGCCCTCACCCATCCTGAAGCTTGCCCGGTCTCTCGCCAGCCAGAACTAAAGGCCTGTGCCGTGCAGGTGATACCGCTAGGTCAAGCTACGCCAGTGTCAGCATCAGCGTCAGAGGGTACCCCAACGGCTTTACCAGATCCCAACCCATCGTCTATGCTCTCAGCAGCACCTACTCCCTAAGGCGTCTTCTCCTATGGCTCACTGGCCTCGGCAACTGCGCAAGCAGCTCAAAGATGAGATGTTTCTCAGGCGTTTGCATCAGTTCGAAGGCAGCATCTCAAAGCTGCTGTCGCTAGGCATGATTGTCGTGATTTTGGCGCTCGTCGCTGATCTGATGGTGGTGCTGACCCGAACTATCATCGATACCGAACCTGGTGCCTTTGTCGGGCAAACGGTGCTGGATATTTTTGGGCTGTTTTTAAGTGTCTTGATTGCCCTAGAAATCCTAGAAAATATCACGGCTTACATTCGTAAACATGTTGTACAAGTAGAACTGGTTATTGCCACGGCTCTGATTGCGGTGGGTCGAAAATTTATTATTCTTGATTTATCGAAAACCTCCGGGGTAACCATCATTGGCTTAGCCCTGGCGATCTTGGCCCTAGCCGTTAGCTATTGGATTGTGCGGTTAAGTCATCGTTAGCACAGTGGTAGCTCAATGCGCTATGGCTAGGGAACCCTCAGTTTGGATAACGTCTCCATCGAAAATGCCATCCGCCCGATGCAGTCCGAGGGCGATCGTGCCGTCCTTCAACCTCCAGGAATGGCCGTTACCGGGGGCAAAGGTTTCCTCGGCTGGAGAGTCAGAAGGGGGAATCCAGACCGATGCCAGCATGGTGATACTGACCACCCGCTTTTCAGAGAGCGGCTGCCAGTGTCTGCCGGTGTTATCAACATCTTGCCATTGGCCAGGCGGTTCGATCACACCGGTGATTACACCCTAGGGCTGGGCTGAGCTCAGCACCTTTTCTGCCGCAGCGGCATCGGGGTTCGCCTGGGGTGTTTCCGCCTCTGAGGGGGGCACCACTTGCCAGAACCTAGGTAGGTACTCTTGCCAGTTGGCCAAAATCCGCTGGGCTTTGGCGCTGCCGGTATGAGCGGCATGGGCTGCGATCAGTGCTTTCAACTGAGCCTCGCCAGTGGGGGTAATCACCCGCTGCACCTTAACGATTTCGGGATTGACTCGCACCGGAAAGTCGCCAGCTTCATCCAGAACGTAGGTCAAACCGCCGGTCATGCCAGCGCCCAGATTGCGGCCCACATGGCCCAGCACCACCACCACACCACCAGTCATATACTCGCAGCAGTGATCCCCAGCCCCTTCAATTACCGCTTGGCCTTTGGAGTTGCGGACGGCAAACCGCTCTCCGGCGGTGCCCAGGGCATAAAGGGTGCCGCCAGTGGCCCCATACAGGCAGGTGTTGCCGATAATCACATTGGTGGAGGGGTCATAGGCGATGCCCAGCGGGGGCTTGACCACGATTTCGCCGCCATGCATCCCTTTGCCCACATAGTCGTTGGCTTCCCCCACCAGGGTGAGGGTCATACCCGGCAGGTTAAAGGCGCCAAAGCTTTGGCCAGCACTGCCGGTAAAGGTAAGGTTGAGCTGCCCCTCAAAGCCAGCATTGCCATACTTTTCAGCAATTACCCCTGCGATCCGAGCGCCAACGGTGCGATCGGTATTGATCACCTGCATGGACTGGGTGACACTACCTTGGGTTTGGATCGCCTGCTGAATCTCGGCATCCGCCAGTAGTTGGTCATCCAGCACCGGGCCGTTGCTGTGGACCGCTTCGTGGTTGAGCCAGGTGCGATTTTCCTTGACATCGGGTAAGTCAATCAGGGTGGTCAAATCTAGGGCCTTGGTTTTGGCCAGGGTGACCTCGGTTCGAGGAGCAAGCAGATCAGTCCGGCCGACGATCTCGGTCAGCGAGCGATAGCCCAGGCGAGCCAGCAGCGATCGCACCTCTTGGGCCACAAAGTAAAAGAAGTTGACCACATGCTCAGGAATACCGGTAAACCGCTGGCGCAGTTCCTCTTTCTGGGTGGCTACGCCTACCGGACAGTTGTTGGTATGACAGACCCGGGCCATAATGCAGCCTTCGGCGATCATGGCAATGGAGCCAAAGCCGAATTCTTCGGCCCCCATCAGCGCTCCCATCACCACATCCCAGCCGGTTTTGAGGCCGCCATCGACTCGCAGGGTAACCCGATCGCGCAGCTCGTTATCCATCAGCACCTTGTGCACTTCGGTCAGGCCCAATTCCCAAGACACCCCGGCATGCTTAATCGAGCTCAGGGGCGACGCGCCAGTCCCCCCATCGTGCCCCGACACTTGAATCACATCGGCATTCGCCTTGGCTACCCCGGCGGCAATGGTGCCAATGCCCACCTCAGACACCAGTTTCACCGATACGCCCGCCTTGGGGTTGATCTGGTGTAGGTCGAAGATCAACTGGGCCAGATCTTCAATGGAATAAATGTCGTGGTGGGGCGGCGGTGAAATCAGCGGTACCCCAGGCTTAGAGCGGCGCAGCATGGCAATGTAGGGGCTCACCTTCTTGCCCGGCAGTTGGCCCCCCTCCCCAGGCTTCGCCCCCTGGGCTAGCTTAATTTCGATTTGCTTGGCATGCATCAGGTATTCCGGGGTCACCCCAAACCGGCCCGAGGCCACCTGCTTAATTGCTGAGCTAGCGGTATCGCCATTCTTCAGCCCCCGCAGGTGGGGGAAGGTGGGCGAATGACCGTCGCCATCCACATCGCCTAGGACCTTAAAGCGAATTGGGTCTTCCCCCCCTTCCCCAGAGTTGGATTTACCGCCAATGCGGTTCATGGCAATGGCCAACACCTCATGGGCCTCCCGAGACAGCGCCCCCAAGGACATGCCGCCGGTACAGAACCGCTCCATAATTGCTTGCACCGATTCCACTTGGTCCAGAGGAATCGGCTGGCGATCGCTGTTGAAGTCCAGCAGATCCCGCAGGGCGGTCACCGGACGATTTTCTAGCTGGTCCTTGTACACCTGGTAATGGTCATACTCACCCTCCTTCAGAGCCTTGTGCAGCAGCTTGGTCATGGCTGGGTTGTTCATGTGGTACTCGCCGCTGGGCCGAGACTGCACAAAGCCCATATTGTGTAGCCGCTTCGAAGTCAGTTCTGGGAAGGCTCGCTGGTGGAAGCTGACGGTTTCTTGGGCCAGGTCCGCCAGGGACAGTCCCCCCAGGCGGGAGGTGGTGCCCCGGAAGGCCAGTTCCAGGAGGTCAGGGCCAATGCCGATCGCCTCAAAAATCTGCGCCCCTTGGTAGCTGGTAATCAAAGAGATGCCCATTTTGGAGAGAATCTTCAACAGCCCCGCTTCCACCGCTTTGCGGAAATTGTCCTGGGCTCCATTTAGGGTGGTCACGGGCAGCTTGCCGGTTTCCATTAACTTTTGGGTACGGCTGTCAGCCCACCAATGGCGCACCGATTCTAGGGCCAGGTAGGGACAAATGGCGCTGGCCCCATAGCCAATTAGGCAGGCAAAGTGGTGGGTGCTCCAGCACTGGGCCGTGTCCACCACCAGGGAGGTGTGCAGGCGTAGACCATTGCGAATCAAGTGGTGGTGCACCGCGCCGACCGCCAGCAGGGGGGGAATGTAGCTGGTCTCAGCGGATAGGACAGTAGCCTGACCCTGACGATCCACGCGATCGCTCAGTACCAGAATCGTCTTACCGGCCTTCACCGCCGCATCCGCCTGCTCACACAGGGCCTCCACCGCTGGCTCTAGGCCCGCAGGACCCGCAGCAATGGAATAGAGAGTAGACAGAGTGGTGGTGGCAAAGCCTGACTGGTGAATCTGCGCTAGCTCCACCTCATTGATGACTGGGCTTTCCAGACGCAGCAGCCGAGCGTACTCGGGCTGTTCATCCAGCAGGTTACCCCGGCTTCCCAGTTGAGTGGTTAGAGACATCACCAGCCGCTCCCGCAGGGGGTCAATGGCCGGATTGGTTACCTGGGCGAACCGCTGCTTGAAGTAGTCGTACAGTAGGTGGGGCTTCTCGGATAAAACCGCCAGGGGAATATCATCTCCCATGCAGTAGGTGGGCTCTTTGCCCTGGGCCGCCATATCCTGAATAATCATGTCCACGTCTTCGGCGGTGTAACCAAAGGCGCTTTGCTGCTGGAGTAACTCATGGCCGCTGTAGGCCGTTTTCTCGGTGAATAGCTGGGGTTGAATGCTGACCCGGTTGTCCTGTAGCCACTGACCATAGGGGTGCCGAGTCGCCACCCGTTGCTTAATGGCCCAATTCTTCAGAATTTCATGGGAGTGGAGGTCCACCGCGATCATCTGACCCGGCCCTAGGCGACCCTTCTCCACAATCCGCTCCGGGGGCACATCCAACACTCCCGCTTCCGACGACACCATCAACAGGCCATCGTCAGTGATCACATAGCGGGCCGGGCGCAGGCCGTTGCGGTCTAGGGTAGCTCCCACCTGGGTGCCATCGCTGAACACAATCAGGGCGGGGCCATCCCAGGGCTCTTGCAGGCCGCTGTAGTATTCGTAAAAGTCGGTGATTTCTGGGTACGGATCTAGATCGGGCTGGTTGTTGTAGGCCTCGGGCACCATCATCATCAGGGCCTCCTGGGGCGATCGCCCTGATCGCACCAGCAGTTCCATGACGTTGTCTAGGTTGGCTGAATCGCTATTTTCAGCATTGACTATGGGTTTTAGGACTTCAAAGCGATCGCCCCACACTGGATGAGACAAATCTTCCTGACGGGCCATCATCCAATTGATGTTGCCCACTAGGGTATTGATTTCACCGTTGTGGCCCAGCAGCCGCATAGGGTGGGCCAGGGGCCACTTGGGCATGGTATTGGTGCTGAAGCGGCGGTGGTATACCGCAAAGGAGCTGACGTAGTCCGGATCCCGCAGATCCGCGTAGAATGCCGCCAACACCGCCGACCGCACCATACCCTTATAAACAATGGTGCGGCAGGAGCAAGAGCACACATAAAACTCCTTCAGGCCAGCCACCACCTCTGGATCGAGGCTGTCTGGCTGCTGAACCGCCTCAGCCACCAGGTGCAAGACTTGCCGTCGTACCAGGTATAGACGCCGCTCCAGGTCTTCCCCGATGGCCGTAGCCGAGGCCATGATCAGCTGCTCAATCTGAGGCTGATACTGTTTTGCCAAGCTGCCCAGCACCTCAGGGCGCACCGGCACCTGCCGCCAGCCCACTACCGTCAGCCCCTCATTCTGCACCACCTGGTTAAAGGTGTCGCGAATAAACGAGGCCGCTCTAAGGTGATTGGGCAGAAAGATCATTGCGACCCCAGTGTGCTCGGTAGCCAAGGGTGACTGGCCCTGATTGGCTGCCCAGCGGTTGAGTACGGCCCAGGGAATTGCGGTCATCACGCCAGCCCCGTCCCCAGAATCCTGGTCTGCACAGCATCCACCCCGATGTTCCATGCAATCGAGGGCGGCCAGAGCCTTGGCTACCAAGTCGTGGCTGGCACGGTTTTGCTGGTCAGCCAGAAACCCGACACCACAAGCGTCCCGTTCTTCAACCAGCCACTTAGGCCCCCAGTTTGGCCAGGTAGAACGCTCTCGGTGTAAGGGTTGGTGACGGTGATTCACTGGTGTATTTCCCATGGGATAGCAGCGACTTACTTAAATGTGGATGGACAGAACGCACTGGCAGAAGCAACCGCGTGCGAAGACAAGATCAAAGCCTCTGAGGCCAGGCTCAAGGCCAGATAGTAACCGATAGGAACCAGCCCCGCCGGGCACGACGGACACAATCGGCAACCTCACCGCAATATTTGATACTGGATGGAGAGATACTGCGTAGGCCAAACTATTGGCCGGCCTAAGTCCATCACCATATTGCGTTTGATACAGACAGGACATCTGTGTTACGAGATACCCGATCTTTTATCAATCCTTATTAATTAGTGTACAAACCTTATCACTAATTTACCGGTTCCCCAGCCCATAGCGGTCACTCTCACAGCGAAAATGTGCTGTTGTTCAACATTTCTTGAACAAGCAGATCACGGCGACCCTAGGATCCCTAGGGATAGGAAGACCATTTTAGGCCAAGTTTAGAACCAGTTTATGATCTGGTGCGGGCCTATCGGCAAGACGCCGGTCCTGAGCTTATATATAAGGTGATATAGCTACTGTGATGACCATGCCTTTTGCTGTCCCCCTGACTCGTATCGTCCTGCCTTTCAGTCTTGCTTTAGTGGCTGTTGGAGGCGTTGGTGCTGGGGGTAGCCGATCGGCCCTGGCCCAGGAGGCCAACCCCGTACAGACGCTGACGACGCCCCCGGCTACTGCAATTCGGGATGCTCCCACAGCTGTGTTGGCCGCGGCCCAAGTGGGTACGACTGTGGCCATCAATGGATCTACCTTTTCAATGCCCTGGATGCAGGTGAATGGCCAAGTGGGGCTAGCTGACTACGGGGTGACCGATCGCCTAGGGGCCACACTGCTTAGCACCAGTAATCCTCAGGTTCAGCCGGTGCAGTGGTTTGCGGCTCCAGGGGCGAGCCCGATTATGCTCTCTGCTTGGCATCACAATGGCTATCGGTTCTTGGATATTAGTTCCCTAGCCCAGGGGGCTGGCTGGACGGTGACCCCCCAGGGTTCTACCCTGGCGATTACCACAGCTCCAGCCCAAGTAAAGTCCATTCGGCGAGATCTCCAGCCAGGACGCGATCGCATCATTTTGGACGTGACCGGTCGCCCTGCCGTACAGCTAAATGAGGGAGTCGAAGAACTCACCCTCACCCTGAGCGCTACCTCAACCTCATCCCTGACTGCCCAGGCCAACACCCTTACCCAGAATCGGTCAGGAGGAATTGTCACCCAGGTGCAGGCCAACCCCACTTCCCAGCGGACCGAACTGGCCGTGCGGTTTACGGGCAATACCCTCCGCCCTCGGGTTCAGACGTTGCCCAACCAGGTCATCTTGGAGTTCCGGCCCGATCACTTGCAGCCCCATACCATCGCCTGGGCTCCGGGGCTGCGGTGGCGACAGCAATATATTTCGGTGGGCGGCACCGCTTTCCCGGTGTACTGGCTCGAACT
>SL_5KL_010_SEDDRAFT_10001801_pt1 | contig 12504 bp, 15 predicted proteins | sample SodLakKL_010_SED_FD_9118 | JGI IMG/M metagenome (IMG submission 9118)
GCATGTCCACCGCCGTCTCCCCCAAACTCGTCTGCGAGTGCTGGGAGCAAGTCATTCCCTACCGAAACCGTATCGATCATCCGATCGGTTGCCCGAGCGGTGACTCGAGCACCACCCTTTTGTCGAGAGTACACTATGACCAGGTCTACGCCAGCTGAACGAAGTGCGTTTGCGGCAGCCGATTCGTATCCACCGACGTTCGTGACAGAGATCACGATCTCACCGGCCCGGTACCCACGAGCACGTAACGTCCCGAGTGTTTTTGCCGTCCGTTCTCCACTGGCCGACGATCTGGTTAATAATTCTGGAAGTTGTTCTGCCTGCGTATCGAGTTCACCAACGAGCCGTACAGATGAGGTGATAGTGTCGGAAGTTGCGCTCTTGAGGAAGCCCGTGTCATCGAAGAGTCCGACGAGCAAAGGGAGAGCAACAGTTGGCGTCAGCTCCCAGTTACCTGTCCGAATTATACGTTCTACCAGTTCTGCTGTTGCGCCCGCGTCTGTATCAACGATAGAAGTGATCGCACGCTTACTAAGGTCTCCCCGCTCATGATGATCGATGAGAACCGGCTCAGGTGGGTCTATTGGAGCGATTCGATTGAATGACGGTGCATCGAGGACAACAATTGTATCGAATTCTTCTAGGTTGGGGTTGATCTCCAGATCGACCTCGTTTACCTCAAGCAACGACTGGGCTGCTGCTGACACACCGTCCGGTGCACAGACCCTTCCTCGGTTGAGAGCGGTGCGAAGTCCGATTGCAGATCCCAGTGAATCTCGGTCAGCGTGTCGATGGGTGACGAACAACGGTTTTTGTGCGTTCTCGAGTGATTCCACGACGTCAGATATAGTCATGGCAGGGGACTATCGGTGCTAAACAAATATATTCATTGGTGAAAGTAGTACAGAAGAATACGATGGTAAACTCATGGCACGGTATGTGATCTCCGATCTTCACCTCGGTCACGAAAACATCATCGAGTACTGTGATCGGCCGTTTGCAGACGTTGATGAGATGAATCGAACACTCATCGAGAACTGGGACCAAGTCGTTGACGAAGACCATATTGTCTTCTTTTTAGGCGACCTTGGACGCTTTGCTGACGATCAGGGGTTGAACGAATGGTTAACTAAACTCACCGGTCGGATCGTTTTCATCGAAGGCAATCACGACCATCCGAGCAGGTACGTCAATGGGCTAAACACCCACCAGTACTACATCCTTGAACAAGGTGAGTGGCAGTTTTGTTGTACGCATCAACCGGAGAATGCGCCACGCTTCTGGGAGGGGTGGGTCATTCATGGGCACCATCACAACACCCACCCAGAGAAGTACCCATTCATAAATCCTGTTGAAGAGCGTATTAACATCTCCGCTGAATTGATTGACTATTATCCTATGAATCTTGACACCCTCATTGAACTACTAAAACAGGAACAGCGCTATGGGACTTGGATGGAGGCTAATGAAGAATGAGTCTAACAATCCAACCCTAACACGTATTTCCGATTGAATCTGCAACGGGAGAAGTATCGCAACCAGTATCGTTTTGTGACATAGTTTCAATCCTATTGTATGCAAATCAGCTTCGTTCCCTACGTCCACTCGAATCTGCCAGTGTTAGAAGCGGTCGTAGAGGATATGCCAGAGGTCAACGACATCGTCTGTGCAGGTGAAGTTGAATAATGAAATACTCTGGTGATCCTCATAACCTACAACGGTTCGTCAAGGCCCAAAATCCTGTGATAGAAGAAGCCAAAAAAGAGTTACGTTCAGGTCGGAAGCGAACTCACTGGATGTGGTACGTGTTCCCGCAGATGGAGGGACTCGGAAGCAGTCAGATGGCCCGCCGCTACGCCATCTCTTCACGTAATGAAGCCGAGGCCTATCTGGAACACTCAGTACTTGGACCGCGGTTGCGGGATTGCACAGAGATTGTGAACGACTTAGAGGGTCGTTCTGCGAATGAAATATTCGGATCACCAGACGACCTCAAGTTCCGTTCCTCTATGACACTATTTCACGCCGTTGTGGACGGTCCAAATCTGTTCAGAACGGCGATTGAGCTGTATTTCGACAACGAACCCGATCCGAAGACGCTAGAGTTGCTTTAGGCGCTTGAGAATCAAACCCGCGGTAATACTTCGATGGCTCTTGCCGTTCAACTCGTCTATTCTTAGAAGTTCTCTTTGAGATGCCCTCATTGGGTTCTCGCAGGTACTGGCATAGGCATCTTCATGCGCATCCTCACCGGTGTCATGGATGGCGTATTTCGGATTAAATACATCAGGTAAGTGTACTATCTCTTCATATTGGAGTCGATAAATTGGACTCCACTCACAAAGACCGACTCCTCTAACCCTTCGTCAACACCATACCCGAGTATACCGCCTCGGCCTCTCGAATTGGATCGAAGAGTACTATCGAGTGATACCCGGAAATGCTCGAAATCCTTTAATGTGAACGATGGTCCGGACCACGCGTATCCAAACCAGTCAGTACTCGATTGATTAGATGGGACAAAGAACGATATGGACGAAGAGTAGTCTATATCCTTGAGCTCAGGTTGCTGGAAGTTCCCAACGAAGGGAATAGCACTCCTTCCACTATCCCACTGGGCCCATACTCTTGCGTAATCAACGCTGACGGGATTATGACCTACGAAGAGTCTAATAAAATCCGAAAGGAGGCGCTGTACAAGTTGGTCAGTACTGAGTGGGTGTAAATTCTCCAGTAATTCAATTGTGCCGAAGTGAGAGTCGACATTCTTAATCAAAACCGTTGTTCCAACCGAATCGTGAAATTGGCGGGCCATCTCTATATGATGATCAGTGCTCGTGCTGAGGATTGCGATGACGAGACTGTCTTGTATCGAATTAGCGACGCCTAGGATGTCGGTAATCACCGAGGGTTCATCGAGATCTGCGGTAACAAAACAACAATCAATTTCCGTGTCTATATCAGCGAGTGTCTGGAAGTCATCGACGTACTGGTCGATTTGATCCGAATCGCCCGGTGTATGATCAGGATCAGATTGAAATGCAACTCTAGTCAAAACGCTTTCAACTGCTTGATCGCCCTCAGGTTGGGTCCCGCGGGGTGACAATTCCGACGTGAGTCGGGTAGTTCCACGGTCCCCGATCCCGACATACAAGAACTGTGGTGGTCCAAACTCGTCACATGAAACGGTTTCCGAACTGCCCTGTTGTTCCGCGTATTCGAGTGCGTCCTCGACGATATCTTTCATTGATTCTTAGTACAGGATTTTAGGTTTTGACTTGTAGGATACTATAGAAGCGGTCAACAGTTGGGGCAGACACGCACCGTGACGCCATCGAGACGTAATTTCCATTCGAGACCGGAACCGCATTCTCCACAACTATCTTTTCCACCATCATTGGTTTCGATGCGGCCGGGTACCGATTCACCCTCGGGTTCGTGTTCTTCCGGAACGATGATTTCCGAAGGCTGGTCCTCGTGATGCCAAACGGCATCAACCGATGGTAAACAGCGGCAGTCCACTCCAGGAATATCTTGCATACCCATCATTTATTAATGAGATACCAAAAAGATTCGTCAGACAGTTTGGACCCTAAATTCCCAACAATAATTGTATTCAGAAGTAGAACAATCACCAAAGGAAATGAGTCGATTGCTCGTCTCTCGGCCGCCCAATAACTTACAGACGTTCGCTGAGTCTGAAACACTCATCGAGATTAAACTATCTTGGGAACACGAAGCCATACTTCGTGGGGAGAAATCCCTAGAAGACGTCCTCGAGAATCAACAGATCAGCCCTGCCCGTATCCCGAGTGTCCACTTGCCGCCAGGAATTGCTCGAGGGGCTAACGGTGTTCGGATGGCACTTACCTATGAGAATCGTGGTGCCATCACCTCATTCGTTCACGAGCAACTTGACGTACTTCCGGAGGCCAGACTCGTCGCCCATCCACCACGAAAATTCAACCATGGCAAGCAACTGGAACTGATCGCGTCGATGACGACCGAGTTCAATCGGACATTCGCCATCGAGAATCTCCCTGATCGTTCGGACTGGTACTCACTCGCGTCGATCGCGTTTTTCGCGTTTGCCGGACGCGAGTACGATCGTCTCTCCCGCCTCGAATTAACGATCGATACTGCTCATCTTCCACCACTCGAAAGCGATCCAGTTGAATCTGGGCTCAGCGGTTCGGGAGTAGATCGGTTGGCATCGCGTCTGAGTAAGGGTGGACTATCGATTCCCCCAGAGTTCTTCGAACATGTAGAGAGTCGTCTCTCAGAGCTTACTGAGGTGCTTTCCCCTGACCACACTACAATAGATCTCCAGCAAACTCCGTTTGGCCCGACAGTGACCTCGTTGGTGCTCGCTGGTGACCGACTCTCTGAGCTACATCTTAATGATCCAGTGACTGACGAACTGCCGATACTCGAGGGGCACGCCCGACACCCCTTGTTCGGGACTGTTCTCGAGCTTGCGAAAGCAAACGACGTAGATATTGTATTGGAGCCACACGACGTCGACGATAGAGAACTGATCAGCTATACAGCTCGCATAGAGAAGTTGCTGGAAGAAGGGGAGCACTGAACGGTTCACATCGAGCAAGCGTTGAACGGTCGTGGTCTACCTACGGTGGGGTCTCTCTCGCTGCAAACGACAGGATATCTTCTCACAGAAAGATAGTTTCTTAATGAGGCTATCCGTTTCGCAAACAGAGGAGTCGTTTGTCAGCAATTCCGTCACAATCACCCATCAAATACATGGATTTCGTCATTGCGGATCACCACTTCCATCATAAGAACATCACTGAATACTGCGACCGTCCGTACGACTCTGTTGAAGAGATGGATGCGGCACTCGTCGAGAAATTGAACGATGTTGTTGACCCCGAAGACGGGGAATGGATAGGTAAGCTCTGGTAGCTCGAACATGAGTAATGATACGACCGAAGAGATCCGGCTCTTGGTAATTTCGGATATTCACCTCCGTCCGACAGGTGAACAGTTTTCAGTTGAGAATCTCCTCGTGGACGATGTCGATGCCATTGTTTCCCTTGGTGATGTGATCGACGACAACCGAGAACATGCTAAATCGGCCGCTGATGGGGAACGCTACGAAGAGCTTGGACGAGAATTCTTTTCGGTGTTGGACCAGGCCAAGATTCCAGTCTTTGCCGTACCGGGAAACCACGACCCGTCTGATTGCATGAGGCGTCTGGTCAATGAGTGCCAGCACGTTCAGGTTCTCCACCAGGAGACGAAGACGGTCGATCCATCGCGGACATCAGGTTCAGTGAGAGTGGCAGGATGGGGATGTGAACAGTTCGATTTCACACCCGCCTTGCTCGCACCGGAGTACCCCCAGCTTGGTCTGCCGGAAGCCGACCAACTCAGACCGGATGAAATTGCGGATCTCGTCTTGGAGGCAGGGGGCCGATATCTGGCTGGAGTTGCCAGTCCTGCAGAAGTCGCGGAGTCTCTGGGGATCAACCCCGATTCAGAGAGCCGAGAACCTCTCTGCCAGTCTCTCGATTTACTCGAATCCCGGTTCGAGAACATTGTTGACAGTACCTGTTCCGGGCCGGGCCCGTTGGTACTGGCCAGCCACATTACACCGTTCAATGTGCCGTTCGATTGCCGGGGACTTACTTCGCGAACCGGTTCGTATCATTTTGGATCGGTTGCTCTCCGCTTAGCGAGTATGGACCTTGGTCCCGCGTGTTTACTCTCTGGGCATACTCATCAACGAGGCACGACCGTCATCGAAACCGGCGCTGGATACACCTATGCACACAATCCGGGTGCCCCTGGTCAATCCGTGGTAACGATTCGAGATGACGGAGTCGTGTTCGAAGGTGGAGCGATTACCTGATGATCCGAGTCGATTTCTCGAATTCATCGGAATATAGGCGATAAGTGCTTACCCGCTCAACAGCCGCGTTCCGGATTTGACTGGAAGACCTTCCGATTCGATTTTGCTGATGACACGGTTGATATCGTAAGAGACTCGCCGCAGTTCCACGGAGTTCGTCTCGGTTTCAAGTATAGCATAGGCGGCATCGGGGTCGTTATCCCGTGGCTGACCGACACTCCCCGGATTGACTATCAGTTTCCCGTCGATCGTCGCCTCGTGTTGGACGTGGGTATGCCCGAGGACGATCCCAGCCTCATCGTCCTCGAGATACGGACGAACCGTTGGAAACTGATGCGGTCGGACGTAACTCCCAAGCCTGTCGGGATTGGGATGGCTGTGGACGAGACGATATTGCTCGTCCGCGAAAGTCGTTGCTGTGGGAAGTGATTTTAACCAAGACCGTTGAGACTGCTTGAGTTCCTGTTTCGCATATGCTAAGCCCGCCTGGGCCATCTCGTTGTGCTCGTATCTCTCCGGAGTGTCTACCGTCCGGTCGTGGTTTCCCTGTACGCATTTTTGCGAGACTTCTCTAACGAGCTCAAGGCACTTACTCGGCCATGGACCGTACCCGATAATGTCTCCAGCACAAACTACGTGATCCACTTGTGGCATCCCAGCAAGAACAGCTTCTAACGCCGGTAGGTTCGCGTGGACGTCGGATATCAATCCAATCTTCATACAAGTTACTGGTCACGTTCCAATATTAAAGGCAGGCCCCAATGGGACACCGGATATGTTTCAGAGTATTTTATTATATGGCTATTACATCATCATTATTAGTCGGGCTTCAGCAGCCTAATATCTCAAGTACGAAAAAATGACTTTCATTATTTCCTTTAAATTCTTGACTGACTGGAAAAACATCTTCTAAAACAATCTATTTCTAGAAACATTTAAGAAATACAGAAGATATATGCCCTATCCCGACAGGCTAGCGTTTGGTAATAAATGAGCGACCCGAGGAACCGAAATCGAAAATTCTCACGAACAGGTTGCAGTCGATACAATCCGTTGAACAGTGGCTTCCCCGCAAATCCGCACAGCGAGATGGCTCGATACAGATCTAGTAGAGGTCAGGTCTCTCAATGACGACAAGAGATCGTCCTACTGGTGAACAACAGAGTCCCAATGGTCTTCGACAGCGAGTAGTACGTAGCGGATTCGCTTCGTTCCTTATCCTCTCGCTTGTCGCTGTAGACCCCGTTTTGGCTCAAGACAGCGTCGTGTGTGACGCTGAAGGCTTGCCAGACATGATCTCTGGATTCTTCCAGATTACGACTGCGCTCGGAATTATGGGATTGGTTGTGGTCTGGCAGGCTGATTCACTCGTCGAGATGTTCACGATGAACATCGAGCAGAAAAAGAGCCTCAAACAGCACAAGCGGACGGCGATGAAGTCTGCAGTTATCCTCGTGATCCTCGGACCGCTGTATACGGTTGCTGGATCGGCGATGGGGCTTCCACTCGCTGAGTGTGTCGACCTCGTCCCGTGGTAACTCAACGCTACACTCTGGATCGTCTCTGATTCACTCCGCTCGTGCATCACATTCGTCCTCACATGGTTGCGGTGCTCGCTCTCGTTGCCGTCACGCTCGCGTTTGCAGGGGTGACTGTCGTGAGTGCCGACTCTCCACCACGACCGGGCACTGACGACAGTGAGTTAGACGTCAACGAGACGGCGACGCTCTGGTCGAAAGCTCCGAATGAGTGTCTCAGTGATGCCGAGTACGAGGAACGATACGATGAACAGCGAACGGCCATGCAGGAACTCGGCAACTGCACGGATATCACGTTCAAAGAACCTCCAGATACCGCGGAACGCTGGACGGCATACGATTACGAGTCACTCGAGGGTGGAAGTGCAGAGACTTCGATCTATCCTACTCATGCAGAGCTAACAGATTCTGTCCTCATCGTCGATGCACACGCGACGACGTTCTCGATCCAGCCGTCGACGAGAACACATCTTGATGCAAATGAGACTGTCCACTACATCGCGCCGGAAGGCGAACTCAGTGGATTCGTCGATTATCGCGTTCGCCTCGACAGCAACTCGTCGATCCAGAACCACGAAATCGACGAAGTCCGCCTCTTACACGATGGCGACGTGGTCGAGACCACAGGAGGGACACACACTCCGACATTCGAATATGCGTTCGATCGTGGTGGCCCGGCAACACTCACACTCGAGGCGGATATCAGCGCTCGAGTCGAGCGCGATCGTGGCAACGAGACGGAGGTCATCACCGATCAGGTGACCGTCTCTCAGGACCTCGATGTGGAAGTTTACGATCTACGGGCGTCGATCTACCACGCATCGTATCCAAACGGCGACAGCGGTGTGGCAATCTATCAGACCCAACCGTGGCACGGATACACGCTTTCGGATGATGGTGAGGCGAACGTCCGTGGTGTGTGGCGATACTACACGGCTCGAGATACCAACTGGGACGATCTGATACACTCGAGTCGGGACGGTCAAGAGTCGACACCATCCGACGCCCTCCCCGTATACGTCCACGCGTATCCATCCGAGCTAGGCCCGCGTTCAGAACCCATCCGTGACGGTCCCAACATTCTCGAGGTCTGGGGGACAGAGAGTTCGTCTCCAGAACCCTCGATTCACGAGAACGTCGACATCGACGTCGTCTCCGAGTCCTACACCCGTTCTTCCGGTCTTGCTCTCCGGTACGATGGCATCGATCGAGATGCTATCAGGGTCGACGGGATTGTTCGCGGTGTCTCAGCAGAAATCATTGAACCCGATGGAGGGTCGGAACGGGAGATACGCGAGAGTGACCTCTCTGTCGAAATCATCGAATCGAATGCGACTGCAGTGACGTTGCAGATCGAGCTTCGTGATGCTGAGACGGGAGCGCCGATCATGCTCGAGAGCCCGTTCGATGACCCTCGATTCTCACTGATTGGCGCTGCTTCGCGCGAGGGCTACATCACAGTCGGCGATCAGCAGGTGCGAACGAACGCAGCTGGCATCGCAGAGATAACTGTTCACCAGCCGGGCATCTACACCGCAGAGTACCATCCCGGTTCGTGGCGCTCGCACAATCCAGCCTATATCGGTGATACAGTCACAGAAACGTGGCATCCGTTAGCCACCCCAACAGGCTGGTTCACACTGTTAGTCGATCTTATCCGGTATGCGATTCCCTTTGCTGTCGCACTATACGCAGCGAAGCGGATCGGCTCTTTCTTGAAAATGAGAGATACGTTATGACAATTCAACAGACACCACTCGATAGACGCACCGTTCTCGGAAGCATACTCGTCGGGATCACTACTGGACTTGCTGGTTGTTCTGCGTTGAGTGATTCTGATGACGGCCCATCGACAGACTCCGGTGGAGAGATTATCCAGAGCGTCGCAGTCGAAGGGGTCGAACTCGTGATTGAACTCGAACGGGATGCAGTTGATCAGCTGAACCTCATCGATCCCTCTGGCGAGCTGTTTGCCCAACAAACGATTGAATCGGGGGTGTCCAAAACTGCGATCGAGATTGGGACCGACTATCCAGTTGGCGAATACGAACTCCTTGGGCTTGCAGACGAGGAGACCGTTGAGACGACGTCGATTACGCTTGAGCCGGAACTCGAGTTAACTGAGCTCCGACTGGCCAGACATTACCCCGAGGAGATGTACGAGGGTGCGAGTGACTTCCGTACGGAATCGGAGGTGATGCTTTCTGTGACGAATCGAGGAACTGGACCAACCGCAGCTACCGCGCTTCGGTTCGAAGGTGATGTCCCGTTCCCATCACCTGAGAGCTACGATGAGGCGGGCCAGAGTGGGATCTACGATCCGGAGAATGACTTTGGATCGGATGCAGAGGCAATAAATCTCCCTGCAGGGGATACAGTCCTGATCTACAGTAACGCTCTACCCTTTTCGTCAGTGAACACACAATCGAAGTGCGATTCGGTTGGGCAGGACGGTCAGTTCACCGTCCGCCTCTCTACAAGCCATGCGATAGATCTCTCTCTTGACTACGCTATCCACTATCTCAGTACTGGTCCCGATAATTGTGAGATCGAAATTGAGAGGGCCTCGTAATGTCGTGGTCACTCTCGGATATCGGGATCAAGTGGTTCGAAGACGCAGTTGACAAGCTCATCGAATGGTTTCAGGAAGGACTGACAGATGGATATAGAGCCGTCACGGCACAGGTTTTCGGCACGCCAACACCGGAGACGGATGGCGCATTCGTGTTCGGTCAGCCGTCGAATACACCGTGGGAAGAGATTCACGGCAATCTCGTTGCTGGGGAGATCATGCTCGTCTCCCTGTTGTTGCTCGTGATGTGTGTCCAGGGCAGACATACGATCCGGATCTTCAATATCGGAAGTGCGTACGAGACGCGAAAGGCCAAGCGCAGTGCTTGGACGGGTGCGTTCCTAATTGTAACGTGGTATTGGATCGCTGTGTTAGCTCTCTATCTCGTTGATGGCTTCACCATTGCTCTCCTTCCGGATGTCTCGACAGTAACGAACACTATGGTCAACCTGCTCGAATTGAGCGTATCGAACCCAGCTCTTGCTCTCTTTCTCACAGGGGTCGGTGCTGTGGCAATGTGGATCTTGCAGGCGCTGTTCTTCCTTCGGGAGATTCTGTTGTACATCTTGATCTACGCGATCCCGATCGGTATCGCGCTGGCCTACGGAAACCTTCCCGTCGTATCGCACATCGCCCGCACGGTCTGTATGAAGTTCGTGCCGCTCGCAATCATGCCACTTCCAGTAGCACTGCTGTTCAAAGGCTACGAACTGCTTTTCAGTGAGGGAACTGATTCGGCGCTCGTTCCAGATAGTTCGTTCCTGAGCTACCTTATCGCGGTCACACTGCCACTGCTCTCGATCATCATCGTCTGGAAGCTGTTCAAGTACGCCAGTCCGATGACCACGAAGATCATCGGGGCAACGACCAAGGGTGCAGTAACAGCTGGCGCAGCCGTTGGGGCCGGTGTTGTTGCAGGCCCTGCTGCAGCAGCCACGACTGCGGCGTGGGGACCGAAAGCAGCTGCTGGCTATACGGCTGCGTCAAAGATGCGCCAAGGCGGTGGCTCATCCCAACAGTCTGGAAACTCGAGCGGCGGCAGCGGAGGACGAACTGACCACGACAACGTTGCGACAGACGCGTACGGCCAGGAAGGCGTCCCGGCGTACCGTCGCACCGAGAACGATCCGGGGTACTACTGAATGACACAAGATCACGATGCAGCTGGCCGTCGAATCATGGATGAACTGGGTGAAGAGAGTCGGATTCCGATCTTGAATATCGAGGAAGGGGACGTCTATGTGCTCCTTGGCTTCCCGATCGGTGGCCTCCTCTTTGGTGGCCTCACGGGACTCGATGGCGCGATCTTACCGTTCGTCTTACTCGGTGTCGTCCTTGGTGGGTCGATCGTCTACGCGTCACCCAACCATCTCCCGGCGTCGACGTGGCTGGGGGACGTCTACCGCCACTACTGCAAGCGGCCTCAGTTCACCTACAGCACGGAGGCCACGACAGAGCCCACCGAAGCGAGTACCGAGGGCGGGCTCGTGAGCTATACGCCGTTCAAACCGGACGAGCGAACACAGGATCTCACGAACATCAGGCGAGCGTGGCCTGGTGCCGGTGCAATCGAGCGCTCCGATGGCGCGATGGAGGCCTACCTCGAGATCGATCCTGGGAACATGGATTTCGCGATGTCCGGCGACTGGGCTCAGATCCAGCAACTCGGCGAGGAGTTCGCGAACAAGGAACTCGACTTCACACTCAAATTCCACGCAACAACTCGCTCGTTCCCGGTCGGGAAACTGATCGACAGGATCGACGGTCGACTCACCGATAGTGACGTCAAGCAGAATCCAATCTTCAAAGAGCTACTCGAGGAGTATCGCGAGCAACGTCCTCGAGACCTCGAGGGGACCCAACAGATACGGTATTTCATCGGCGTCGAAGTCGACCCCTTCGAGGTCTACGACCGGTACCAGGACGAACAATCCCCTGCAGAGAAGCTCACCTCGTTTCCGGTGGTTGGTTTCCTGTTCAACCCGTTCGTGACCCGTCGCAACGACATGACCGACGCGGAGATTCGAGCGGCCATGTTCGAAAAACTCGAGAACCGCTGCCACGGTCTCCAGACGGAGTTTATCCAGAAGGCAGCAGGGTGGTCGGCTCATCGACTCACGACGGTCGAACTGTTCGTCCTCTCGATGGACTTCTGGAACGGCGAGGAACACGAGTACGACGACGGAGCGGATGCGATCCGTGATCGTCCGATCGTCGACCATCAACGGAGGGTCGATCAATGATCGAGGCACTCCCCGACCCAGGGACACAGGCGGGGCTTGCCCTCTACATCGGTCTCACGGCATTGCTCACGCTTCTCCTCAAGTGGGGATGGGACCGCTGGCGAGCATATCGGGATCAAGTGGTTCGAAGACGCAGTTGACAAGCTCATCGAATGGTTTCAGGAGGGATTGACAGATGGATATGAAGCCGTCACAGCACAGGTTTTCGGAACGCCAACACCGGAGACGGATGGCGCCTTCGTATTCGGTCAACCATCGAACACACCGTGGGAAGAGATT
>SL_5KL_010_SEDDRAFT_10001805_pt1 | contig 12490 bp, 11 predicted proteins | sample SodLakKL_010_SED_FD_9118 | JGI IMG/M metagenome (IMG submission 9118)
TGCTGAGCCGTTACGTCGACGGCATCACCGCCCGCACCTTCTCCCAGGAGACGCTGCGTATCCTGGCCGAGCGCTCTTCTGTGCCCGTCATCAACGCCCTTTCCGACCTGGAGCATCCGTGCCAGGCCCTGGCTGACCTCCTCACGATCTATGAGAAGAAGGGCACGTTGTCGGGCCTGACGCTGGCATACATCGGCGACGGCAACAATGTGGCCAACAGCGCGCTGCTCGCTGCCTGCCTGGTGGGGGTCAACTTTTACTTCGCCTCACCACCGGGCTATGGCATGGAGGACCAGATGCTGGGCCGCGCAAGGGAGTTCGCGGCCCTCAGCGGCAGCCGTATACACCTGACCGATAACGCTGAGGAGGCGGCCAGGGATGCCGATATTATATATACCGATGTGTGGACGAGCATGGGCCAGGAGACTGAAGCGGAGAAGCGGCGCCGCGCATTCGCGGGCTACCAGGTGAACGCGGACCTGCTGGGCGTGGCCAAAGGCGACGTCCTGTTCATGCATCCTCTACCCGCCCACCCCGGCGAGGAGATCGCCGAGGGACTGCTGGATGACCCCCGGTCGGTAGTCTTCGACCAGGCGGAGAACAGGCTTCACCTGCAGAAGGCCCTGCTGGCCTCGCTCATGGGGTCGAACCCCTGAGGACTGACAAGATGACCGGACCTGTTGTCGCTATAGTCGGTAGGCCGAACGTGGGCAAGTCTACCCTGCTTAACCGCCTGGCCGGCAGGCGGATATCGGTTGTCGCCGATCTGCCGGGCACGACCAGGGACCGCATCTTTGCCCTCGTTTCGTGGGAGGGGCGGGAGGTGACAGTGGTGGACACGGGCGGCTGGCTGACAAAGCCGGAATCGTCCCTGGAGGAAAAGGTCAGATACCAGGTCGAGGCAGCCATTGCCGGGGCCGATGTGGTGCTCTTTCTAACGGATGGCAGAGACGGACTCATTTCGGCCGACGAGGAGATGGCTGAGTGGCTACGGTATTGCGGAAAGCCTGTAGTGCTGGCGGTGAACAAGGTGGACTCTGCCGCACAGGCGAACCAGGTCGCCGAGTTCCACCGACTCGGCATGGGTGAGCCACTGGCCATCAGTGCCCACCACAACCGGGGCATATACGAACTGATGGATGCCGTGCTGGCGTCGGTGCCGCCTCAACCGGCGGAGGCTGCGGAGCCAAACCGGCCCAGGCTGGCCATTGCGGGGCGACCCAACGTGGGAAAGTCAACCCTGCTCAACACCCTGCTCGGAGATGAACGGGCGATAGTGCATGAGTCTCCGGGAACCACGCGCGACTCGCTCGATGCCGTGGTCCGCTGGCGCGATAGGGAACTGCTAATCGTGGACACCGCCGGGATTAAACGGCGGGGCCGGACCGGCACCGGAGTCGACTACTACAGTCTGATTCGCGCTCTCCAGGCCATCAACCGCAGCGATGTCGCCCTGTTGCTGGTCGACGCGGGCGAGTTCGTCACGGCCCAGGACATGCACGTCGCCGGCTACGTCATAGAGGCGGGGAAAGGCTTGCTGCTGGTGGTGAACAAATGGGACCTCGTCCCCGAAGTGCAGAGGCAGGAATTCAGGCAGAAGGCGGAGCAGAGGCTGGGATTCGCCTCCTACGCCCCCCCCCCCCCAGGGAGTGGACCGGGTCCTGCCTCAGGCCTGGGAGATCTGGCAGGAAAGACAGAAACGGGTACCGGACTCAGAGATCAATGAGCTGGTCAAACAGGCGGTGGACCGCTACCCCCCGCCCCGCACGGGCTCCCGGCGGCTGCGCATTTTTCGGGCGTACCAGCACGACTCCCGGCCGGCAACCTTCATATTACGGGTCAACGACCCGCACCTGGTGCACTTCTCGTATCAGCGGTACCTGGAAAACAGGCTACGCGAGAGCCTCGGTTTCCGCGGCGTCCCCTTGAGGTTGATTTTCGCAAGGGCTGCGCGTAGAATGAATAGTAAGAGGCAGGCGAGAGCAAAATGATAGCCCAGTTCATCGCGGTGGTGGTGATCGCTTATCTCCTTGGCTCCATCCCTTTCGGTCTTATAATAAGCAAGCTCAAGAGCGGGGTCGATGTCAGAGGCTCCGGAAGCGGTAAGACCGGCGCTACCAATGTGATGAGGACGGCCGGGACCAGGCTCGGTCTGCTGACTGTGGCGCTAGACGTGGGCAAGGCAGCCGGGGCAGTGATAATTGCCACGGTGATCATAGATAGCGGCAGCGGCAGTCTGACCCTCGGCGGCGCGCCTATCCTCTGGCTCCATGCGGGCCAGGTAGCGGCGGGCATGGCGGCGGTAGCAGGACATAACTGGCCAGTATTTGCCAGATTCAAAGGCGGCAGAGGAGTCACGGCCTACTTCGGCACACTGTTTGCGATTTACCCGCCGGCGGGCATATTCGGCGCCCAGGTCGTGGCCATAGCCGCATTACGCAGCCGGCATATGTCGCTCGGTTCCATTATGGGAGCTTCGGCCGCCCTGTGCCTGATGATCCCGCTAACGATCGCCTACAACTTCCCCCCCATCTACCTGGCCTATTGCGCGGCCGCCGTGGCCCTGATCGTAGTGCAACACGCGGACAATATAAAACGCTTGAGACAGGGGACTGAGCGCCGGCTGTGGTGAAGGAGTAGGGGAGGGTATGCCCAAGGTCACCGTAATAGGCAACACCTCCTGGGGCAATGCTCTGAGCGGCTTGCTCAGCGACAAAGGAACAGCAGTAACGCTGTGGACGCGCAGTGAGGCGGAGGCTGAGGAATCAAACCAGGGGAACCACAGCTACTCCTTCACCGGCGACATCGAGGAGGCCCTGAACAGGGCCGACCTGGTACTGTGGGCCGTTCCTTCCCATAAGCTGCGAGAAAACGTCAGACAGGCCTCGAACTACCTCACCGATTCCATGATACTGATGAGCGCCGTCAAGGGACTGGAAGTCGATAGCTGTAAGAGGATGTCCCAGGTGCTGGGGGAAGAAATCGCTCCTCACTTGAGGGGACAGATCTGCGTCGTGTCGGGCCCCAACCTGGCCAGGGAAATCAGCCAGGGCCTGCCGGCCGCTTCCGTTGTTGCCGCGCGGGACAGAGGTCTGGCGGAAAGGGCGCGAGACCTTATGGAGTCTCCCCGGTTCCTGTTGTGCACCGGCGATGATGTTGTCGGGGTGGAACTGGGCGGAGCATTGAAGAACATCGTGGCGCTGGGGGCAGGCATGATAGACGGACTGGGACTGGGGGACAACGCCAAGGGTGCCTTCATCGCCTGGGGCTGGACCGAGGCGGTCTCTCTGGGGACGGCCTTGGGAGCCCGTGCCGACACATTCTGCGGCCCGGCCGGACTGGGGGACCTGATAGCCACCTGTGCCAGCAGCCTGAGCCGCAACCACTATGTGGGCTATGAACTGGCCAAGGGTCGCTCCCTGGCCGACATCTCGTCCTCCATGCCGAACGTCGCGGAGGGAGTAGCGGCCACGCGGGCAGCCCATCAACTGGGAAAGAGGCGCGGGCTGAGCCTGCCCGTAGTCAGCATGGTGCACGGGATTCTGTTTGAGGGACTGTCGCCGAGCCGGGCGTTGCTACAGTTCAGACAACCGGCAGAGAGCCGTCTCTAACCCTGAGTTAGAGTGCGTCGCGAGGCGGCTCCGTGCGAGGCAATACCCTGGCCAGCTCCTCGAAAAGGCGGCGCTGGTTCTTGTCCAGGCGCTGCGGGGTGGTTATGTCAACCTTTACCAGCAGGTCTCCTTTTCCCTTGCCGTCGACACGCTGAATGCCCTTGCCTTTAAAGCGGAAGGTCTCACCGCTGCCGGTGCCGGCCGGTATCTTCAGCTCTACGTTCCCGTCCAGGGACGGCACCTCTACCCGGTCACCCAGAGCAGCCTGAGCGATGTTGATCGGCAAATCATACAGGACGTCGCTGCCATCCCTGTGGAAGAACTCGTGCGGCTTGACTGAAAAGGCGACATAGAGGTCTCCCGGAGGGCCTCCATACACGCCGGCACTTCCTTCTCCACGCACGCACAGCCGTTGGCCGTCGTCCACACCAGCCGGAATATCGACTTTCAACGTCCGCCTCGCCTTCACCATGCCTCTGCCCCGGCATTCGGAGCAGGGGTTGTTTATCACAGCCCCGCTGCCTTCACACCGGGGGCAAATCACGGTGGTAGCGTAGCGCCCGAAAATGCTCTGCTGGACCCGCCGTATCTGCCCCGCGCCGCCGCAATCGGGGCAGGTGTCCGGCCGTTTCCCCGGTTCACTGCCGCTGCCCCGGCATTCAGGACAGAGCTCGATACGCTGCACCTCAACCTCTTTGGCGCAGCCGAAGACCGCCTCGCGGAACGAAAGGGTGAGCTGAGCCCGCAGGCTATCACCCTTCTGGGCAGCCCGCCGGGCAGTCCCACCGAAGGGCGTGCCAAAGCCGCCGAAGAAGGACTCGAAGATGTCGCCCAGCCCGCCGAAGCCGAAATCCGAAAAGCCGCCCTCAGCATCTGCACGGCCGTAGCGGTCGTACCTGCTCCTCTTCTCGCGGTCGGAGAGCACCTGGTAAGCCTCGTTTATCTCCTTGAACCGCGCCTCGGCTTCGGGATCTCTGTTGCGATCAGGATGGTACTGGAACGCCAGCTTGCGAAATGCCTTCCTTATCGCCTCGTCACTGGCGTTTCGGGGCACTCCCAGTACCTCATAATAGTCCTGCTTTACGGCCATAACTCTTAAGTATAACGCTTCGATGCCGGCGCTGACAACTTCCAGCTTGCGGTCTGCCCGGTAACGTCACCCGGCCGTAACCGCACAACTATGCAGGCGGGCAAGGACCAGGGCCGGAAGACGTCCGACCGCGATACGCGTGCTATAATTGCGGTGCCATGATGGAACGGCTTAGAGACTCTCTCCGCCGGCGTCCGAAAAAGGAAATCACAGACGAGACCGTACGACGATCGGCGGTCCTCATACCCCTTTTCCGTGAGCACGGGCAATATCACGTCTTGCTCACCGAAAGGAGCGATGAGGTAGAGTTTCACAAAGGAGAGGTCTGTCTCCCCGGGGGAAGATGCGAGCCCCACGATATCAGCTTGCTCCGGACGGCCCTCAGAGAAACGGAGGAGGAGATCGGTTTGAACCCCGAAGATGTCGAGATCCTGGGAGAACTCGACGACACTCTCACCTTCAGCAGCAACTATGTTATCTCGCCTTTCGTTGGCTACGTACGCCATCCCTACCCCCTGAAGGCCGATCCCGGAGAGATCCGGGAGATTATCACTGTTCCGCTGTCCTTTCTGCTGGACGACGACAATTTCAGAGAGGATGCTCATGCCTACGAGTACAAAGGGCGCATTATCTGGGGGGCCACAGCGCGGATCCTGAAACAACTGGTAGATGTCCTGAGGGCTGAGAGCAGGGCCCGTCCTTAGTCATCTCTTCTCTTTCGGTTTGACGGTAATCGCTTTGGGCTTAACCTCTTCAGCCTTGGGTATGTTGAGCGTCAGGACACCATTGTCCATCGTGGCCTCAGCCTGGTCCGACTTCAGCCCGCCTGGGAGAACCACGCTGCGGGAGAAAGCACCGTACCGTCTCTCCCGGTACAGGTAGTCCTCGTTCTTTACCTCGTCTTCCGCCTTGCTCTCCCCCTCGATGGTAAGCGTGTCACCCGTGATGTCGATGTCTACATCTTCGGGGTTCATCCCGGGCAGAGCCGCCTTGACCACTACCTCTTCCGGAGTCTGGTAAACATCCAGGGCCGGGTCTCCCACCCCATCCACGCCGGCTAAAGCCCGGGAGGGACGGACAAAACTGTCCTCAAACAACCTGTCCATAGCCTGTCTCAGAGTCATCAGATCGGTAAAAGGATGCCATCTTTCTATAGCCATTTGTCTCACCTCCTTCTTCCGTATTCTTACTGAGCCCTACTCTCAGCTTAGGCAAATATTTTAGAAAAGTTGTACAAGTTTGTCAAGAGCTCTGACAAGATTTGACAGAAAAATTGGCCGCTTCTATAATGAACGGAGGTTACAGCGACATGGCAGGGAAAGATTATTACCAGATCCTCGGAGTGAAGAGGGATGCTTCGGAGAAGGAGATCAAGCAGGCCTATCGGCGGCTGGCCCGGAAGTTTCATCCCGACCTGAATCCCGGTGATAAATCGGCCGAAGCGAAGTTCAAGGAGATGAACGAGGCTTACCAGGTCCTTTCCGATGCGGAGAAACGGAAGAAATACGACCGGTACGGAGACCAGTGGGAGTACGCCGACCAGTTTGCCGAGGCCGAGAAGCAAGGTCGGGGCAGATGGGATTTCGGTCAACGGGGTACGGCTTACGAATATGGCGGCGCGGGTGATTTCGAGGACATTCTCTCGAGCCTATTTGGCGATGCGGGGCTGGGCTCCCGGGTGAGGCGCGGGCCGCAGCGCGGCCAGGACATAGAGTCCACTATCGAGGTCACTCTCGAGGAAGCCTATCATGGCTCCACGCGGGCCATTCAGCTGCAAACCCAGGAGCCTTGCGCAACGTGCGGCGGTACAGGCAGAGTAGGCAACCGGGTCTGCACCGTATGCAAAGGTGCAGGTGGACAGGTAACCCCCAGGCGGCTAGAGGTCAAGATCCCACCCGGGGTGAGAGACGGCTCCAGGATTCGCGTAGCGGGAGAAGGCGCACCCGGTTATGCCGGCGGCAGCAAAGGCGACCTTTACTTGGTGGTGAAAATGCTACCGCACAGGGTGTTCGAGCGCAAAGGAGACGACCTGCACACCGAAGTACCTGTACCCCTGACCACAGCTGTGCTGGGCGGCGAGGTTAAGCTGCCTACGCTGAACGGCCACGTAGCCCTCAAGATACCATCCGAGACCCAGAACGGGAAGGTTTTCCGCCTAGCGCGCAAGGGAATGCCGCAGATGGGCAACGACAGACGCGGTAACCTGTTCGCCAAGACAAGGGTAGTATTGCCGACCGATTTGACCGATGAGGAGAAGAAACTATTTGAGAGACTGCGTTCTCTGCGATCCAACCAGAGGTGAGGTGCCACTATGACCGAATGGGAATCCAGTCCGAGGTACGTAATAAGCGTAGCCGCGAGGATAATAGGCATAGGGCCCCACACCCTGCGTTACTACGAGAGGTTGGGGCTGGTGCGCCCGGAGCGCTCGCGTGGTAACATACGCCTCTACTCCGAGGAGGACCTGGACCGCCTGCGCTACGTAAAGACGCTGATGAGCGATTGTGGAGTGAACCTGGCGGGGGTAGAGGTGGCCTTAAGACTGATGCAGCGGATGAGAGAAATGCAGAGTGAGCTCGAGGAGATGGAAAGAAGAATGGAGAAGACGGCTGAGGCGGAGATGCAGAATATGATAGAGGAGATAATAGACGAGGCGGAATGGAAGGAGGTATAGGGCGGGGGACGTCGTGAGTGAATAGAGATTCAGGAGGTGTAGGAAGATGAGACCGGAGAGGTTTACGGAACAGGCACAGGAGGTGCTGGCAGCGTCCCAGGAACTGGTGCGCCGCTATCGCCATAATCAGTGGGATGTAGAGCATGTGCTGATGGCCCTGCTGGAGCAGGAAAAGGGAATCACCGGTGAAATACTGCGGACGCTAAACGTGGACACTGATAGTATCAAGCAGCGGGTGGAAGGAACGCTGGAGAGCTTCGCCAAGGTAGCTTACGAGGCCGCGCAGGTGTACGCCACCCCACGGATAGCGACCCTCCTGGACAGGGCCAACCATGAGGCCGACAGGCTCAAAGACGAATTCGTCAGCACCGAGCACTTGCTGGTGGCCATTGCCGGCGAGACCAGAGGTGAGGCGGCCACCATACTGTCTGAAGCGGGCATCAACCAGGAGAAACTCTATCAAGCCCTGCAGAAGGTTCGCGGCGGCCACCGGGTTACCGACCGGCAGGCCGAGAGCAAGTACCGCTCGCTGGAAAAATACGGGCACGACCTGACCGAACTGGCCCGTCAGGGCAAACTCGACCCGGTAATCGGGCGGGAGAACGAGATAAGGCGGGTATCGCAGATACTGGCCCGACGAACCAAGAACAACCCCGTCATCATCGGCGACGCCGGTGTGGGTAAGACGGCCATCGCCGAAGGACTGGCTCAGAATATCGTCGCCGAGGACGTCCCCGATTCGCTGAAAGGGAAGAAGGTGGTAGCCCTGGACATGGGTGCACTAGTGGCGGGAAGCAAATTCCGCGGCGAATTCGAGGAGAGGCTGAAGGCGGTTCTGGACGAAGTGCGCCAGGCGGCCGGTGAAGTCATCATGTTCATCGACGAGCTGCATACCGTGGTGGGGGCGGGGGCTGCTGAAGGTGCCATCGACGCCAGCAACATGCTGAAGCCGGTACTGGCCCGCGGTGAGATCCAGTGCATCGGGGCCACGACGCTGGATGAATACCGCAAGCACATCGAGAAGGACAAAGCTCTGGAGAGGCGGTTCCAGCCTGTTTACCTGGATGAACCGAGTGTAGAGGCAACCATAGAAATGCTGCGGGGACTTCGTCCCAGATACGAGGCACACCACAAGATAAGCGTCGAGGACTCCGCCCTGGTGGCTGCGGCCAAGCTCAGCCACCGGTATATATCGGACAGGTTCCTGCCCGACAAGGCAATCGACCTGATCGACGAAGCAGCCAGCAAGCTGCGTATTGATAGGGAAAGCGCCCCGAAAGAGGTCCAGGAACTGGACCGGCAGATGAAGCACCTGTCCGATGAGGAGGAGGCGGCTTCCCAGCGAAAGGACTACCAGAAGGCAGCCGAGTTGAAGGCAGAAAGGATGCGCCTGGCAGGGCAGTATGACGAGGCCAAAGCAAAATGGCACCAGGACAAGAAGATCGATAGCACGGTCAACGAAGAGATTATCGCGGAACTGATTGCCCAGTGGACGGGCATACCCGTCTCGCGGATGATGGAAACAGAGACCGAGAAACTGGTCCACATGGAGGAGAGGATTCACCAGCGCATAGTGAACCAGGAAGAGGCGGTGACGGCGGTCTCCGAGGCTATCAAGCGGGGCCGGGCCGGGCTCAAGGACCCCCGGCGCCCTATCGGAAGCTTCGTCTTCCTCGGACCCACCGGGGTGGGAAAGACGGAGTTGGCCCGCGCTCTGGCCCAGTTCCTCTTCGACGACGAAGAGACCATGGTAAGGCTGGACATGTCGGAGTACATGGAGAAGCACACCGTTTCCCGCCTTATCGGAGCACCCCCGGGATACGTGGGCTATGAGGAAGGGGGCCAACTGACCGAGGCGGTGCGGCGCCGCCCCTACCGGGTCATCCTCTTCGACGAGATCGAGAAGGCCCATCCCGACGTCTTCAACATCTTGCTGCAGTTGCTGGAGGACGGAAGGCTTACCGACGGGCACGGCAGGACTGTCGATTTCAAGAACGCGGTGATAATCATGACCAGTAACCTGGGCACGGAGGAATTCCAGCGTTCGGGCATCGGCTTCCGGACCAAAGATACGAGCGCCGAGGACCGGATGAGGACATCCATCGAGAGTGCCCTGAAGCGCACCTTCCGCCCCGAGTTGCTGAACAGGATGGACGACGTCATCATATTCCGCCCGCTGACCGAAGAACACATGAAGAGCATCATAGACCTGCTCATGAAAGAGGTAGAGGCCAGGCTGGCCGACCGCGGTATCAACCTCGAGATCAACGAAGAAGCCAAGGCCTGGCTGGTCCACAGGGGCTATGATCCGGTATATGGCGCGCGCCCCTTGCGCCGGGCCATTCAGAGGTACGTGGAGAATCCAGTTTCCACGAAGATATTGCAGGGCGAGTTCAAGGAGGGGGACACGATAACGATCAGCCTGCACGAGGACAACCTCAGCTTCGGAGCAGCGAAGAGCAGCGGGAAGAAAGGCAAACGAACAGAGGCGGCGGAGATCTCGTAAGGGGCTTCCGCGACCGCGTCGAGCAAACGGTATTCATCAGCGGCTGGCTGCCCGGGTTCGCGGGCAGCCGGCCGCTCTCCTTGCGTCACGATCCCTTGCTCTGCTTCAGATACCTTAGTGACACACAAGTCGCGATAGTACGCCAGAATGGCTGCGCGATGAACGTTGCATCCCTTTGACGCCTGTCAGCAAAGCTGGTAAGCTAAGCTCTCGACCCATCCGAGAAAGGAAACCGACATGCCCGCCGATCGTGATATGGAAAGAATCGTCTCATTGTGTAAGCGCAGGGGGTTCGTCTTCCCGAGCAGCGAGATATACGGCGGTCTGGCCAGTTGCTGGGACTACGGCCCCATGGGCGCGGAGCTGAAGCGCAACGTCAAGAATGCCTGGTGGAAGGCGATGGTCCAGGAACGGGCGGATGTGGTCGGCCTGGACACGTCCATCATGATGCACCCCGAGGTTTGGGTGGCCAGCGGACACGTCCAGGGTTTCACAGACCCCCTGGTCGAGTGCAGGGCCTGCCACCTGAGATGGCGCGCCGACGAGATCAAGTCCCAGCGGTGTCCGAGTTGCGGCGGTGAGCTGACCGAGCCCCGCATGTTCAACCTGATGTTCAAGACCTCTATGGGTCCCGTAGAGGAGGAAGGAAGCACGATCTACCTGCGTCCGGAGACCGCCCAGGGCATATTCGTGAACTTCGAGAACGTGGTCACGACCTCGCGCAAGAAGATACCTCTCGGCATTGCCCAGATAGGCAAATCCTTCCGCAATGAGATCACAACAGGCAACTTCCTGTTTCGGACGAGGGAGTTCGAGCAGTTCGAGCTTGAGTATTTCGTCAAGCCCGGGACCGACGGGGAATGGCTCGATTACTGGGTCAAAGAGAGATTCGACTGGTATGTCAAGCTGGGAATGAGGAAGGAGAACCTGCGTCTGCGGGAGCACGGCAAGGACGAACTGGCCCACTATGCGAGGGCCTGCTATGACATCGACTACCTGTTCCCTATGGGCTGGTCGGAGCTGGAGGGCATTGCCAACAGAGGCGATTTCGACCTGGTGCAGCATGCCCGGCAAAGCGGCAGAGACCTGAGTTACTACGATGCCGAGGCGGGCGAGAAGTATGTTCCCTATGTCATAGAGCCTTCGGGCGGTGTGGACCGTTCTGTCCTCGCCTTCCTTATCGATGCCTATGACGAAGAGGAAGTCGAGGGCGAGAAGAGGACCGTGGTACACCTGCACCCGTCTCTGGCCCCCATCAAGGTGGCCGTCCTGCCCCTGAGCAGAAACGAGAGGCTCACCCCCTTGGCCAGAGAGGTTCACAAGCAACTGAGCCCCGGCTTTATGACAGATTACGACGATTCTCAGAGCATCGGCCGAAGGTACAGGCGTCAGGATGAGATCGGCACGCCGTTCTGCGTTACCATAGATTTCGAGTCTCTGGAGGACAAACAGGTCACCATTCGGGATAGGGACAGCCTGGCCCAAATCCGGGTGCCTATAGAGGAGCTGCCCAAGACACTGGAAGCCAAGCTCAAGGGCGAGGCGTTCGACGCCTCATCGCTGTGGGCCGCCAGGGAGAAGTGAGACTCCGTACGCGGCCGGGCCCGATGAACAGGCACAGGCAACGCTCACGAATACACTCACCGACCGCGGGAAAGGCCTACGCTCATGGCAGAAGGTAACTGGAAGATCTACGTGGCAACGGACCTGGAGGGCGCCAGTGGAGTGTTCCGGTTTGCCCAGACCAGGGACATAACGTCGCCGCTGTACGTCCAGGCGATGGAGTACCTGATGGGCGATATCGCGGCACTGGTTCGCGGTCTACGTGAAGCAGGCGCCTCTAGGATCGTCGTCGCCGACGGGCACGGACGCGGGGACAACTTCATCCCCCACCTGATGGAACCGGGCGCAACCTACATCACGGGAGGACCGAGGAAGCCGGGGGAGGGCCTGGACAGGTCCTTCGACGGTATCGTCCTGCTGGGCTATCATGCCATGAAGGGCACCGCGGACGGAGTCCTGAACCACACGCAGAGTTCGATGGTCGAGATGAGATACTGGTACAACGATCGTGAGTCGGGTGAGATTGCGGCAACGTCGCTGATTGCGGGCGGCCTTGGCGTCCCCGTCATCATGGTGACGGGAGATGTGGCCACATGCCGTGAGGCCAGGGAGTTCCTGGGCAGAAACGTTGTCACCGTGGCTACCAAGAGAGGGATCGGCCGTGAGGCCGCGGAACTGTATCCTTTCCAGGAGACGCGAAAGGCCATTTTCGAGGGGGCCGAGAAAGCCATAGAAGCGATCGGCCGCTGCAGACCGTACAAGCTGCCGGCGCCGATCCGCTGCAAGCGAGAGTGGATCGAACGCACCGAGCGCCCATCGGAGACCCGTATCGCGGTACGCGAGTCGTCAGTGCGGGATATCAAGAAGATCCTCGATTTCTGAACGACACAATCATCGGCATTCTGCGCTGAGTAAATCTAGAGTACATGCCACAGAACAGGTTTAGAAAACGGGCACCATTAACAGAGTGCCGGGCTGTGCTTATGATCCATCAATTCAACCCCGACATGCCGCCTGATAGCGAATTCTTGCCCGGCCGGCTCGAG
>SL_5KL_010_SEDDRAFT_10001806_pt1 | contig 12490 bp, 5 predicted proteins | sample SodLakKL_010_SED_FD_9118 | JGI IMG/M metagenome (IMG submission 9118)
CCGCCGTTCGATCCAGCAGGTCCTGGTTCTCGGGGTCCAGGATTTCCACCAGGATGGCGGACGGGGTCGTCTTTTGGGCGGCAAGCTCCTGGAGGAGGAGCGCCCCGAGGATCGTGCGGGCGTCGGCCTCGCCCCCACTCCGGTGCCGATCCCCCCCCAGGAGGAGGATCCCGTCGTAGTCGAGAGGGCCGATCCGGAGGAGCTCGCTATGCACAGTGAAGTCGCCCTCCAGATGCCGGAGGGTGACACCGCTTCCCACGCCGTGTCGTTCCAGAATCCCCCGACGGCGGGCCGGGTCCACCCGCGAAAAGACGTCCACCTCCCAGGACTCTCCCCGGTAGGCTCCCAGTTCCCGGACCAGCGCCGGGACCTTGACGCTCCATCCCAGGACCAGGATACGTCGGGGCCGCGGCAGGGCGGGACCCGGGTCCCCTTCGGTGGCGGCTGTCACAGGGATGGCTCTTCCCGCCGGGACTGTCCCGCCGGCAGTGGATTCCCCAGGTATGGGGAGACCGGAAGGGGGTCGTCGGGCGGCGGCCTGGACATCTCCCCACCGGCGGGCCACCACTACGATTCGGTCCCCGGCCTGCACCACCTCGTCAGGCGGAAGGTTCAGCAGGGGGCGGACCTGGGGACCGTCGATCCGAACCAGGCCCAGGACGATCCCCAGTGGGAAGGCTGTATCCAGTTCCCCCACGGGCACCCCAGACAGCTCCTCAGCCTCGGGGAGGTAGATCTCGTTCCCGGCGTCCTGTGACAGGAGCTCCCCGTAGACCCGAGAGAGCCCGGGGTGTCGGAGGTTCTGCGCCATGAGCCGCGAGAGGACGGCATCGGAGGCGATGAACTCCGCCGGTCCCCGGTAGCCCCGCCGGGCCAGCGACACCTTCCGGACATCGTGGACTTCGGCCACCACCAGGGGTCGGTCGGCCACCCCCCGCTCCCCCGCCGCCTGCTCCAGGGTCAGGAGCGTCTTCACTGTCCGGGCATCCAGCGCCACGGCGCCCTCGTCCTGGGCCACCAGGTCCGACCCCGGGAGGATGACCACGCCGGCGCGCAGAATGTCCACCCGGTCCAGATGGTCCACCCGGAGGGGGGAGCCGGAGCGGAGGGTAATCCGGCCCTCGTCCCAGAGTTCGCCGAGCTCGTCGCGAAGCTGCTGGCGAAGCTGGGGGGTGACCTCCTCCACCAGGATCACCACGTGAAAGGCCCGGGCCCCCCGGTGGAGGAGGAACTTCCGGACCCGTTCTTCCGACAGGAGGAGCTCCCGGACCAGCGCCACCGTGCGGTTCGTGAAGCCCAGGATCACTGCATGGTGCTGCCGACTGACCGGAGTCATCCCCCGCTCCAGACGCTGGATCGTGCTGTTCAGCCACTGCGTCATGATGGCCACCAGGGACCCCATGAAGACCACGTAGCCGGCCACCGTGAGGGCCGTGGAAATCACCCGGACCAGCGCCCCTTCGTCGTCGCCCAGGTACCCGGGGTCGGTGAGGCGGAGAAAGGCCCACCAGGTCGCCTCGGGAAGAGATGAGAACCCGCCGAAGACCAGGACCATGGCCCCGGCTCCCACCGAGAGAAGTCCGATGACGGCCGCAATGAAGAGGAGACGATACTGGGCCCCGCGAAGGAGAAACCGTTCCAGGTGGAAACGGATGCGGGACGAGGGGGGACGAGCCGAAGAGGGCGAAGGGGGCGGAGGCGTCATGGCTCGAAGATGACCCTCCGAAGGGACCGCGGCTACCCTGACAGGCCCACTGGGGTGGACCGGTGCCCGCCTGCTGATACCAGGAGGCCGAGCTGAAGCTGCTACCTCCCCGTCTCCCGGTGGTGGTGGCCCTGGGGGCTTCGCCTTCGATCATGCGCTCCGCATCCTCACCGGTCTGGTGGTTCAACCCGAGCCCGCCGGACTCAACTCACCGAGTCTCCCAAGAACCCGGGGCGGTTCACACCCAGACGCTCAGCTCTCCGCGATCCGGAGTCGCACCACGTAGGGCACGTCGTACTCGTCGGTCTCGACTCCCCAGAGCTGCTCACCGTCATAGGTCCGCAGGCCCAGGTTCCGGGGCACCTCGATCCGGGCTACCGGCACTCCGTCGGCATCGAGCCGCAACCACCGGTGCACGTCGGCCCCCGGGGCGGAAGTCCAGCGTACCCAGGTGGAGCCATCGTTGGCGACGAAGCCTCCGGCGATGGGCGGGCGGTACTCCGGAGCGAAGAGATTCTCCCGGATCTGGCCCCGAAGAGCACTTCGGCCGACCCCGGCCTGTTCGGCAAAGGAGAGCCAGTTCTCGACCTGGGCGTCGACGATGGAATCCACCTCGGACCGGGGGATGGGGAGCAACTCATAACCGAGCTGCCGCGTCCAGAGCGTGTCTCCCTCCAGGTCGAAGGCGGTCACGCGGGTGAACGCCTGGCTCGGAGAAGTAGCCGGGTCCCGCTCGGCGACCACCACCTTCCTCGCCGCCCCCGACACCCACACCATGGGCCGGTCCGAGAAGGGCTGCCCTGTGAAGCCCATCCCTGTTCCCATGCTGATGGCCAGTTGCATGTTGCCCGGCACGGTCTCCAGGACGACCTGGGGTGGCCCGTCGGACCGTGGATCGAAGCGAAGAAGTGGAATGGCCTCGATCTCGCCCTGGGCAAGCAGGTGCGAAGGAAAGCTCGGGGTCGCGAGGGCCACACCCTCCGGGGTCATGGCCGAGACGGACCGGACCGCCATCACCTCCCGGTACGGCTCCACTCGCAAGGGTATCGAACGGAGAAAGCTCCCAGCGGAATCGAACAGGCTCAACCGCACCAACTGGAAGTCGCCAACCCAGAGGGTGTCTGCCGATTCACCCCACCAGCCCATCGCCGAGAGCCCCTGGAACTCTCCCGGGCCCTCCCCCGAACTGCCGAAGCGATGGAGGAGTCCGCCGTCAGCGCCGTGGATCCGGATCTGGCGGTCCTGGGGCTGGCTCACCCAGAAGCGACCATCGGGACCGGGAAGGATCCCGCCCACCACGGTCAGGAGCTCATCCGGGTCATCCAGGCTTCCGATCCGGAGCTCCACCTGGGCCGTGACAAGGGGGGGCAGACTGTCGCCGTCGCTCACCCCTTCATCGGCACAGCCGGTGGCCATCACCGCAACGAGGAGAAGAAGGGTGCTCTTAAGGGCCAGAGGGGTGTGTGGGGAAGTGCGGACCAGGCTCATATCTTCCTCCGGGGGTGGATTCAGGCTCTCTAGAGGAGGGGCGGCCTGGGACGGGCCTGCCGCTCGATCCTCTTAGCCGGCGTGAGACGTGATCGGCCAGTACGCCCGCAGCGTGGAGCCGGCGCCTGCCTTGCTCATGGCGTGCAGGAACCCCCCGTGCCGGTCGAGGATGCCGTAGACCGTCGCGAGGCCAAGGCCCGTCCCACCTTCCTTAGTGGTAAAGAACGGCTCGAACAGCCGCTCCAAGGTGTCGGCGTCCATGCCGATGCCGTCGTCGGTGACCTCGAGCACCACGAACCGACCCTCCACCGCCCCGGGCCCGTGCCGGGTGTCAGTAACCTCGACCTGCTCGCAACGGGTCGCGATCCGGATCGATCCGCACTGACGGTCGGTCAACTCTATGGCATCGCGGGCGTTGACACACAGATTGACGAGCACCTGGTCGAACTGGCTCGGATCGACGAGCACCTCCTCATTCCCGGTCTCGTCATGGTGCTCGAGGGTGATCTGACGCCCGAGCAGTCGGCGTAGCAGATCCATTGCTCCGCCGACCGCCGACCCGACCCGCAGCGGAACGGGCTCGATCGTTTGACGGCGCGCCAGCGTCATAAGCTGCTGGGTCAACTCGACGGATCGGACGGCGGCATCGTGGATGCCCTCGAGGTAGCCGGCCAGGGGGTGGTTCGGACCTGCTTCGTCGAGGGCGAGTTCGGTCTCGCCGAGCACCACCTGGAGCACGTTCCGGTAGTCGTGGGCGATGCCTCCGGCCAGTTGGCCCACCAGCTCCATCTTCTGTGCGTGGCGAAGGCGCTCCTCAAGCTGCTTCTGGGGGGTGATGACTTCAGTGTAGAGAATGATGCCCCCGATCTCGCCGTTCTCGGCATACCAGGGGCGGCACTCCCAGCGGGTCCAGTCCACGGTGCCGTCGGCCCGCTCGAAGCGGCTCTCTTCGCTCCGGATCACTTCGCCTGCGAGGGCCCTGCTATGGACCTCGCGCCACTCGTCCGGGATGTCGGGAAATACCTCGTAGTGGTGGCGACCAATCACGTCCCGCTCGGTCACACCGTAGTCATTGAGGTAGCGTTCGCTGACATAGATATAGTTGAGGTTCCTGTCGTGCACGGCGATGGCGTTCGGATCGTGCTCGATGATGTGGCGCATCAATTCGTGGGAGTGTCGTAACCCCCGCTGGGCCCGCCGACCTTCGTCGACATCGACGACGTACCAGACAACCAGGGATCGCGAGTCGACCTCGAGGGGGATGAGGAACACTTCGACGTCACGGATCCGACCATTGGCCAGACGGTGACGCAGTTCGAGGTGGTCACGCTCCTGGCCGCCCGCGAGTGCGATCCCATGGGCGATCTGCTCCTCAGCGTCGACCACGAGGTGAGAAGCATGCTTCCCGAAGAACTGCGCCCGACTCCACCCGTAGTAGTCGGTTGCCGCCGGATTGGCGTCGACCACCCGGCCGTCGTCCGTGTCAAGCAGGAGCATCACCCCGGGATGACGATGGAAGAGTTGGAGCAGCCCCGTCCCGGAGGCCCCAAGGGTCTCGCTCGAACTCCCCGAGGTCCCTTCCCGAGATGGGCCGTCGTCCAGGAGGTCGGGAGCGCCGAAAGGGGTCTGCTTCATCGGTCTCCCAGGCCCTGGGCGAAAAACTCCACGTGTCCGCACTCGGAGCATACGTAGAGGTCAAAGGCTTCCCGATTGACGAAGAGTTCGAACAGATTGCCGAACACCCCGAGACGCGCGCCCTCATGGAAGGATCGGGCTCCCAAGTAGTCCAGGTCGCGATCACATCGCACGCAGGTCAGGTCACCCCGCTGGGAGGGTAGTTCCGAGTCACCCACCCGGTGAGACTCAAAGTCGGGATCCCGCACACCCTCCTTTGAGGTGCCGCAGCTCCAGCACGCCTGGAATCGCTCTTCAAGGACGCGGCTACATTCGGGACATTTCCACACTGCGGACTCCTTCTGACGGAATTCCAAGCAGCTCGCATGGCGCGCCCCCACCAGTCCGCCAGGAATTCCAAGGATGACGCCCACGCTGAACGCTCCGGCGGTCGACTCCCCGATGAGTCCCCCCGAAAGCGCTGGCCTCTAGCGCACCTACCTTGGCAGGTTATCAAGGACTGGAGAACCCCACAAGTTGAGTCGGCGCTGGTTCGATACGCCGAGAGGGAGTAGAGCTTTCGGCCTAGTCATTCGGCCTCGGGATCGCCCTCCCAGTACTCCGCCGGTGGGAGGTGATCCAGGGAGGCGTGCAGCCGCTTCGTGTTGGTAACCGCAGTCGAGGGCTCAGTGGATCGGATAGGACCACATCACCTGGATGCCTCCACCCGGCCAGGCTCGTGCTCGCTCGATTCCACGCGAAAGGTCCACGGGCTTCCACTCGCTTCCGGCGACCGCCGCCCCAATACCTCCGCCCACCAGGGCACCCGGTATGCCAAGGACGAACCCACCGAAAAAGGCTCCGCTACCGGAATCTCCGGAGAGGGCACCTGCCGCGGCGCCCAAAATGGCACCGCCCAAACCGGTGACCCCAAACCCGATCAAGGCCCCTCGCCGGAAGCCTCGACCGGCGTGGGAGACTCTGAGTTGAAGTGCCTCCACATCCGCCAGAGGCATCCGAAGGGGGGACCCGGGGATGGGGCCATTCGTCGCCCCGAGAAGGAGTTCATCGCCATCGAGGCCCTCAAAGAGAAACTCTCCTTCCATCGATGCGGCGTGGACCCGGACACGATCCCCGGACCGCAGGTCTTCGAGCCCCTGGCCGAGACCCTCGAAGGCGGAGAAGGCCCATACTACGCTCATGAGCAAGCACACCCGTGCGAGACGGGCGAAAACTGCCCCCCTCGGCCTCGGTGCCATCTGCTTCCCCTTCGAAAAGGACCACAACTGCCGATCATTCGTCCTCGAACACCTCACACTTTAAGGATAATGTCATAAAGCGAGAGGAGGAAATTCGTCCGGTGCTGATGGAAGCCGGGCGTAAGAGGTGGGTCATCCTTACTCCCCAAAGATGCGCGACGACGGCGGAGGCCGTAGGTTGCCCCCGTTGAGGTGAGGGGGCCGTCCATCGGACCACGCTGAATCCGAAGAGAGCGGCCCTCCCCACTGGACCACCCACGAACTCAAGCCCCATCCGAGGTCCTTCCATGCACCCGCAACGCCACCCCCTTCCGGACTCCATCCGGGCCCGATGCTCCGGAGCTCTTCCCCGGAGCCGGTCCCGGCGCCGCCTCTCCAGCTCCGCCCTTCTTCCCACCCTGGGATTCCTGCTCCTGGTGGCGGCCCCCGGCGTGGTGGTGGCCCAGTCGTCGGCGGAGGCCGGGGAGCGGGGGATCCCCCAGACCTACGACTGGCACCTGGAGGTGCCTCTCTCGGCGGTGACCCCCTGGGGGCAGGCGGTGGACACCACGGCCACGCGCCTCATGCGGTCGTGGACCACGGCCCCGGAGTTCACCAGCCGCCTGGTGGATCACCTCCCCCTGGCGGACGGCGTTCCCTCGCCCATGGAGCACTTCGGGCACCCGTTTGGCCGGCCCGACTACCTCCACACCAGCGCCGAGTTCTACGGCTGGTACGAGGCCCTCGCGGCGGCCTCGCCCAACCTGGCCTTCGAGTATATGAACGAGACGGAGGAGGGGCGGCGCTTCGCCCTGGTCCAGATCGGATCGCCGGAGAACCTGGGGCGTCTGGAAGAGATCCGTCAGGCCTACCACCGCCTCACCGAGCCCCGGGAGACGAGCCGGGAAGAGATGGAGGCGCTGATCCAGGACCTCCCCATGGTCCACCTGATCACCGCGGGGCTTCACGCGCCGGAGACGGGGCAGCCCGAGGCGGTGGCCGAGTTGGCCTACCGCCTGGCCGTCTCCGACGATCCCATGATCCGGGAGATCCGGGAGGAAGCGTTGGTCTTCATCTTCCCCCTGGGGGATCCCGACGGATGGGACCGGGTGGTGGAGTGGTACCGCGTGAACGCCACCGACGTCCGGGAGTTCTCGGACCGGCCCCCGGGCCCGCCCTTCTGGGGAACGTACATCCGCCACGACATCAACCGGGACGGCTTCCAGCTAACCCAGGCCTCGACCCGCCAGATGCTCTCCCTCTTCGAGCACTGGAAGATGCCGGTTGGGATCGACCTCCACGAGTCCGTCCCCTTCCTCTACGTCTCCACCGGAACGGGCCCGTACAACGAGAATCTGGACGCCATCCTCCGTCACGAGTGGCAGTGGGTCGCCCACCATGAGGTGACGCAGGTGACGGCCCAGGGGATGCCTGGCGCCTGGACCCACGACTTCTTCGATGGTTGGAACCCGGGCTACTGGATCTTCGGGATGAACAACCGGAACGCCAACGCCCGCTTCTACGAGACCTTCGGGAACTCGGTGCCCCAGACCATGCGGCGGGAGGTGGGGGCCAACTGGACCTCGGTGGAGTGGTTCCGGGCCAATCCCCCCTACTCGGAGGTGGACTGGTCCATCCGGAACAACCTGAACTACGCCCAGACCGGGCTCCTCCACTCCGTCCACCTGCAGGCCCGGAACCGTCGGGAGGTCCTGCGGAACTACTGGCAGAAGAACTGGAACGCGGTGGAGCACGGTCGCACCCGCGCCCCCCACGCCTGGGTGATCCCGGCGGAGCAGGGGCGGAGGGCCGACGTCTCCCAGATGCTGAACCTCCTCCTGACCCACGGGGTGGAGATCCACCGGGCCGATGCCGCCGCCGAGATGGATGGGGTGCCCGGATGGGTGGCCCGCCAGGCCGAGGCCGGGGAGGAAGGCGCCGTCGCCATCCGTCAGGGCGACTTCCTCATCCGGGCCGATCAGCCGTATGCCAACTTCGTCCGCAACCTCATGGAGATCCAGCATTACCCGGAAGACGCGCCACGCCCCTACGACGATGTGGCGTGGACCTTCCCCCTCCTCTACAACGTGCAGGTGCACGAGATCACCGATCCTGCGGTGCTCGAATCCGCCATGACCCTGGTGGACGACCGGGTGCACCTCCCGGGGAGCGTTCGCTCGGTGGCGGGGCGGAGCGGTCCGGCGTGGTGGGCCGTTCGGGTCGAGGGGTCGGCCCACTCCCTGGAGGCCCGCTGGGCGCTGGGCGAAGACCTTCCGGTCTACACCACCCGCCAGGAGGTGGAGGTGGGTGGCGACACCCGCTGGAACCCCGGGAGCTGGCTCATCCCCACGGACGCCATGACCGAAACTGAGGTAGAGGCGTGGGCCCGGGAGTACGGGCTGGAGGTGGTGGGACTCGGGGCCGGGGCCGAGGAAGAGCTGAGCCCGCGCCGTCAGACCCTCCCCCGCATCGCCGTCCTCCACAGTTGGCGGAACACCCAGGACGACGGCGCCGTCCGCTTCGCCCTGGATGACCGGGGGATCCCCTACACCTACTTCCCGGAAGACCGCCTCCGGGAGGGCAATCTCCGGGATCGGTTCGATGTGATCCTCTTCCCGGAGCAGGGGCGGAACTCCTCGGCCCGGCAGATCTTCGAGGGGCTGGATCCGTCGTCCGGACCCATCGCCTGGGAACGGATGGAAGGGTTCCCGAGCCTGGGCCACCTCTCCACCACCTCCGACATGACGGGGGGGATGGGGCTCGAGGGGCTCCAGGCCATCCGGGACTTCATCCATGACGGGGGGACCTTCATGGCCATGGGTTCCGCCGCCACCCTCCCGGTGGAGATGGGGCTCGTGCGCGGAGTCACCCTGCGCTCCACCGGCAACCTGTTCAGCCCCGGCTCCATCGTGAAGGGGGAAGGGGCGGACCGGGGGCACCCGATCCTGGCCGGGTACGATGAGAGCTTCCCGGTCTTCGACCGCTTCGGCCCCTACTTCTCGGTTTCGTCGGAGCTGGAAGAGAATGTGGTCCTCCGCTACGCCCCGGCGGATGAGGTCTTCCTGAGCGGGCTGGTGCTGGGGCGGGGCGGGCTCGGCGGACACCCGGCGGTGATCTCGGTGCCCCAGGGCGACGGGTTCCTCGTCCTCTACGGGGTCCGGGCACTCCATCGGAACCAGACTCGGGGGAGCATGGCGCTGGCCTGGAACGCCATCCTGAACTGGGACGACCTGGGTCCCACCGAGGGTGCCCCGGCGGCCGTGGCCGAGGACGCGGACACGGAGGCCTTCGAGTTCCACTGATTCCATGAGAACTCCCCTGAGTTCGGGGGTAGAAGGGATCATGAACACGATTCGGAGGGCACGGAGCGGCGGGGGAGAGGGCAACCCCTCGCCGTTTCGTGTTTCCGGGGGAAGGGCTCGCGGCGGGGGGGCGTCCGGCGGGAGGGCTGGCGGCGGTAGGGCCGGCCGCGCGAACGGGCTCCTCCTGATCCTGGGCCTGGGAGGCCTCCTCCTCACGACCGGGGCGCTCCCGGCATCCGCCTCCCACCCCGAGCAGACTCCGCCCGTCGCGACCCTGGAGGCCCGAGCGGATCCGGTCCGGGACACCATCCCGGATCCAGACCACACCGGTCTTCAGGGTGAACTTCATCAGCGACTGACCCATGCTGCGGCGGAGGGTGCCGCCGGACGGGACGGGCGTCTCTACCTGGGTGGGCGACCCCTCCGTTCCGGGGACGCCCTCCTGCGCTTCTACCGGGAGAGGGACTTCGCTCCCGTCTGGAGGATGGACGACTCCGCCGACCGGATCGGCCTCCATCGCGCGCTCCGGTCCGTGTCGGAAGATCGGTTCGACCCGAACGACTACCACGCCGACACCCTGGCCGAGCTCTTTCGGGACCTGGTGGTGGTGCGCGACGAGTCCCAGGACGGGGAGTCGGGTGAGGGGCAGCGGTCCGGAGCAGGGGGAGAGTCCGGGGAAGGGAACCCCGGCGCCTGGGCCGACGCCGAACTCCTCCTCACCGACGCGGCGCTGCACCTGATCCATCACCTGGCCCATGGGCGGCTGGACCCCCGAAGCCTCAACCGTCACTGGACGGCCCCCCGATCCTGGGTCGATCCGGTGGACCGGCTCTCGGCGGCGATCCCGCCATCCGGTCGCCTGGGCCCCCTGGAGCTGGCGGGAATCCTGGATGATCTCAGGCCCCCCGGTCCCGGGTACCAGACCCTCCTCGCCGAGGCGTATCGCCTCGACCGCATCGTGGCGGACGGCGGCTGGCCTCGGATCCCCGATGGCCCGACCCTGGATCCCGGGGATCGACACGCCCGGGTGGCGCTTCTGAGAGAGCGGCTCCAAGCGGGCGGCGACCTCCCCGGAATCACAGGGATCGGCGGGCCGGCGGCAGAGGCGGATCCGGAGCTCTACGACGACGAACTGGAGGCCGCGGTGCGGCGCTTCCAGGAGCGGCACGGGCTGGGCGTGGATGCCCGGGTGGGTCCAGCCACCCTCCGGGCGCTGAACGTCTCCGCCGCCGAGCGACTCCGGCAGGTGGAGGTGGGGCTCGAACGGTGGCGCTGGCTCCCCCGGGAGCGGACGGAACGGGAGATCCGGGTCAATGTGGCGGCCCACACCGTCCACATCTACGACGACGGGGACGAGTCGCTGGCGATCCGGGCCATCGTGGGAAGAACGGATCGCCCCACCCCCCTCTTCAGCGGGCGCATGACCTACCTGGTCCTGGCGCCCTACTGGAATGTGCCCCCCACCCTGGCCATCCGGGATCAGCTTCCGAAAATCCGGGCCGACCTGGGGCACCTCGCCCGGGAGGGCATCCAGGTGCTGGATCAGGCTACCGGCGCCCGGGTGGATCCGGCCACGGTGGACTGGCAGGGGATCAGCGGCCCGGAGTTCAACCGCCGCTACCGCCTCCGCCAGGATCCCGGCCCCCGCAACGCCATGGGCCACGTGAAGTTCATGTTCCCGAACCGGCACAACGTCTACCTCCACGACACCCCGGACCGCCACCTCTTTGCCCAACCCGGTCGGGCCCTGTCTTCCGGCTGCATCCGGATCGAGGGAGCCCTTGAGGTGGCCAAACACCTCCTCCGGGAGCAGGCGGAGTGGAATCGGGACCGCATTGACTCCGTCATCGCTGCCGGGCGGGAGCGGAACGTGGTGCTGGCCCGGCCCTACCTGATCCACTTGGAGTACCGGACCGCCTTCGTGGGAGCCGACGGTGTGGTGCAGTTCCGCGACGACATCTACCGCCTGGACCCGGCGGTGGGAGAGGCGCTGGCTCGGGGCCCAGGGGGATCCTCCTGGCGGAACCCGGAGTAAGAAGGGGAGTTGTTCGTCGGAAATCCAATATTCCCGGGACCTGACCGGAATCCGACGGCGTCCTTGCACCCCCCTCAGCCGAATGCCGTCGCAGCCAACTCGACGTACCGGTTCGTTTTTTCTCTTCGCCCTCCCCATCCCCCTGGCCGCCCTGATCCTGGGCCCCGCGCTTGGCTCCTGGGTGGACCTTCGGCCCGCTTCGGACCCTGACGCGACCACAGCGAACGTCTCTGGTCTGGAAGAGGAGAATCCCTTCGAGGTCCTTCCCCTGGAGCTGGCCCGGGAGTTCCCGGCCCCCCTGCCCGGTGCCGCAACCACTCCCGAAGTCCGCCCCCACCCCTACAGCGAACAGGTCCGGGCCTCCTTCCGACTTCGGGTCCGGGATGCGGTGGTGCCTTACCGGATCCTGGCCGTGACGGCCCGGCCTGGAGAGACGCTGGAGCTGGAGCTGGATGAGGTGTGGGGAGAAGGGAGTGCCGAAGCCTTCCTCCTTCGCACTCCCGAGGGGGTGGCCCCGCAGGTGGCGCCCGGTCTCTGGCGGTGGACGGCCCCGGATACCCCCGGGGAGGCGGTCCCCCTCCGCGTCGAGTCGCCCCTGGATATGGACGCCATCACCCTGAACGTCCTGGTGCTCCACCCCTTCGAGGCGGTGGAGAATGGAGAGCTGAACGGATTCCGCATCGGGACCTACCGGACCAGGCCTGATCTGCCGCCGCCCCCGGGCTTCGTGGAGGCGGCGCCTGAGCTCCTGGATCTCCTTGTGGCGCCTGGCTTCACCCTGGAGCAGTTCCTCCCGAGACAGGAGGGTGACCCCCGCTACCTGGTTCTCTCGGAGCACCTGACCCTCAAGATGGAGGCGATCCTGGAGGAGGTCCGGGTGGAGGGGATCGACGCTTCGACCCTCTACGTCATGTCCGGATTCCGGACCCCCTGGTACAATCGGGCCATCGGCAACACCACGGACCACAGCCGCCACCTCTGGGGCGACGCCGCCGACTTCTTCATTGATGAGACCGGGAACGGGCGCATGGACGACCTCACCGGGAACGGCGAGGGCGGGGAGGCGGACGCCCGCCTCCTCTTCCGGATCGTGGAGCGGGTACAGGAG
>SL_5KL_010_SEDDRAFT_10001807_pt1 | contig 12490 bp, 10 predicted proteins | sample SodLakKL_010_SED_FD_9118 | JGI IMG/M metagenome (IMG submission 9118)
CAGCGGTGGTGCAGGACGCCAGCTCTGCTGGCGCCCCGAAGGGGTGAGCCGCGCGGCGGCGAATCCATCCCTCTCTCTCCGCCAGTCATGAAAATGGGGCCCTTGTGGCCCCTTTTTCATGACTGATGAAGCCAGGTTCGAACCCTCGATGTCCGACACGATGGTTCGACTGCGCCGGCGCGCAGCGGTGGTGCAGGACGCCAGCTCTGCTGGCGCCCCGAAGGGGTGAGCCGCGCGGCGGCGAATCCATCCCTCTCTCTCCGCCAGACGAAAAGTCTCGAGCTCGCTCAGTGTCGCGGGCACGGGCGTATGAAGGGGAGCTACACCGGGCACCCGTGTCGCCCAGGGGTCATCAATATGATCTTGATAGCATATGGGTTATAGACCCTATTCAACGGGTGGCCTGGACCGTTCTCCTTCACAGCGATTTCGACGCGGAATTGGCCGTGCTGGATGAGCTCCTTCAAGACGAGTTGCTGGCGCACGCGAGGCTTTTGGCGGAGTTCAGCCCCAACCTGGGCCGCCCGACCGTCGATACGCTGAAGAGCTCTCGCCCCCGAATATGAAGGAACTTCGCTTTGGCTGGCAGGGAGGCGTGTGGCGTGTCGCATTTGCCTTCGATCCACAGCGTCAGGCGATTCTGCTGGTCGGCGGTGACAAAGGAGGGGCGGACCAGAAGCGTTTTTACCGCCGTTTGATCGCGGTGGCCGATGACCGGTACGACGGTCACCTCGCCACGATGCGGGCATCGGGAACCCAGGAGACGAAACGTGGCAAGAAAACTCGATGATGTGATGGCCGCGCTGCCTGCGGAACGTCGAGCCCGAATCGAGCAGCGCGCCATGGATCCGGCAACACTCAAGGATCTCCGGGCTGCAGCCCAGAAGACACAGAAGACCTGGCCGCGGCGCTTGGCGTGGGCCAGGCTCCATCTCGCGCGTCGAAAGGCGTAGCGACATGCTGTTATCCACTTTGCGCCATTACGTGGAGAGCATGGGTGGCAAGCTGGAACTGGTGGCGCAGTTCCCCGACCGGCCCCCTGTCGTGATTAAGCATCTGGGCGTAGAAGATACGCCCCGTCGGCGCAGCTCCCGTGCGCGGGCGAGCGACAGGGATTCCTAAGGGCAGGGATTGAAGGGCGCTGAGCGGTCACCGTACCGCCAAGGGGAATCGCCGCAATCACGAATTCGGTGCGGTACCGACTGTTCACATTCCATCTGGCCGCCAGATACCGGAAAGGGGCCTTCGTCCCCCTTCGCAGTTCGGCTCTCCCCGCAGTGACCTATATCAATGCTTGCTTACCCTAAACCCTCCTACCATGGGACAGGCGGGTTGCCTTGGGCCTCCCCGTCGCGCTGCAACCGAACTTCAAACGACGGGTGGGCTGATGGGCAATTCGAACGAACTGGCGGTGGGAGCGGCATTGACCGGACGCCGGGAGAGTCGGCTCTGGCCGGCCCGGCTGGATTTCATGCAAAGTGCGTCGGGCCTGTTTCTGGCTCTTTTTCTGTGGGTGCACCTGTTCGCGGAGGCATCGATCCTTCTCGGCAAGGACGCGATGTACCGCGTCACCATGTTCTTCGAGGGCTACTACATCTTCGGTGAACCCTACCCGATCATCATCACCCTGTTTTCTGCGTTCATCTTCGCGATCCTGATTTTTCACGCCGTGCTGGCCGTGCGCAAGATTCCGGTGACCTACCGCCAGTACCGCGTGTATCAGGATCACCGCAAGGTCATGCGCCACGAGGACACCAGCCTCTGGTGGGTCCAGGTCTACACCGGCTTCGCGCTGTTCTTCCTCGCCTCGGTGCACCTGTACGGCATGATGTCCCAGCCCGCCAACATCGGCCCCTATGCCTCGTCGGACCGCGTGGTCAGCGAGTGGATGTGGCCACTGTACCTGCTGCTGCTGGTCACTTCCGTGGTCCACGCGGCCGTAGGCTCGTACCGCGTCGGCGTCAAATGGGGCTGGCTGCCGGCACGTGATCCGGTGCTGGGGCGCCAGCGCCTGAAATGGCTGATGCGCGGCTTCATCGTCTTCTTCCTGCTGCTCGGCCTGGCGTCCCTCGCCACCTACGTCCGGATCGGACTCGAGCACCGGGATCACTACGGAGAGCGCTACGTGCCCACCTGGCTGCAGGAGTCTCCGCCACAGACGGCCATCCCGGAGGAAGCCCCATGAAGGTGGTCTACACAGACGTACTCGTGATCGGCGGCGGGCTGGCGGGACTGCGCACGGCGGTCGGCGTGCGCCGGCGCGGGCTGGACGTTCTGGTGCTGAGCCTGGTCCCGGCCAAGCGCTCGCACTCGGTCGCGGCACAGGGCGGCATGCAGGCCAGCCTCGGCAACAGCGCGATGGGTGCGGGCGACAACGAGGACATCCACTTCGAGGACACCGTGCGCGGCAGCGACTGGGGTGCCGACCAGCGCGTGGTGCGCATGTTCGTGAACACCGCGCCCAAGGCGATCCGCGAGCTCGCGGCCTGGGGCGTGCCCTGGAGCCGAGTGGCCCGTGGCAGCCGCGAGTCGGTGGTGAACGCCGAGAAGATCACGATCTCCGAGGCCGCCGACGCGCACGGCCTGATCACTGCCCGCGACTTCGGCGGCACCAAGAAGTGGCGCACCTGCTACACGTCCGACGGCACCGGACATACCATGCTCTACGCCCTCGGCGACCAGACCATCGCCCACGGCATCCCCGTGCTCGAGCGGCAGGAGGCCCTGGCGCTGCTGCATGAAGGCGATCGCTGTCACGGCGCGGTCGTGCGCGATCTGATCACCGGCGAACTGATCGCCTATGTCGCGAAGGCGACAACGATCGCCACCGGCGGCTACGGGCGCATCTACAAGGTCTCCACCAACGCCATCATCTGCGAGGGCACCGGCATCGCGCTGGCGCTGGAGACCGGCGTCGCGACGCTCGGCAACATGGAGGCGGTGCAGTTCCACCCCACCGCCATCATCACCGCCGGCATCCTCACCACCGAGGGCTGCCGCGGCGACGGCGGCGTGCTGCGGGACGTCGACGGTCACCGGTTCATGCCCGATTACGAACCGGAGAAAAAGGAACTCGCCTCGCGCGACGTCGTGTCGCGACGCATGACCGAACACATGCGCAAGGGCAAGGGCGTGCCGTCGCGTTACGGCGACCACCTCTGGCTCGACATCACCGGCCTGGGCCGCGCGCACATCGAGAAGAACCTGCGCGAGGTCAAGGAGATCTGCGAGTACTTCCTGGGTATCGACCCGGTGGAGCAGTGGATTCCCGTGCGCCCCACGCAGCACTACTCGATGGGCGGCATCCGCACCGACCACACCGGCCAGAGCCCGACGCTGAAGGGACTCTTCTCCTGTGGCGAGTCCGCGTGCTGGGACCTGCACGGTTTCAACCGCCTCGGCGGCAACTCGGTCGCCGAGACCGTGGTTTCGGGAATGATCGTCGCCGAGTTCGTCGCCGACTACTGTGAGACCGAGGGCGGCGAGCTGAGCATCGGCACCGGGCTCGTCCGCGAGTTCCTCGAACGCGAGCGGCAGCGTCTGGACGCACTGCTCCACGGCACCGGTGGCGAGAGCGCCACCGCGCTGCGCGAGAGCATGGAAACGGTGATGATGGACAAGGTCGGCATCTTCCGCACCGGCGAGGAACTCGAGGCCGCCGTGCGGGAGCTGCAGGACCTGCTGCGGCGCAGCCGGAACATCACCCTGCGCACCAAGGCGCCCGGTGCGAACCCTGAGCTGGTGGCCGCCTACCGGGTGCAGAAGATGCTGAAAATCGCGCTGTGCGTGGCGCAGGGTGCGCTGCTGCGCACCGAGAGCCGGGGTGCGCACTTCCGTGAGGACTATGCGCAACGGAATGACCGCGACTGGCTCAAACGCACGCTGGCCACCTGGGAGAACGACTCCGATGATCTCCCCACCATCCGCTACGAGGAGATTCCGGTGACGGACATGGAATTGCCGCCCGGCTTCCGCGGCTACGGCACCCGCAACCACGTCGACCATCCCGACACCGAGGCACGCGTGGCCGAGGTCGAGAAGACGCTGGCCGAAATCCCCGAAGCGGACCGCTTCGCGCGGCAGCGGGCACTGATGGACTACGAATCGCTGCTGCCCGAGAAATACCGCGGCCGCAACGAACGCCTGACGGAGCGGCTGTGATGAGCACCCAGATGCAAGCCAGGCCTGCCGATGCGGCCGTCACGCGGCGACTGAAGATCCACGTCCTGCGCTACAACCCGCAGGACCCGGCGAGCAAGCCGCACCTGGAGGTCTTCGAGGTCGACGAGGCCCCGAGCATGACCTTGTTCGTGGCGCTGAACGATATCCGGGACCGTCAGGACCCGTCCCTGCAGTTCGACTTCGTCTGCCGCGCGGGCATCTGCGGCAGCTGCGCGATGCTGATCAACGGCCGTCCGGGACTCGCCTGCCGTACCCTGACCAGTGGTCTCGGGGAGCGGATCACGTTGGCGCCTCTGCCGTTCTTCGAGCTGATCGGCGATCTTTCGGTGAACACCGGCAAATGGATGCGGGGGATGAGCGAGCGCCTGGAGGCCTGGATTCACAGCAGCAGCGAGGTGGACCTGCGGCGCCTCGAGGAACGCATGGAGCCCGAACTGGCTGAACAGATCTATGAACTCGAGCGCTGCATCGAATGCGGATGCTGCCTCGCGGCCTGCGGCACGGCGCGGATGCGCCCGGACTTCGTGGGGGCGGTGGGTCTGAACAGGATTGCGCGCCTGCGCCTGGATCCCCGCGATCAGCGCACCGATGCCGACTACTACGAACTCATCGGCGACGATGACGGGGTGTTCGGGTGCATGTCCCTGTTGGGCTGTCAGGACGTCTGCCCAAAGAACCTGGATCTGCAGACGCAGATTGCATACATGCGACGGAAGATGCTGCGGGCGGCGGTGTTTCCGGGAAGTTGACTCGTTGGGGCGGGGCTTCAGGCGAGGTGGCCAGTTCCGCTCGCGTTCAATCCCAGACCAACACGAGAATGGATACCAGGATCGGCGCTCCTGCCACGACCGCAAGTGTCACGGCACAGAGGGTGCATTCCTTGAGGTTGCGCAGTTTGAAGGGTCGCATGACCAATTCCATTTTGGATGAACAGTCAAAAATTGCCATATTCGAAAGCGCTCGGCAGGTTCCCACTGCCGGATTCGGTGAGTTTGCAATCCGTTTCGCGATCCTTTGCAGCAATATCGGGAAGGATCGCGAAAAAGAACATCACTGTCGCGGTTGGCGGCAGCCTGCGCTGAGACTTGAATCGTCTTCACGTCCGACGCATGGTTACGGGTCCGGCCGCGTACGGTGGTTTGGCAGGAACCGGCCGCAAGGCGGCTTGGCGGGTCAAGTCCTTGAACCAGCGACACTCGATCGGCGGTGGACGCTGTAGACGTTGGGCAGGGACTGAATCCTGTCGAACAAACCACTCAGCTGGCTGAGGCTCTCCACCTCCGCCGTCAGTTCCATGTGGACCGACCGGTCCACGGGATGCGTGCGGGTCTGTACCGCGAGCAGGTTGACGTTCGCGTTCGCAAAGACGTTGCTGATGTCGCGCAACAGGCCGGGCCGGTCCTGCGCCTCCAGGAGCAGGTCCACTGCCTGTGTCGGGGCCTCTTCGCCCCAACTGACCGCGACCAGGCGAGGCCGCTTTTCCTCGGGCAGGCGCAGGATGTTCACGCAATCGCGCCGATGCACCGAGACGCCCTTGCCGCGGGTGATGAAGCCGATGATGGCATCGCCCGGGACCGGGTTGCAGCAGTTGGCCAGCGTGGTCAGCAGGCCCCCCACCCCTCGGATGCGAATGTCGCCGCCGCCGGTGGGAGCGCCTTCCCTGACCGGCCGCCGGCGCGCACGCAGTGCAGGGATGGGGGTGGCCGCGTCGACCTGAAGCTTGTTTGCGACCTGCGAGGTGGTGAGATCGCCCGCACCGAGCGCGATCAGCATGTCCTCCGAGCGGCGGTAGCCCAGCTTGGACGCCAGTTCGTCGTGGTCTACCTGGCTGACGCCGAGACGTTGGCATTCCCGGTCGAGGAGGGTGCGCCCGTTGGACAGGTGTTCCTCCTGATTCTGCTGCCGAAACCAGCTGCGCGCCTTGTTGCGTGCGCGTGTCGTGCGCAGGTAGCCCAGGTTCGGGTTCAGCCAGTCGCGGCTCGGACCGCCCTGGCGGGTGGTCAGGATCTCGACCCGCTGCCCGGAACGCAGACGGTAGGTCAGGGGCACGATACGCCCGTCCACCTTGGCGCCCCGGCAGCGATGTCCCACCTCGGTATGCACGCCGTAGGCGAAATCCAGCGGGGTGGCGCCGGCCGGGAGGTCCAGCACCTCGCCCTGGGGCGTGAGCACGAAGACACGCTGGTGCAACACCTCGCTCTGGAATTCCTCGAGCAGGCTCTGATCGTCGCCCTCCGACTCCAGCAACTGCCGCAGCGAGGCGATGGCCCGGTTCAGCGCCTGGTCTTCGCGGCCGCCCTCCTTGTAGCGCCAGTGCGCCGCCACCCCGAGTTCTGCGAAGTCATGCATCGCCCGGGTGCGAATCTGCACTTCCACCACCTTGCCCTCCGGGCCGAGCACTGCCGTGTGCAGGGACTGGTACCCGTTGTCCTTGGGGTTGGCGATGTAGTCGTCGAACTCGCGCGGCAGGTGCGACCAGCGGTTGTGGACGATGCCGAGCACGGTGTAGCAGGCGGATAACTCGTCGACGATCACGCGGGTCGCGCGCAGGTCCGTCAGTTCCTCCAGCGCCAGGCGCTTCTTCTGCATCTTGCGCCAGATGCTGTAGATGTGTTTCGGGCGGCCGGACACGCGGGCGTTCTTGACCCCCTCCGCCTTGATGGCCGCCTCCAGATCGCGAGTGAAGGCATCGATGTAGTCTTCGCGCGCACGGCGGTTTGCGTCCAGGCCGTTGGCGATGCTGCGGTAGCTCTCGGGGTCGAGGATACGCAGCGAAAGGTCCTCCATTTCCCACTTCAGGGAGCCGATCCCGAGGCGGTTGGCCAGTGGTGCGATGACATCCAGTGTCTCCTGGGCCAGCAGCTTCGCGTCCGGGTCTGCCTTCTTCGCGGCGAGCCGCAGGTTCTGCAGCCGGAACGCGAGCTTGATCAGTACCGCACGCACGTCGTCGACCATCGCCAGCAACATGCGGCGCAGGCGTTCCGACTGCTCCGGCCGCCGGGTGGGCATCTCGAAGCGGCGGCGCACGAGTTCGCTGACGTTCTCGGTGAGGCGGGTGATCACCTCCCCGAACTCCTGGCTCATCTGCTCGTGCGTCAGTCGATGGGCGAACACCGCGGGGATGAGCAGGGTGGCGATCAGGGTTTGTCGATCGACATTGAGCCGTCGCAGGATCTCCGCGACATCCAGTGCGTGCGTCTGCAGGCCCGAAGCATCGACCGAGTCCAGCGCATAGTCGATGGCGGCGGAGATCTGGGCATCCGGGAGGTCCGAACCGGTGAAGTGCCGGCACAGCGCCTCGCGCCCCAGGCCCTGGAGCTTCTGGTCGGTCAGCAATGAGTGGCGCATGGATTCAGTATATCCGGCTGGCCCCGGAAATGATCCGGGGCGTGGGGACAGAAGACCGGGCCGGGTCACTCGGGGCCGCGCAGTACCTTCAGTGGCGCCTGGTCCAGGACCCGGCGCGTGCCCAGCCAGCCGGCCAGACCGATGCCCAGTGTGCCGCCCACGATGCCGAAGACGAAGGTCATCGGATTCACCGTGTAGTCGAAGCCGAAGACCTGCCATGCGAGCACACCCCCGACCGCGCTGGCGATCAGCGCCGCGAGCAGTCCCGACAGCAGCCCCAGGGTGCCGAACTCGGCGAGCAGGCCGTTGCGGATTTGCTGGCGGCGCGCCCCGAGCGTGCGCAGCAGCGCGGTCTCGCGGCGACGCACGTCGCGGGTGGCCTGAACCGCGGCATAGAGCACGGTCAGCCCGGCGAACAGCGTGAACAGGAACACGTACTCCACGGCACGCGTCGCCTGATCGATCACGCTGCGCACCTGCGCCAGCAGCGCTGCGACGTCGATGGCCGTGACCGCCGGGAACTCGCGCAGCCAGCGGTTCTTCTCCTGCTCCAGGTCGTCCGGCAGGTACAGGGCGGTAATGTAGGTCTGCGGCTGATCCTCGAGCAGGCCGGGCGGACCGATCACGAAGAAATTGACCTTGAAGCTGTCCCAGTCGACCTCCCGGACATTGGTGATCCGGCCGTCGATCGGGGTACCCGCGATGTTGAAGGTCAACGTGTCGCCGAGGTTGAGGCCGAAGCGTTCCATCAACCCGGATTCGACCGACCACTCGCCATGCTCCGTGGCGTCCTGGTCGAACCAGCGGCCCGCGACGACGCGGTTGTGCGCCGGCGGCGTGTCGGCATAGGAGAGGTTGAATTCACGCTCGAGCAGGCGCCGGGCGCGGTCGTCGTCGAAGTCGGCGGCCGAGACCCGCTCGTCGTTGATGGCCACGAGCCGGCCCCGGATCATCGGCTCCATCTCGGGGCGTTCGAGTCCGGCAGCGCTGACCCGGTCGGCGAGAGCCTGTTCCTGCCCCGGCTGGATGTTGATGAAGAAGAGGTTCGGCGCGTCCGCGGGAATGTTCTGCTCCCACGCGGAGAGCAGGTCCACGCGGACGATCGCGAGCAGCAGCAGCGCCAGGATGCCGATGCTGAACGCGACCATCTGGATCGCGCTCAGACCGCCCCGGCGCGACAGGTTCGCCAGGCCGAAGCGCAGCGCCATGCCGCCCCGGTCGCGCAGGGGTCGCAGCAGGACGATCAGCAGCAGGCCGAGTGCGCCGAGCACCACGAGGGCGAGTGCCGTGCCGAGCAGCACCCAGGCCGCGAGGCCGGGATCCGCCGACTGCCAGTAGAGCAGGGCGCCAAAGGTCACCAGCGCCAGGGTCGTGGACAGCCACACCGAAACCGGAGGCAGGCCGAGATTGCGCTGCAGCACCCGCAACGGCGGGACCTGGCCGATGCGCAGCAGCGCCGGCAGTGCGAAGCCGGTGGCCGTGATCAGGCCGACGCCGAGCCCCGCGACCACCGGACGCCAGCCGGGCGGCGGCAGGTCCGTCGCCAGCCAGTCGCCCAGCAGGCTGCTGAGCACGAACTGGGCCGCGAAGCCCAGGGCGAGGCCGGTCACGCTGGCCACTGTGGCAATCGCCAGCACACGCAGGAAATAGACCCGCAGCACCCGACGCCGGCTCGCCCCGAGCGCGCGCATCACGGCGGCGCCGTCGGCCCGCTGGTTGGCATAATGGTGGGCCGCGACGGCAATCGCCGCGCCGGCAAGCAGCACCGCCATCAGCGACGCCAGGCCCAGGAAGCGCTGCGCACGGTTGACCGCTTCGCGTAGTTCGGGGTTGGCGTCCTCGAGATCGATCAGCCGCTGGCCGGGCTGCATCTCGCTCTCCAGCCAGCCGCGCAGGCTCTCGACGGCCCCTGCGTCTCCGGCGGCGAGGAACTGGTAGCGAACCCGGCTGCCCGGACCGATCAGCCCGGTTTCCTCCAGGTCCTCGAAGTGGATCAGCAGGCGCGGGGCGATGTCGAACAGGTTGCTGCCGCGATCCGGTTCGACCAGGAGTTGCGCCGTCAGGGCGAGTTCCATGTATCCGAGCTCGACCGTGGCACCCGGGCGCAGTTCCAACGACTGGAGCAGGGCGCCGTCGCCCCAGGCCTGGCCCGGCTCGGGACCCTGCAGGCGGATTTCGGGATCCGGGTCGCCGGCCAGCTGGATCTCGCCGCGCAGCGGCCAGTCGCGGTCCACCGCGCGCACGGAGACCAGCTGCGAGTCGTCGTCCGGGGTAAACAGGACGCTGGGCAGGGTCGCGCTGCGGGTCGCATCCAGGCCGCGCTGGCGAGCCTCGTCGAGCCAGCGTTCCGGGATCGGGGCGTTGGAAACCACGGCGACGTCGCCGCCGAGCAGCGTGGCCGCCTGCTGGGTCATGCCGCGGTCGACGCGATCGGTGAAGAAGCCCACGGCCGCTACGGCGGCCACGGCGATGACCAGTGCCGACGCGAGTACCCGAAGTTCCGGGCTGCGCCACTCGCGCAGGGTGTCGCGCAGGAAGACGCGTACCCGCGAACGGCCGGCCGTCACGTGAGCACTCCGTCGCGAATGTGCACGACGCGGTCGCAGCGCTCGGCCAGCGCGGGATCGTGGGTTACCAGGAGCAGTGCGGCGCCGCCGGCCGGACCGGTATCGTCGGCGCCGGCCAGGCCGAAGAGCAGGTCGATGATGCGCGCGCCGGTCTCGGCATCCAGGTTGCCCGTCGGCTCGTCGGCGAATAGCACCGCGGGTCGGTCGACGATGGCGCGGGCGACGGCCACGCGCTGCTGCTCGCCGCCCGACAGCTGGTGCGGGTAGTGCCGAGCGCGCGCCTTCAGGCCGACCTGTTCGAGCGCGGCGCGGGCCCTGGCGGTGAGTTCGCGCCCGGAGAGGCTGTCGTGCGCCGGGTTCAGTTCCAGCGGCAACAGCACGTTCTCCAGCGCCGTCAGCGCCGGGAGCAGCTGGAAGGACTGGAACACGAAACCGACGCGGCCGGCACGCAGCGCAGCCCGCCCATCCTCGTCCAGTTCACCGATATTCTCGCCCAGGAGGCGAACTTCCCCGGCACTCGGGGCGTCCAGACCTGCAAGGAGTCCCAGAAGGGTGGATTTCCCGGAACCGGAGGCGCCGAGGATTGCGACGCTCTCGCCGGGGTGGACCGATAGGCTGATGCCGCGCAAGATCTCCAACGCGCCGCTGGGTCCGTCGATCCGTTTTTCCAGGCCGGTGGTCTCCAGCACGGGTTTAGAGGATGCATCCATGTTTCGTTTCCTGATGGCAGTGGTTCTGGCGTTGCTATGGAGTGTTTCGGGCGCCAGTAATTCCCCGGATCCGCATCGGATCCTGGTTTTCGGCGATTCGCTCAGTGCCGCGCACGGCATTGCGGGCGATGTCGGCTGGGTTTCGTTGCTGGAGCAGCGCCTGGACGAACGCGACGCCCCCTGGCGGGTGCGCAACGCCTCGGTGGGCGGCGAGACCACCGCGGGTGGACGGACGCGTCTGCCGGCGCTGCTGAAGGAATTCCAGCCGGACCTGGTGCTCCTCGAACTCGGCGGCAACGATGGCCTGCGGGGCCTTTCGCTGCGTGCGATGCGCGAGAACCTCGAGGCCATGCTCGATGCCAGCGAGTCGGCGGGAGCCAAGGTGCTGCTCGCCGGCATCCAGATCCCGCCGAATTACGGGCCAGTGTACACAGAGCGGTTCGCGGCGGTCTTCGCCGATCTCGCGGCCGAGCGGGGTTTGGCCTTCGTGCCCTTCCTGCTCGAGGGCATCGCGCTGGAACCCGAGATGATGCTCGAGGATGGCATCCACCCCTCCGCGGCCGCCCAGGCGCGGATCCTGCAGAACGTGTGGGATGAACTCGAAGCCCTCGTCGAGCGCGTTGAGCAGGGCGCATAAGTCGCCCAGGGAGGACGACCGCAGCGTCATCCGCCGTCGAGCGCCGGACAGAGTCGCCAGTGCCCGGCGACCGTGCCAGCGCCAAGGCGGATGACGGCCTTCGGCCGGTCTCGCTCCACGCCTGCTGGTGCGGCAGCCTGCTATGGACGTGAATCCGATCCGTTGTGGTGTGCATGGATCAGGGCGCGCAGTTCCCCGAGGACGGCGTCCGGCAGCAGCGAGCGTAGGACCGGATGCGCATCCGCCTCGATTTCGCTGAGCACCGGAATCGTGATGACCCTGGCCTGGCGCGTCAGCGGGTCCCCGAATTGATTGGTTTGGATTCGCGGCGAGGCGCTTGCATCCAGCAGTGCAACCATGGGCCCGTCCTCGAGGACCTCAACCAGTTCCAGGGTCTGCCCCGCGTGACGGCCGCGGATGCCGATCAACGGCTGCAGCAGGCGCACTGCTTCCTCGGCCAACGGGGATGGGCTCATCGAACGGCATGATCCGGCTTGGAGGCCGGATGGTTCTGGACTGAGTATGGATTCATGGTCTGGTGCAACTCCGGTTGGGCCTTCGCGCCACCATTCTCGCGGAATCGGGTCGGCTGTCCGCTTAACCATTCGACGAGGGGGTAAGAATCCAGGGCGCAAAGAGAACGGTTGGCCCGATGCACCCCATGAAGGCACGGGGGCCTTCCGTGCCGGGCCCGGGTGCGGGTTATACTGGGGAACATGTCCCCGTAGCTCAGCTGGATAGAGTGGCCCCCTCCTAAGGGGCAGGTCACAGGTTCGAATCCTGTCGGGGACGCCAGTTTACCGCGGGGCCGCGGCCGCCGGCCCTGCGCGCTGGAGGGAATATCGATATGCCGCGACTCCGTCTCCTTCTGGCCCTGCTGCCGCTTACCCTGCTCGGTGTGCCTGCCGCCTTCGCCCAGGAAGTCTTCCAGTGGGTCGATGCAGACGGACGCGTGATCTACGGCGACCGGCCCCCGCAGGACCGTGAGGTCAGGAGCCTGGAGGTGCAGCCGGGTCCGTCGCCCGAGGCTGCGCAGGCGGCCCGCG
>SL_5KL_010_SEDDRAFT_10001808_pt1 | contig 12485 bp, 9 predicted proteins | sample SodLakKL_010_SED_FD_9118 | JGI IMG/M metagenome (IMG submission 9118)
CATTAAATATGTAACACCCCAAACTCCCGCCAGAGACATACTGGATCCCATTAAACCAGAAATGGTAATGAAATTAGGCCAGGTTTTTGGGTTAGTTATGACACCCAAAAAACCTTCCCACAGGCTTTTTGCATCCTGCCTTTCCCGGGTTTCTGATGCGTCGGGTCTGGGATATCGAGATAAATATAAAATTGCAAAAGCTATGCCCCAGGAAATTAACCCCAGTATCCAAAAGGTGCTTCTCCAGCCAATGGCCAGGGCAACAACTGCAAAGGGAGCAGAAGCAAGAACAGCACCAAAATTCCCCACAGCCGAGGTAATACCAGTCAAACGGGGAAAATCTCTGGGAGGAAACCAGGTAGATTGGACCTTTAATATAGCAAGAAAAATAACCGATACCCCCAACCCCACAAATAATCGTCCGGAAAAGGCAAGAAAATAACTATTTGCAAAGCCAAAAAGGACAGAACCTACTCCTGCCATAGCCATTCCCAGGGCTGAAATTCGCCTGGGGCCAATTTTATCAATTAAAATCCCCGCTGGGATTTGCATAATTCCATAAATGTAAAAATACACCGCTCCAAGGTTACTTACGGCGGCTCCCGTTAAGCCAAGGGCTCCTCCAATGTCTGAAGCAACAACTCCAAAAGCAAACCGGTGAAAAAATGAAATTAAAAGCGCAAACAAAAGGACACCCCAGGTTAAAAGGGCAAGTCTTTCCTTGTTCATTGTTTCCCCTCCTACCCTACAGGTTTTTCTTTANCTTTCACCTTTACTCCTAATTTTTTCCAGTACCCCGATCTGAATCGATTAAAGGTTAAAANAAANCGAACCATAAAATCAACTGATAATCCCAACCAGGCTCCTATTAAGCCNAGATTAAGAACAAANGCCAGAAAATAGGAAAGGGCAATCCTNGCACCCCAAACTCCTAAAGCTGTAATATACATTACCCATTTGGTATCTCCAGCACCCCTAAGTGCCCCGGCAAGGGTAATTGTNGAACCCAAAAANGGCATTGTAAGAGCAATAACTCNTAAAATCTGGGCAGCCTGGGAAACCACTTCNGGGTCATCAATAAATAACCGGGTAAATTGATGAGCNAAAATAAAAAGGGTTACCCCAAGAANTCCCATGGCAATCATGGCAATTTTGTTTGCCGTAAACCCACTTTCTTCAGCTCTTTCAAAAAATCTGGCTCCAAGGTTTTGTCCCACAAGAGTAGTTGCAGCGAGCCCAAATCCAAAGGCTGGCATAAAGGCCATTGAAAGACCCTTCATGGCAATCTGATGGGCAGCAAGAGGAACAGTTCCCAGCCCTGCTACCAGAATGGTTAAAATCGTCTGCCCACTGGACCGAATTAATTGTTCCATGGCAGCCGGAATACCAATTCTTAAAACACTTCTGATTAATGGCAACTGCAAACGCATCTTGGCCCTGGTAAGAGATATACCGAAATATTTATTACCCCTGAGTAAAAGGTAGAAAGCTGCTATTGCAGCTAAAACTCTTGCAGACCCTGTTGCAATGGCTGCACCCGTTACCCCCAGTTCGGGGAAAAAACCAATTCCAAATATCAAAAAATAATCCATCACAACATTGTAAACATTGGTTGCTGCCATAATAATTAAGGGAGTTCTCATATCTCCCGCTCCCTGAAATATCCCGTTAAATAAAATCAAACTGAAAAAAAAGGGAATAGAAATGGAGATAATCCTAAGGTAAATTCCTCCGAAAGCAATTACTTCGGGGTCGGCTTCATCCATCCTGCTAACCAAAAAATGGGTTATCTCGTAAGAATAAATAAAGCCAAAAAGACCTATCACTGTCGATAGCAAAAGGGTAACAAGTAGAGATTGAATTGCAACTTCCTGGGCTTTTTTCTTCTTTTCAGCTCCAATAAATTGGGCCACCAGAGTGGTCGTCCCAATGGAAAAAGCGGTAATAATTCCAATCAGGAAAAAAACAATCTGGTTGGATAAACCAACTGCTGCAATGGCCGCAGCACCAATTCTACCAACCATGGCAGTATCAACAACACCAACTAATGATTGCAGGGACATTCGGGCAACAACTGGAAGGGCTAAAAGGACTACGCTTTTTTTAATATCCATTTCTGTTAATTTTGGCATTTATAACATCCATTCGTATTTTTTTACTCCAATAAAGTATTTTATCACTTATAGGCTTCAATGTCCAATTTCCCCAGAAGGAGGGTAAGCTGATGTGTGGAAAAAAACTAAATGTTCTATGGGCACCAGGAGATGAATATATTATTCATCCCGGGCATCCGGAAAACCCCAAACGTATGGAGGTTTTTAAAGAAATCCTTCTGGATTTTAAACTTGACCTCCAATACCCCCTCCCCCTTTCTCGCGGGGAAATAGAAAAGGTACAGTTTTTGGGTCCGGAAGTAAATTTACATACCGCCCAGCAAATGGCAGCAGGAGCGGTAAAAATGGCCTGTGAAAAAATCCTGCAAAATGAAAAAGCCCTGGTAATTGCCAGGCCCCCAGGACATCACTCTCCTCGCCTCAGTTATGGAACAAGGGGTTTTTGCACAATCAATAATGATGCCCTGGGTATTGCCCACATGCTCAAAAAAAACCCTGATTTGAAACTTGTAATAATCGATACAGATGCTCACCATGGAGATGGGAGCGAAGATTTCTTTTATTACGAACCCAGGGTAAAACATTTTTCCATTCATCAGGATGGGAGGACAATTTTCCCCGGAACCGGTTTTCCTGAAGTAACAGGACCTTTTAACAATATTAGAAATATCCCCCTCCCTCCTGGGTCAGGAGATTCCCACCTCTTTCAGGCAATTACTGAATTAATAATCCCCGAAATAAAGGACTTCTCTCCTGAATATGTTATTCACGTAACCGGTTTTGATGGCCATAAAGATGACTATCTTTCGGCCTTAAACTACTCGAACCAAATCTTAGGGTTGGTTTCTTCTTTATTAAAACCAGACCTGACAATAATTGAAGGCGGTTATGATCTAAGGTCAGCCATACCCGCTTCTTTTCCCCACCTTCTAAATTCCCTATTAAAAAAAGAAACCTTTGCTTATCCTTCCGTAACCAGGAAAATCACAAGATTGATGGATGGAATAAAAAACCAGTGGGAAGAGGGTTTTGAGAGAATTTCTGCCAAAATGAATTCACCGGTTAACAGATTTGTCTCCTTTTTCTACGACGAAGGCTTTTTTGCCGAAGAAAGAGAAGAAACCCTTTTCCCCTGTAAAAATTGCCGGGGCCTGGTTCACGTTAAGTCCCGTTGTTTCACAAAAAAAGAATTTTTATACTTACCACGGGGGATCTGTAATAACTGTAAAAAACAATTAAAAAAGTGGGAAAACCAAAAAGAGGCCGAAACCGTCATTTTCCGGCCCGACCCCTTTTGATTTATTTCTTGAAAACAAACTCTCCTCCAACAACCGTCCCCAGGATTTCCAGGTTTTTTAGTTGCTCAGGGTCCTGCATAAAATCAGAGCTAAAAATTGTCATATCAGCAAGCTTCCCGGGTTCTATAGTTCCTTTAATTTTTTCTTCCCCGGTTGCAAAAGCAGGAGCAAAGGTGTAGGCGCGGAGAGTTTGGGCGGGGGTAAGAGCCTCCTGCATATTTTTTCCCCTACGGAAAATTGCATAGTACATTCCTTCCACAGGATCAATTGATTCTACCGGAGCATCTGATCCCAAAACGAGTTCTGTCCCCGTTTCAAGCAGGCTGCGGCAGGCAAAAGCCCTTTTACCTCTATCTTCCCCCCAGTGTTTATCAATTAATTCTTGATCGCTTTTCAGATGAACTGGCTGCATTGAAGGTATTATTTTCAAGGTGCCAAATTTCTTAAAATCTTCCTGTCTAATCAGCTGAGCATGTTCAATTCTGTGTCTTAGGCCAAAATATTTTGTTTTTTCCTGGTTTTTCTCCAGTACCTCTACAGCCAGTTGATTTACCCGGTCCCCAATAGCATGTATAGCCAGGGCCAGGCCATTATTAATTGCTTTTTCAGCAAGTTTTTCAAAGTCCTCTTCTTCCATGGTAGGAATTCCCCGGTATTGGGAATTAGAAGTATATGGGTCAATTAAAGCAGCCGTCTGAGAACCAAGAGCCCCATCTAGAAATAGTTTGATGGGTCCGATACGTAGAGATTCATTTCCGATACCAGTGGTGATACCAAGGTTAATTGCAGCATCAAGTTGGGGCGAAGGGATACCAACCAAAAACCGCATTTTTAATTCTTCCATTCGCTGCAATTGCTGCAAACCCTGCATTGTTCTAAATCCCTCAAAAGAGTGGATTCCTGTCAACCCCAGGCTTGTGGCTTCTTTCATCCCTACTCGTAGGGCTTCCATTGCAACATCCAAAGAGGCCGGGGGTATTTTTTTCAGGATCAGGTCATTGGCATTTTCCATTACAATTCCTGTTGGCCAGCCTTCTTCATCCCTTACAATCTCTCCCCCGGCAGGGGTAGGAGTATCGGCATTAATCCCTGCTTCTTTTAGGCCCGCTGTGTTTACCCAAAGGCTGTGATGGTCCTTACTGAAAAATGCAGCGGGAACATCACCTGTTACCTCATCAAGATCTTTCCGATTGGGTAAACCTTCAGGCCAAAAATTATGATCCCAGCCCCCTCCCAAAAGCCAACCTCCAATGCGTGGTTTTTCCTTAATACCTGAAGCAACAACTTCTTTTGCTTCCTTTAAACTTTTACAGTGGCCAAACCTGTAGGAGAGAAGCTGCAGGCAAAACATTAAAAAGTGAGTATGCCCATCAGTTAATCCAGGGGTAACAATAGCCCCTTCCAGGTCAATTTTTTCAAAGTTCCCCCCAAGGTGAGGTTCGATATCTTCCCTCCTGCCAGCTGCCTTTATTTTTCCTTCTTCTACAACCACGCTATCAACGGGGTTTTCATTATTTTTTCCTGTATAAACTCGGGCATTGTAAAATAATTTTTTCATTCATCTGACCTCCTTACAAGTAAATTTCAGTTAAAAGGGCGGAACTAAATCCGCCCTTTATTACTTTTAGTGTATTTCCTGGCAGGAGAAGAAAGGGATTTTTCGGTTAAAATTCAACCTTCTCCTCAATAATTTTAACTAAAAGTTTCACAGCAGCTTCCACATCACCACTGTCCACCATTTCTCCAGGGCTATGAACGTAACGACAGGGGATAGAAATACATCCAGCAAGGATTCCCTCGCGGGTTAAATTAATAGCCCCAGCATCTGTTCCCCCGCGGGATAAAACCTCTAACTGGTATTTAATATTTTCTTTTTCAGCAATCTCTACCATTTTATCTTTTACCAGGGGACTTGTTATCATCGAACTATCCTTTACTTTAATGGCTGCTCCCCCGCCTAATTTGACATCCATTTTCTTGGCTTCAGGGGTATCTCCCGTCATTGTCACGTCAACTGCAATACCCAAACCGGGATTCAAGCCATAAGCAGATGTTCTTGCTCCCCTTAATCCTACTTCTTCCTGGGAGGTAAAGACAAAATAAACATCATTGGGATTATTTTTCATTTCTTGCAGGGCCATAATTAAAACTGCGCAACCAATTCGATCATCCATTGCCTTGGCCATAAGGCGGTTTCCGAGGTTTACCAGGTTTTGATCGTAAACAGCAATGTCTCCAATGGTTACGTGTTTTTTTGCTTCCTCCTGGTCTTTGGCTCCAATATCAATGTACATTTTTTCCAGGTCCAGCTCTTTTAAATCTTTCAGAGGTTCATGAAAAACGTGTCCTTTTTGGCCTGAGGGAAGTACCACCCTTGTTCCTACCAATCGCGAGGGAGCAACCCCTCCCACATTAGTAAAGCGCAAAAACCCTTCCTTGTCCACGTGGGTGATCATGAGACCAATTTCATCCATGTGGGCAGCAAGCATTATGGGTTTGGTATCCTCAGAGGCCGAACCTTTCTTTAGGACAATCAGGTTACCAAGATAATCAGTCCTGATTTCATCAGCAAGACCCTCAACCTCTGTTTTAATAACTTCGCGAATTTTATCTTCTCTTCCGGACGGACCGTAGGTTTCAGTCAGCTTTTTAATAAGTTTTTCCAAGGGGAAAACCTCCTTCAGCAATATCTTTTAAAATTGCCTTTACAAGATCAATCATGTTTTTCAAGTCATCAATATTTAAAAGGGACACGGGGCTGTGAATATAGCGGCAGGGAAGGGACAATCCAATTGTGGGAATTCCTTCTTCAACCAAATGGATCCTTCCTGCATCGGTCCCTCCTATGTTTGTTCGACGCATCTGGTATTTTATACCCTGCTTTTCCGCAAGCTCAATGACCCTTTGGTTTAGGTTTTGGTTGGCAAGGAAAGACCTATCCATAAGGGTAATTGCAGGGCCATGACCCATAGAAGTTGAATAACGGTGTTCCGGGGTTTCGGGCACATCAGAAGCGGTGGTGCCTTCCAGGACAATGGCAAGATTTGGTTTAACATTGTGGGCTGCAACCCCCGCTCCCCTTAAACCTACCTCTTCCTGGACTGTAAAGGCTCCACAGAGGTTAACCGGAGGTTTACTTTTCAAAATCTCAATTATTGCAGTGCACCCCGCACGGTCATCAAAAGCCTTCCCTTTCATAACTCGTTCACTGATAAATTCAGTTTTCGTGGCAAAAGTAATCTGGTCTCCAATTTTCACTTTCCTTTTTGCTTCCTCTTCGCTACTGGCGCCAATATCTATAAAAAGTTCCTGGCGGGAAAAAGGTTTGTTCCTTTCCCTTGGTTTTTGCAGGTGGATTGGTTTTGCCCCTACAATTCCCAGGGCTTTTTCTTCTCCAACATGAACCTTTTTACCAACCACAACCCGGAGGTCAATTCCTCCAACGGGAGCAAATTTTAATAAACCACTGGGATCGAACCCCATTACCATAAAGCCTACCTCATCCATATGGCTTGCCAGCATTACCAGGGGTGTTTCCCCCACTGTGTGCCGGGCATACATATTCCCCATTGAATCAAGGCTTAAATCCAGGGGTTCTGAAGAAAGTTGCTCCTTTATAAATTTCCTGACCTGCCCTTCTCTTCCTGCTATTCCAGGAACCTGGGTCAGCTCTTTTATAAGCATGTTAATCCCTCCACTAGTTCGACATCGGCCTGGATGCAGAATTGGGCAATTAATTTACCGGTTCTTCTGACATCCCGAATATCAATTACTTCTAAGGGAGAATGCATGTTGGCAAGAGGGATGGATAGTAATGCTGTAGCTACTCCATTTCTGCTCATCTGGATGGCATAAGCATCTGTTCCCCCCGGGTGAGGCGAGGGTTCGAATTGGGTGGGAATATCGTTTTCTCCGGAAATTTTTTGTAATCTGGCCAATATATCGGGGTGAACGTGGGGTCCAATCCCAAGAGCAGGCCCCTTGTTTGCTTCTATACTATGTTCCTTTTCCTGCCCAGGTCTTTGAGCAAACCCAACGTCAACAGCAATTCCAATACCTGGCTTTATAGCAAATGAGCTGGTTATTGCCCCCCTGATTCCAACTTCTTCCTGAACCGTTGCAACAAAAGCAACATCAAATTCAGGTTTTAGATCTTTTAATTCTATTAGAGCCTGATGAAGGGCGGCAACCCCAGCCCTATCGTCAAGACTTTTTCCGGTGCAGATATTTTCATTAAACCACTCCAGTTCCTGGTTAAAAGTAACTGGATCACCAACCTTAATTTTTTTCTGTAATTTTTCTTTTTTCTCTCCACAGTCTACAAAAATTTTGTCCAGGGGTATTGCTTTTTCCTTTTCTTCAGGTTTTTGCAGGTGGGGAGGTCTTGCTCCTACTATTCCAATAACCCTTTCCTTCCCCCAGATAACAACCTCTTGCCCTGGAAGCAGGCGGGGATCAATTCCACCAATTGGCTCGAGACGGATAAAACCTTCTTTGTCAATTTCACTAACCAGAAAACCTATTTCATCTTGATGAGCCGCAACCATTATTGGGGGTTGTTTGCTGTCCTTCCCTTTTTTCCAGGCGATAACATTACCCAAGGTATCTACATTTACCTCGTCAGCAAGTTCTTGCCAGGCTGAAACAATTTTTTCGCTTACTTCCCTTTCCAGACCAGAAATTCCGGGAGCATTGCTTAGATTAGCCAAAAATTGTTTTAAGTCCATTGCTTACCTCCTCTTCCTGAATACGACTAATACTAATTACTTCTTTAAGGTTTTTATTGTCCCTGCTAATATTTTGCAAATTTTGACCACTTTTTACTAAAATTTTTGCGATTCTTTTAAAAAATTAAAGGGATTTTTAAAAAAGTAATTAAATATTCTAAAGGTAGCATATAATTGCCTGATTTTGTTATAAAAAATTTTATTTGGAGGTAAATTAATGATAGGAAAATATTTTTTTATTTCTGTCCTTTGTTTTATGCTTTTCATTTCCATTACCTCTCAAGCCGTTACCCCCCAGGAATTATCCGCCACTGAGCTTGCCCGTTTAATGGGCCTTTATGATTATGTAAAAGTCTCCCTTTCCGAACCATCCTTTTCCCTGCAAATAGAGGTTTTTCGGAATGAAAACCCAGTTTCTTATGAAAACCTGGATCCCGATTTTGTGGCAGAACCAGTAGAAACAATTGATGTAGGAAAAATGGAGGTGTACCCAAAAAAGGATGAGAAAACTTACCTTCTTTTTGCCTTTCAAAGATTACCATCAGATAAGAAACCCCAAAACATAATTCACTGGGGAATTAAAACAGAAGGTCCTGAAAATGAAGGAATGGGTCATTCATCCTTCAAGCTGGATCTGCCAGAATTTGATAAACCGGAATATAACTGGACCTTTGGCCTTTTTCCCAACCCGGTTATTACATCGGAAGATTTCTCCCCCATTTATTTAATTCAGGGGATGGAAAAACAAAATGGAGTAACAACCTTTTCCGGCTTCGGAAGGGATGACATTAATACCCAGGCCCAATTATATAATATTTTAATTGTGGTTAAAGGTAGCCTTTAAAATGACCAAAGTAAAATTCTTTTAAAAAAACCTCCTTCCCGGAGGTTTTTTTATTAACAACCAAGCGAAAGCCACACCTTGCCTGCTTATCCCAAAGAAACCTCTAAAAAGAAAGAAGATGCCCCCGGGCATCAAATTAAAGAATTGGCCTTGCTTCATCTTCAAATTCCATTGTTTCTTCCTTTTGGAAATCAATAAGGGTTTTTTCCAGGATTTGCAACCCCTTTCCAAGACTTTCCCTGTCCTGGGTAGCAAAACTTAAACGGAACCACGGTGTTCTCTGAACCCCTGAATAAAAAGAAGTACCAGGTGCAAGAAGAATTCCTCTTTCACGGGCAAGTTTGGCAAGTTTTGTAGAACTCCCTCCCCTGTTTACCCTGACCCAGAAAAACAGGCCTCCTTCAGGATCATAGTAATGTAAAAGGGGTTTTTGTTTTGCCAGGAATTTTTTTACCATTAAATATCTTTCTTTAAACTCATCCTTAATTTCCTGGAGGTGGTTTTCCCAGGTATCGTCTTTAAGGTAAAAATACAAAGCCCTTTGCAACAATCCAGAACTGGAAATATCCGCAGCATATTTCCCTTCCAAAAACTTTTCCTGCAAAACCTCCGGGAGGACAGCAAAACCCAAACGTAAACCAGGCATCAAAACTTTGGAAAAACTTTTTAACAAAATTACTTTGTCCCATCTATCCAGAGCCTTCAAAGAAGGTTCTTTCCGGTTATAATCCCGGTAATCAAGTAAACTCAGGTAATCATCCTCCAGGATGTAAAAATTGAATTGATAGGCTAATTGTAATAGCCTTTCTTTTTGTTCACGGGTGTAGGAATAACCTGTAGGATTTTGTAACTTGGTCATTACATAAATTAATTTGGGCCGAAAATCATTTAGTCGCTTTTCCAGTTCAACAAAATCGAGGCCAGAACGATTAATTGGGATATGGATTATTCTTGCTCCCCTGCTCTGGAAGGTTGCCAAAGACCCAGGATAGGTAGGTTCTTCAAGAAAAATGGTTTCCCCCTGTCCGGATAAAACTTTGGCAGCAATATCAATTCCCTGTTGCCCCCCGGAAATTACCTGGACAAAATCAGGAGAAATTTCTATCCCTTCCTGCTTTAGAAAACCAGCCATTTTTTCTCTGAGGGGCAAATATCCCCTGTGGGGTTGATAACCGAGGGCTTCCCCTCCATAATAATCCAGGACATGGTTAAGGGCATCTTTAAATTCCCTGACAGGAAATAACTGGGGTGATGGAGAAAGAGATGAAAAATCATAAACCTCTCCACCTTCATCAATTTCAGATTCCCGGGTAAATAACGTAGAAACAAAAGTTCCTTTCCCTACATGCTTATAAACAAGCCCTTCTCTTGCGAGAGCCTCAAGAGCCTGCACAACGGTACTGTTATTAACCTTTAGATCTCGAGAAAGCTTCCTGATTGGTGGAATTTTTTCCCCCGGAGCAAGTTCTTTTTTCTCAATCAACTCTTTTATACCCTGGTATAATTGGGAATAAATTGGTTTTTTGATATCCCTGTTCAATTGTATCCCTACAATAGGGTTATTTTTTTTCAAATTAATCTTCCTCCTTGACTCATTTGCGGGAAAGGCTTAATATTGTACCGCATAAGGGGTTACTTTTAAAGATTGTACCCGTACAGTATACCATATAAGAGGAGGAGTTTACAAATGGAAAAAAGGTTTGCCTGGAACGAACTTGAGAATACTCTCAATGGCGGAGTGATAATGGATGTGACCACAGTCGAACAGGCCAAAATTGCTGAGGAAGCAGGAGCTTCTGCAGTTATGGCCCTGGAAAGAGTCCCTGCCGATATCCGAAAAGAAGGTGGGGTGTCGAGGATGTCTGATCCTGGTATGATTAAAGAAATCATGGAAGCGGTTTCTATTCCCGTTATGGCCAAAGTCCGGATCGGACATTTTGTGGAAGCTCAGATTCTGGAAGCTCTAAATATTGATTTTATCGACGAAAGTGAAGTTTTAACCCCTGCCGATGAAGAGCATCATATTAACAAGAGAGATTTTCAAACTCCTTTTGTTTGTGGTGCCCGGAGCCTGGAAGAGGCCTTACGGCGGATCGGTGAAGGGGCTGCTATGATCCGGACAAAGGGTGAAGCTGGAACGGGGAATATTGTTGAAGCCGTCCGTCATATGCGGAAGATTTCTTCCCAAATGAGGGAATTAGCCAATCTAAGAAAAGATGAACTCCCGGCCAAAGCAAAAGACCTCCGGGTTTCTCTGGAACTTGTAAAACTGGTAAACGAAAAGGGAAAGCTACCTGTTTTAAATTTTGCAGCTGGAGGAGTTGCTACTCCTGCTGATGCTGCTCTCATGATGCAGCTTGGCTGTGATGGAGTTTTTGTAGGTTCAGGAATATTTAAGTCCGAAGGCCCGGAGAAAAGAGCCCGAGCCATCGTAAAAGCAGTTCAGGATTTTAAAAACCCTGCTTCTTTAGCGAGTATTTCCGAGGGGTTAGGAAAAGCCATGAGCGGTATTTCCCTTGAAGATATCCAGGAAGAACAACGCATGGCTTACAGAAGTAACTGATTAATATATCATAAAGACTGGTTTCTAAAAGGAAACCGGTCTTTTTTTTTGGTAAAAAGAAAAACCGCCCAAAAGAGCGGTATTAAAAGCTTATTTTTACCGGAAAATTATTCTTCCCAGAAGGGGCCGGTAAATTTTTATCGCTTCATAAGGGCAAAGCTCCTGGCAGCAAAAGCACCTTATACAACCATCAAGATCAATTTTAGGGTTTTTATCCTCCGTTCCGCTAATTACTTTTGGAGGGCAGTGCCGGGCACAGATCCCGCAGCCAACACATTTTGCCCGGTCAAAAACAGGAACGGCCTGAAGAACATTGTGAATTCTTGGCACCCATTTTTTAGGGAAAATCCGGCTGAAAAGGGTTATTTCCCTTTTCCCCTGGGGAAAAATAAATTTCTCTTTTCCCATATCCCCAAAAACCTCTACATCGGTTAAATCCCCTGGCAAATCGAGATCTTTAGCTACTTTAATGGTCGGGATTTGTAAAGGCGAAATTCCCATTATCCTGGCCATAACTACATCTGCTGCAAAAACATTCTTGGCCATAATTATTTTCCCTGCTTTTTTGATAGTCCCGCTCGAAGGACCATTGCCTTCCATTGCATGAATACCATCAATTATTGTCAAAGGGGGATTAAGAAGCCTGGCAATATCAACCAAGAGGGTGGAAAAATGGTTAATCTCGTTCATTTTCATGTGGTATTCAGTTTTTTGCATCCCTGGAACTGCCCCAAATAAGTTCTTTACCCCTCCGGTCATCCTTGTCAGGCCATGGGTTTTCATTTTTGCCATATTAATTAAAAGGTCCCCGTCTTTAATAAATCTGGCAATTCCCACCCTTTTCATTACGTTGCCGGAAGGAAAAGGTGTATCCACCTCTTCAGTGTCGTAATTCAAACTTCCATCGGATTCAAGACTTGCTTTTTCCATCTGGGTGGT
>SL_5KL_010_SEDDRAFT_10001809_pt1 | contig 12484 bp, 10 predicted proteins | sample SodLakKL_010_SED_FD_9118 | JGI IMG/M metagenome (IMG submission 9118)
CGGGGGCAGCCGTGTGGGAGCGTGCCTCGCACGCGAATCGGCGTTCGATTCGCCCTCGGCGTTTGGCGCGCCTGCGGCGCGTTCGCGATCAGGCTCGCTCCTGCAGGGGGCCGAGCCAATCGGCGTTTCGTCAGATATCCGCGTAGTCCGCGTAGGCGGCCTCGATCTCGTCGCGGAAGGTGTCCGCAATGCGTTCGCGCTTCATTTTCAGCGTGGGGGTCAGCAGACCATGGTCCACCGTCCACGGCTCGCGCAGCGGGATCAGACGCCGGATCCGCGCGTAGCCCGGGAAGCCGGTGAGCTGGCGGTTCGCCCGTGCCGCCAGGCTGCGTTCGACGAAGCGGCTTCGAAGGTCTTCGTCATTCGCGGGATCCACGTCGAGTTGCGCGGCAACCTCGCGCCACGCGTCGGGATTCAGCACCACGAGCGCCGACAGGAAGGGCCGGCCCTCACCGACGATCATCACCTGGTCGAACAGGCTGTCGAGCTGGATCGCCATCTCCATGTCGGCCGGCGGGAGCTTTTCGCCGTTGCCGAGCACGATGATGTCCTTGATCCGCCCGGTGATGAAGATGTGACCCTGTTCGTCGAAGCGGGCCTTGTCGCCGGTGTGCAGCCAACCGTCCTCGTCGATCGCGGCCTTCGTCGCCTCGTCGTTCTTCCAGTAGCCGAGCATCACCGAGGGACTGCGGGTCAGCAGCTCGTCATTGGGTCCTACGCGTGTTTCCACCCCCGGCAGGGGCAGGCCGATCGAGGCGGGCAGGTTGTCGTCCGGCCGGTTGGCGCTGACCACGGGACTGGATTCGGTCAGCCCGTAACCGTGATAGACGGGCAGGCCGAGGCCGATGAAGAAGCGGGCGATCGGGGGCGGCAGGGGGGCGCCGCCACAGACCGCGTACTGCATGCGACCGCCGAGCCGCGCGCGGACCTTGCGGGCCACGAGCCGGTCGAGCAGGGGCCAGAGCAGCGAGCGCGGGGACCAGCCGGCGCGTCCCTGCTCGTGCTCGAACCGGGCCCAGCCGGTGTCGACGGTAAGCCGGAACAACGCCCGCGCAAAGCCCGACTTCTGTTTCAGACCGGCCTGGATCTTCGCGTACACGCTTTCGTAGATGCGGGGCACGGAGATCAGCACGGTGGGCCGGACCACCGTCAGGTCCTCTCCGAGCTGCGGGATCGAGCGGGCGAAGGCCACCTCCGCGCCGATCATCATCGGCAGGTAGCAGCCGGCGGTGCGCTCGAGCGTGTGCGAGAGCGGCAGGAAGGAGAGAAAGATGTCATCCTGGTTCAGCGGTCCGCACTGTGACGCGGCGTGGGCATTGAACAGGATGTTGCGATGCGACAGCATCACGCCCTTCGGCCGGCCGGTGGTGCCGGAGGTGTAGACGATGCTCGCCAGTGCATCCGCTTCGACCGAGCGGGTGATCAGCTCGCCGTCCAGCCCGAACAGCCAGTCGGGCGCCATCTTCAGGCGCGGATCGCCGGGCAGGTCCTCGTCGTCGATGCTGTGGAGCGAGATGATGCTCTTCACCGTGGGCATGCGGTCCCGCGCCGGGGTCAGGCGGCGCCACTGGATCTTGCCCTCCACCAGCAGCAGCTTCACGCCCGCCTGTTCCAGGATATAGGCGATGTTGTCGGCGCGGTCGTCGGTATACAGCGGGATGGTGATCAGTCCCAGACCCAGCGCCGCCTGATCGAAGGTGACCCACTCCCGGCAGTTGCGCAGCATCATCGCAACGCGGTCTCCCGGCTCAAGCCCCTCGCGCCGCAGCGCGAACTGCCAGCGTCCGACTTCCGCCGCCATGTCGGCCCAGGTGCATTGGACCCAGTCACCGCGGGCGTGATCGTACTGTCGGTAGGCGGTCTTCGTGGGGTTCGCATGCACCCGCTCGCGGAAGAGGCCGGCGAGGCTCTCGGCCCTTTCCGGGGTGATCACGGATGTGGTCATGGTGCTCCTGAGACGACGCGGCGCCCACGCGGGCGGTGTCCGGTTTTTACCGGTTGGTGCGCTGGAGTGCAACCGCGGAGTCTTCGGGGACAGATTTATCCATCTGTCAGAAAACTCCCTCCCCCGCGTGCGGGGGAGGGTTGGGGAGGGGGAAGGTTGGGGTAAGCCGCACCGCCCCTAAAGCCCCAGCGGGTGCCGCACCGGCGCCACCGCGAGGGTGCCCTGAAAGAGAGTCCAGCCAACGAAGAAGATCACGCCCCCTCCCGCAATCCCCACAGCCGGGCCGGCGTAGCGCAGTCCGCTCAGCGGCGTGGGCCGCAGCAGGCTTCGGGTCCAGTCGCGGGCCTGCACCGCGAGGATCGCGAGCACGGAGACAGTGATCGCGGTGCCCAGCGACATCGCCAGCACCGCCGCGATACCCGCGAGCCAGATGCCCAGCAGATAGGAGACCGCCATCACCAGCACCGCACCGGAACACGGGCGGATACCCACCGCAAGCACGGTCGCATACCAGGGTCCGCGCTGGTTGGGATTCACGTGGTGCGGCGTGCCGCAGCCGCAGTCTGGCCCGTGCGAGTGGTTGCCGGTTGCCGGCTGTGGCCCGCGGATCGCCGGGTGGTTCCCGGTTTCGACCGGAGTAAAGGTACCGGGAGCCATCAGCGTGCCGCTCGCGGTAGCGGGCGGCGCAGCGGCTGAATCGGCGCCGCGCCGTTCCGCGTCGACGGCCTGCCGGCGCAGCCGCCAGATCGATCGCAGGCCCCGCCAGACGAGCCACAATCCGAGTAGCGCGACCAGCAGGAAGCTCGCGAGCTCGAGGTGGCGGACCTGGCCCATCGTGTCCCTGGCCAGCCACCCGAGCACCCCGATCAAAATCAGCACGGCGGCAATCGCGGTGATGCCTTGCATCAGCGAGGCGGCGGTGGACAGCCAGATTCCCCTTCCCAGACTCTGGCGGTGAGTCAACAGGTAGGTGCTGATCACAGCCTTGCCATGGCCGGGCCCGGCCGCGTGGAAGATGCCGTAGAGGAAGCTCGCGATGATCAGGGCCGCGGCGGTGCGCGCGGTCGGTGTCTCGTCGAGCTCGTGCAGGACGGTGGTCAGTTGTCGGTGCAGGTCCCTTTGTGTCTGCACGATCCAGGCCGACGCGCGGTCCATCAGGCCTGGCTCGGCGGCCTCGTCGGCGGGTGCCGGGGCAAAGGGGCTGGAGGTTGCCGTCGTCGGCGCGAGCAGCAGCGCCAGCAGTGCCACCAGTGCCAGCACGACGACGGAGCGAAGCAGGGTCGGCCGGTTGCTCGCCCGGAACCTTCGCAATGGATGCAGGAGGTTTCCCATGAATTTCCCGGTCACCTATCGCGGATTGCATTCAACGAAAACGACCTCGGCGAAACGCCTGCCGAGATCCTCGATGGGCGCGCGCTGGTCGCGATCGAGCGTGGCCGCATAGGCCACCAGCCACGGTTCGGGCCTCGCGGGCTGGACATGCGCCGTGCAGCCGCCGCCGCCCGCAAGATGAATCACGTCTTCCGCGTCGTGCAGGATCTCGATCCAGTAAGTCGGGTCGTAGACGCGGTAGTTCAGCGGTTGCGCGGGTTCCGGTCGCGCCGCCTCCAGCGGCAGGTCGAACTTCAGATGCAGCCGCCGCTGGCGCAGGTGCAGTGAGCCATTGCGCGCGGGCGCCGGCACGAGGCGACGCTCGCCAAGCTCGATTTCCGTGAAATAGTCGTATTCGCGCAGGTTTCCGAGCATGCGTTCGGTCATCAACTCCAGGGCCTCCTCGAGGTCCAGGTCGGGTTGGTCGACGGCCAGGTCCTCCAGCAGCAGGTGGCTGTAGGTCGGGTCGAAGACCCACTCCTGCCGCAGGGCCTTCACGTCGCCCTCCGCGGTGAAAAGTACGCTTGCGCGCAGGTCGATCCACGCGTGCGGATGGGCGCCGAGCGTTCCGCAGAAGAGCAGCAAAGCCAGGATCGGTAGAACACGGTTCATCGTCCGTCTGTCGGGGCCGTGTCCGCCCGTTGCCACCGCGTGCCTTCGGGCGTGTCCTCGAGCAGGATTCCAGCGGCGGCCAGCTCGTCGCGAATCGCATCGGAGCGCTGGAAGTCGCGGGCCTTGCGAGCCGCCTGGCGCTCGGCGATGCGCGCCTCGATCCATTCCGCGGACGCGGCGTCTGTCGCCCCGGCCTGGAACCAGTCCACCGGATCCTGCTGCAGCACGCCAAGCACCTCCCCGGCGGCCAGCAGTTCCGCCTTGCGCGCTGCGGCCTCTTCCGGTGAACGCGCTGCGGCAAGCCGGTCGGCCAGCTGGTGCAGGCTGGCGATCGCGCCCGGTGTATTGAGATCGTCGAGCAGCGCATCGAAGACCGCGGTGTCCAGTGGATCGGCCGCGCCGGCCGGTACGTCGGCATGTTCGCGAAGGACGCGGTAGATGCCGTTCAGGCTGTTGCGCGCCTGTTCCAGGCCGCGCTCGGAGAAGTTCAGCGGTGCGCGGTAGTGGCGGGCCAGCAGCGCGAGCCGCAGAACCTCGCCGGGATAGACCTCGAGCAGATCCCGCAGCAGCCGGAAATTGCCCAGCGACTTGGACATCTTCTCGCCATCGACCGTGACGTGGCCGTTGTGCACCCAGAAGCGGGCGTATTCGGCACCGTGTGCCGCGCAGCTCTGGGCGATCTCGTTCTCGTGGTGTGGAAAGACCAGGTCATGACCGCCGCCGTGGATGTCAATGGTGTCCCCGAGGTGGGCCTCGGTCATCGCCGAGCACTCGAGGTGCCAGCCGGGCCGGCCGGGGCCCCAGGGGCTGTCCCAGGCCGGTTCTCCCGGCCTTGACGGCTTCCACAGCACGAAGTCGGCGGGGTCGCGCTTGTAGTCCGCGACCTCGACCCGCGCGCCGGCGCGCATGTCGTCCAGGCTGCGCCGGGAGAGGCGACCGTATTGGGGGAAGGAACGCACGTCGTAGAGCACGTGTCCGCCGGCGACATAGGCGTGGCCGGTGGCGATCAGGTGCTCGATCATCGCGATCATTTCGTCAATGTGGGCGGTGGCGCGCGGCTCCAGGGTCGGGGGCAGGGCGCCCAGCCGGGCAACGTCCTCGTGGAAGGCTTTGGTGAAGCGTGCCGTCAGGGTTCCGATGGCCTCGCCGTTGGCGGCCGCGGCCTGGTTGATCTTGTCGTCGACGTCGGTGATGTTGCGCGCATAGACCACGTGTTCGGGCCCGTACAATGCCCGCAGCACCCGGAACAGCACGTCGAACACGACCACCGGGCGCCCGTTGCCGATGTGCACGTAGTTGTACACGGTGGGTCCGCAGACATACATGGTCACGCGGTCCGGGTCGGCCGGGGCAAAGGGCGCGGTCTCGCCCCCGAGGGTGTTGTGCAGGAACAGGGTCTTCATCGCGGATCTTTCGGTGACTGGGTGCCGGCGCCGCCGGGTGCGCGGTGAACGCCGTACAGGGTCTCGGGGTCGATCAGCGGGTTCGCGGTGATCACCACCTCGTTACCGTCCACCCGGAAGAAGAAGCAACCGGAGCGGCCGGTGTGGCAGGCGGGCCCTGTCTGGTCCACGCGCAGCAGCAGGGTGTCCCCGTCGCAGTCGATGTACAGCCCCTTCAGGTGCTGCACCTGACCCGAGCTCTCGCCCTTTCTCCAGAGACGGCCGCGGGAACGGGAGTAGTAGCACACGCGCCCGGTCGCGAGGGTCTCGTTAAGGGCCTCCTCGTTCATCCAGGCCATCATCAGGACCTCTCCCGTGTCGTGCTGCTGGGCGATCGCGGGAATCAGGCCATCGGCGTTCAGCCGCAGCCCGGCAAGGACCTCCGAGCGCGGAAGACGGCTCCCTCGCGGCAGATTTTCGATATCCTTCAGCATGTGCGGGCCTCCTGTCCGGCCACTGGTTTCGGGTCGGGACGCCAGCTGTTACACAGTAACATTAACGGGTCCGGACGCGCCGGATGCCCCGGCCGGATGACGCACGCGCAGTGTACTTCCTGTGCGGCGTCGAAGCATGTCGGGGGACTTCGGGGATGGTCTTCGCGGACCGTCCCCGGGGCGGCCGCGCCACGGGCATCCGGCAACCGGTCACGGAGTCTCTGCATGTCTTCCAGCCCCATCCCAGGCGAACTCCCCACGTCACTGCGCAGCATCACCTTCCACGGGCTGGAGCCCGGTCCCGGTCTGATCGTGCTCGGCGCGGTGCATGGGAACGAGACCTGCGGCACCGAGGCCATCCTGCGCCTCGCCGGCGAGCTGGAGCGTGCCGAGCGGCGGCTGCTCCGGGGCACGCTGACCCTGGTACCGATCACGAACCCGCTCGCCTTTCAGCGCGTGCAACGCATGGGCGAGCGCAACCTGAACCGCAATTTCCGGATCACGGATGCGCCGCAGGACTTCGAGGACCGGCTGGCCAACCGTCTCTGTCCGCTGCTCGCGGCCCACGACGTGCTGCTCGACCTGCATTCCTTTCACACGCCCGGAGAGCCCTTCGTGATGCTGGGGCCGGAGAACAACGACGGCGGTCTGGAGCCCTTTCAAAGGGCGCCGGAGGAGGAGGCGCTGGCGCGCCGCCTGGGGCCGCGTCGGATCGTCGAGGGCTGGCTGGATACCTACGCGGTCGGCGTCGCGCGACGGCTGCGCAATCCCAACGCGACGCTGCGTGCACAGATGCTCAGCACCGATCCCGGCTACGGCATCGGCACCACCGAGTACATGCGCAGCCAGGGCGGCTACAGCGTCACGCTCGAGTGCGGTCAGCACGACGACCCGGAGGCACCGGAGGTCGGGTATCGAGCGATCCTGAACACCCTGGGGCATCTGGGGCTGATGGAACTGCCGCCTCCACCTCCGCGCAGCGACCTGGAAGTGCTGCGTCTGGTGGAAGTCGTCGATCGCGACGATCCGCTGGATGCCTTCTCCCGGCCCTGGCAGAGCTTCGACCGGATCCGCGCCGGCGAGGAAATCGGGGTGCGGGCGAACGGCGTGTCGGTACGTGCGCCGGCGGACGGTTTTGTCGTCTTTCCCAATCCCAATGCGCTGCCGGGAAACGAGTGGTTCTACCGGGCGGAGATCAGTCCCCGCGCCGTGGACGGCCTGAAATCGCGGGAGCTGCCATCCTGAATGCGTGGCGGCCGGCCCGGGCGGGCGCGGCCGGTGATCACGCCCTCAGTCGTCGCACTGCGTGGTGACGAAGGCCTGCTCGACGGTGAAGTTGCCGACACCCTTGTAGTTGGTCATGGTCCAGCCCTGTTCCTTCAGGTAGGCCGTCATCTCCTTGTTCATTTCCGGATTGCCGCAGAGCATCACCCGGTCCAGTTCGGGGTCCGGTTCCGGGAGTTCGAGCATGCGCGAGAGCTCGCCGCTCCGGAACAGGTCGGAACCGCGTCCGGTGATGTCGTGGGGTTCCCGCGTGACAGTCGGCACGTAGCGCAGTCGCCCACCGGCCCGTGCCTCGATCTCTTCCCGGTAGCTGAGCTCGGGGGCGGTGCGCACGCTGTGGACCAGGATCACGGTCTGGAAGCGCTCGAATACCGCCTCGCCCCGGATCAGCGAGATGAAGGGGGCGATTCCGGTGCCGGTGGCGAGCAGGTAGAGGTTGCGGCCCGGCTGTACGTGTTCAAGCGTCAGCGAACCGGTGACCTTGCTGTTGATCCAGATCGTGTCGCCGACGCTGGCCTCCGCGAGCTGGCTGGTCAGCGAACCGTCCGGCACGTGGATGCTGAGGAACTCGAGATCCGGTTCTTCGGGGTCGGAGACGATCGAGTACGCGCGCGGCACCAGCTTGCCGCCGCAGCGCAGACCCAGCGTGACGAACTGCCCGTTCTTGAACCGGAATCCCTCGGGCCGTGTCGCGGTGAAACTGAAGGTCTTCGGCGACCACCGGCGGATCGAGGTGATGTTCTGTTGGTTGTATGGCAAGGCTTCCCTCCAGTTTTGTGCCGTGAAACGGTAGCAGCTTTGCTGCGGGCGTTGCAGCAACGGCTCCCACCGGTGTGGATTTGTCGAANAGCCNCAAGGCAACGGGCCTGCGAACGAAGGTCGCGGATCAAACCGAGTGAAAGCCCTGCGGGCTCCCTGCAGCGCATCCGCTGCGGTACCCTTGCGCCGATGGATTCCGTTGGGTAACTGCGCAATGCGGGCTGATCCGGGAGGTGGCCGGTACCGAGTTACACCTGTGCCGATGGCCTGACGCAGCCATNGAGGAATCCAGTGGTGTTCAACCGGACGGAGTGCACGATGACCCGGTCTTTTCGCGACTGCGTGGAACACTTCCCGCTGTCGATCTTCGCCATGGTAATGGGGGTTGCCGGGCTCGGCCTGGGGTTGCGCATATGGGGCGAATACGGCGCGCCGGCATGGATCGGCGAGCCGGTACTGATGCTTGCATGGATGATGTTCTTCCTGCTTGGGATGCTGTTCATTTTCAAGGCGGTGCGCTATCCGGCGGAGACGATCATCGACCTGCGTCACCCGGTGCGGCTGAACTACCTCGCGGCGATCTCGATCTCGATCGTGCTGATGAGCATGGTGCTGCATCCGCACGAGCCGCTGCCGGCCAGGGGTATCTTCGCGCTCGGAGCGAGCTTTCACCTGATCGTGACCATCCTGGTCGTGAACTTCTGGATGCACCACGCGCGCTTCGCGATCACGCAGGTGAATCCGGCGTGGTTTATTCCTGCAGTGGGCAACGTGCTCGTCGCGATCCCGGCCGTCGCCTTCGGCTACGAGGAGATCGGCTGGTTCTTCTTCAGCGCGGGGCTGTTGTTCTGGGCGATGCTGATGACCATTGTCTTCTACCGGATCCTGTTCCACGAGCCGCTGCCAACCCGCGCGTTGCCGACGCTGTTCATCCTGATCGCGCCCCCGGCCGTGGGCTTCATCGCCTACGTGGAACTGACCGGCGAACTCGATGCCTTCGCCCGCATCCTGTTCTTCATCGCGCTGTTCCTGACCATCCTCCTGTTCACGCGAATCCGCGGTCAGGCGCAGATTCCGTTCTCCCTGGCGTCCTGGTCCTACACTTTCCCGCTGGCCGCGATGAGCATCGCGCTGATGGAGATGGCGCATCTGTCCGATGTCCGCTTCTATTTCTGGGCCGGGGTCGGCCTGCTGCTCTTCGTCGCCGTGCTGGTGCTGGTGTTTCTGGCGATGACGGTACGGGCCGGTTTCCGCGGCAGCTTCTGCCGCGCGGAGGATCCCTGACGCCGGTGTTCCGCCGGCATCCTGCCGTAGGTGGGCCAGGCACGGCGGGCCCACCGCTCCGGGTGTGTCGCTGGCTGGTGACACATTTCGTTTTGCCCACCCTGCGCCTCATTTCATCGTCTGCCGTGGCACCGGTGCGCAATGGTGCGCGTGCAACCCCCTGATTGCTCGTTCCTTATTTACAACACATGTTGTATTTTAATCAAAAGTTCATCCAGACGTGACCCCGCTGTAACGTCTGTTCTCCAGTCTGTGCGCCTGATGTGAAGCACATCGACGGGTTTTTTGCCCACGCACCTACAGACTGGAGAAGCAAGAATGAACCGCAAGAAGATCCTTATCGGGATGATGGCCGCAGGCCTGACCATTCCAACCGTCGTGGCTGCCGACTGGACCATCTACGGCCGTGCGAACGTGTCGATCGATTACCTCGATGACGGCAACGACTTCAGCGAAGTCGACGTCGTAAGCCGCTCCAGCCGACTCGGTTTCAAGGGCGAGCGCGAGTGGAATGACCAGCTCGTTGGCATCTTTCAGATCGAGCAGCAGATCGACTTCGATTCCAGCGAGGGGGAAACCTTCACCACCCGCGATACCTTCGTCGGCTTCAAGGGTTCCGACTGGGGCATGTTGCGGGTTGGCCGATTCGACACGCCATTCAAGCGCGCCCGAGGGCCGGTCAACTACTTCGGCGATCAGGTGGGCGATCTGCGGAACGCCACGCGTACGCGCCAGCATGGTCGTTTCGACGAGCGTTTCCGCAACAGCATCCACTACCGGACCCCGAGCTTTGGCGGTCTGACCTGGGATGCCCAGTATTCCACCGACCGTGGCCAGCAGGATACGCGTGCTGATGCCGACGACGGATTCAGCACGGCGCTCACGTTCAGACAGGGCGGCTTCACGGGTGCGCTGGCCTACGAGCAACAGCGCAACGATGGCGGCGACAACGTCGACGGCGTGCGTCTCGTGGCCGCTTACAAGCTCACCCCGATGCTCGAGGTCGGTGCGCTTTATCAGAACACCGAGGCGGACGGTCGTGACGAGGCCGATACGTTTGGCGTAGCGGCCCAATACCAGTTCGCACCCAACTGGTATGCCCGCGGCCACGTCTTCCTGCTCGACTCCGACGCAGACGATTCCGACGCGACGCTGTTTGCCGTTGGCCTCGAGCGCCGCATCGACCGGGATCTCCGGATCCAGGTGAACCTGGGCGTGATGGACAACGACGACAACTCGGCCCTTACGCCGTGGGCTCAGGGCGGAGGTCCGGGTGAGGGCGATGCGACCGGCGAGACCGCAACGGCGCTCCAGGTCGGCATCCGCTACGACTTCTAGAGTTCTTTCTCCTCCTCACCGACCGCAACAAGTCTCCCAGGGCTTCGCATCGGTGTCTTGCGGGCGCATCTGCGCCCGTTTTTTTGTGCGCCCAGCATGGGCGCACTCCTGGAGGTGCAAGTCCTCCCGTAAGCTGGCCACAGCGAACGAAGTGAAGCGCAACTGCGGAAGGGTGACCGACTGTGGGAAGGAAGCGTGGAGCGTAATCCGTGAGCCGATGGACAAGAACCGGATAGAAGGCGTTGCCGAGCAGGGCGAGCGGGCAAGAAGCCGCGAAGCTCTCGTGGCCAAGGCGGAGCGGCGTAAATCCGGCGGTTGTGCGGAGAAGGAGTGCGTTCTTACCTGGGGAGATCTCGCCTTGTGCCTGAAAGGGCGACGTGGAGACACGGAGCGAGAAGTCAGCAGAGGCCATAGTAGCCGCTGGTTTGGGGCGAAGGGCTGAACGAGAAGGAGTGCCAAACGGCTTGTCGATGAGCACTGTACGGTATCAGATGCCCGCGTCAGCGGGGCGGGTCGTCCAAGGGCGAGGTGAAGCCTATCCGGAGGAGACCAGCGATGAAACAGGGCTCCCGCGACAGGAATCGAGTGGCGCGGGGCGAGGCCTGCTGGAGCAGGTTCTCGCGAGGGAGAACATGCAACGCGCCTGGAAGCGCGTGAAGGCAAACAAGGGAGCCGCCGGTGTCGATGGTCTGGACATTGCCCGGACCAGAGAACATCTGAAGCATGCATGGCCGATCATCCGGCAACAATTGTTGGACGGCACGTACAGGCCGTTGCCTGTGCGGCGTGTGTGGATCCCGAAGCCGGACGGAAGCCAGCGGGAACTGGGGATACCCACCGTGACCGACCGTCTGGTTCAGCAAGCGCTGTTGCAAGTGCTGCAACCGCTGATCGATCCGACCTTCAGTGAGCACAGTTACGGCTTTCGCCCCGGTCGCCGGGCGCGGGATGCGGTGCTGGCCGCGCAGCAATACGTACAGCAAGGCTGCCATATCGTGGTGGATGTTGACCTGTCGAAGTTCTTCGACCGGGTGAACCACGACATCTTGATCGATCGTTTGAGCAAGCGTGTCAACGACGTTGGGGTGACCCAACTGGTCCGCGCCTACTTGAACGCGGGCATCATGGATGGCGGCGTGGTGATCGAGCGGGTGGAGGGAACGCCCCAGGGTGGTCCACTCTCCCCATTGCTTGCCAACGTGTTGTTGGACGAAGTGGATCGTGAGCTGGAACGCCGAGGGCATCGTTTTGCCCGGTACGCCGATGACTGCAACGTGTATGTGCGCAGTCAGAAGGCGGGGGAGCGCGTAATGGCGCTCCTCCGGCGCTGCTACGACCGGCTGCACCTTTCGATCAATGAATCGAAGAGTGCGGTCGCGCCCGTGTTCGGCCGCAAATTTCTGGGTTATGCCCTGTGGCAGGCCCGGAATGGCGAGGTACGGCTTGGGGTGTCGAAGAAGGCGCTGGACGCGTTTCGGCAGCGGGTCAAGCAACTGACCCGTCGCACCGGTGGGCGCAGCATGGAAGAGGTGATCGAACGGTTGCGCCGCTATGTGCGGGGCTGGCAGGGTTACTTTGGGTTGGCGCAAACACCCGGTGTCTGGCGTAGGCTGGACGAGTGGATGCGCCGGCGCCTGCGGGCCCTTCAACTCAAGCAATGGCGGCGTGGCAAGACGATCTACCGGGAACTGATTCGCCTCGGCGCCAGTCCTCGTGTGGCGCAATCGGTGGCGGCATTGAGCCGCCGCTGGTGGCACAACAGCCTCTCTGCCGTGCATCAGGTGCTGACGATTGCCTACTTTGATCGGCTGGGAATGCCGCGTCTCTCATGACCTCAATTTCTCGAACCGCCCGGTGCGGACCCGCATGCCAGGTGGTGTGGCAGGGGACCGGTCAGCACCGCTGACCGCCCCTATGCCGATTCGGCGTATTCGCCGGTAGTGCATGCGCGTCCGAAGGCCTGGCGCAGGGCCCTGGCGGTAAATGCCCTCCGTTGACATCGACGGTCAGGGGGG
>SL_5KL_010_SEDDRAFT_10001811_pt1 | contig 12479 bp, 9 predicted proteins | sample SodLakKL_010_SED_FD_9118 | JGI IMG/M metagenome (IMG submission 9118)
GGGTCGCAATCCCAGTCCCGCCGCCAACGGTTCCGACCTGCACAGCCGGAAGCGTCACCGCAACATATACCCCCCCATTCATCGGATCGGCTGTCGTGATGCAGGATGATCCCTCCACCACATGGGCCGGGTCCTGGCCGCAGGCAATATAGAGCGCAGCGATGATATTTGCCGCATGCGCGTTGAACCCAAGCGCCCCGGCCCGGGCAGACCCGACAAGGTTCTTCCGGGAATTCACTTCAGTCAGGGAGGCAGAATCGCACTTGAAGACCTTGCGGCAGAGATCATCTGCGAGAAACACCCCGGCAGTGACCGTCTTGCCCCGCCCCTCCACCAGGTTGATGGCAGCAGGCTTCTTGTCTGTGCACATATTCCCGGATAGAGCGACAAGCCTGGCATTTGTCTTCTCTGCGATGAACTCCGCCGCTTTCTGCGAGGCGATGGTCACCATATTCATGCCCATCGCATCCTTTGTATCGAACTCAAACCTGAGGAAGACACTCGTCCCGACGATATAAGGTGCAAGCCCGATCAATTCACCGTGCGATGTCGTCGATTCAGCTATCTTTCGAATATCCATCAGATGAGCTTCTGCAAACGCTGCTACCTGATGGGCATGGGCAACCGAATCTGCCGCAAAAACAGGAGCCCGGGTCATTCCGTCCCGAAGGATCCGGACCTCCGCACCCCCGGCCTTCGAGACAGCAGAGCAGCCCCGGTTTACCGACGCCACAAGCGCACCTTCAGTTGTTGCAAGCGGAAGCCAGAAAGAACCTTCTGCAAACTCTCCCTTCACCGTAATCGGGCCTGCAACCCCGACCGGGACCTGAACACACCCAACCATATTTTCACAGTTTCTTGCCACCACGAAATCGATTGGAATGGTATATGAACCAAGCCGGGAGAGATCTGATCCAGTTTCCTCTTCGAGAAACTTCCGCCTGACGGTCACAGCTTCATCAGGTGACAATAATTTCTCAAGGGCATAAAGTTTCAACCTGCCTTCCCTGAGATCCCTCAGATGCGTATCCATGATCAGACCTTTCTCACTATTGGCAATGTACCTTTGGCTGGCGAACGGCCACGCCCTGAATGGCTGAGCTTCCGGCTTAAAATATCGAAAGCCTTCTCAGATCGGTTGGTACAGGGTTGTTCGCTCTGAAAGTGTCCTGCCAATATCCTCTGCCATTCTCTGCATCACAAGAGGATCCAGGAAGTCAGTCTCGAGAGCTCCCGCACTCTTTGAGATCGACTCCTCATACACCGTCCCTCCGAGATCATTTGCACCCGAGAGCAGAAGCAGTTGCGCCATTTTCTGGCCGAGTTTTACCCAGGAGACCTGAATGTTTGGTATATTGTCCAGAAAAAGCCGGGAAACCGCATGCATCAGAATATCTTCTCTTCCCGTCGCCCCGGCACGCGCCTCACCGCTCCTGTATATCCGTGTCTGCGGATGGATAAACGATAGGGGAACAAATTCGGTGAAGCCTCCAGTCTCATCCTGGATCCCCCGAATGACTGCCAGATGGCGAGCACGATCCGCATCGGTTTCAATATGCCCGTACATGATTGTAGCTGTCGTCGGAATACCCATCCGGTGACATTCTGAGACGATACGAGTCCATTCCTCAGTCAGTATTTTACCAGGACATATCCGGTCGCGAACGCTGTCGACAAGGATTTCAGCAGCTGTTCCGCAGAGCGAGGCCAGACCGGCATCTCGTAGTCTCTCAATCACATCAATGGTCGATATGCCGCTCTGACGTGCAGCATAGGCAATTTCCATCGGGTTGCCTGCATGAATATGGACCCCTGGTGCGCCTCTTCGGATTGCTTCAATGATACCGGCATACCTATTGGCATCATAATCTGGATGGAGGCCTGAAACCGAGCAGATCTCGGTGATAGTATGTTTTTCAACTGCTTCTCTTGCCTTTCTTTCAATGTCTTCAAGCGAATATTCATAAGAACCAGGTTCATCAGGCCGCTTCGAAAACCCGCAAAACCCGCATGCATTCACGCAGATATTTGTTACATTGATATTCTGGTTGCGGACAAACGTTACAGAATCCCCAACCATTAATGCCCGCACTTCATCTGCGGTCTCTGCAACCCGGAAAACATCACGTCCTGTTGCAGATAAGAGGGTTGCCGCATCCTGTTCGGTTATCCGCCCACCCCGGGATACATCCCGGAGGATCACCGGCACTTTTTTTCCCATACTGAAGTGTAGACGGAACACCAATAAGAACTATCCGCACCATCCAGTACAGGATGATACCTGCATGGGCTGTCAGGGTACAGAAACAGGACGGTGAGATAACACGGCAGAAGCTGATCGAAAGCGGTACCCTTGATACCACCCTGAGGCCAGAGCCAGATGGGGCTGATCTTCTCATCCCGGTCACCCGATCTCCTCCCGGCACTGAACGCGCTCTTTTTCATCCGGTCAGGAAACATCCTCCACTCCCCCGGCACGAACAGGTGGGTGGTATCGCGATCATGCAGGAAGCAGATATAAAAGGAGCTGAAGAGATCCTGGCCGCCCGCCCTTCTACCCATACCGTGCTCTGTTCTGAAGGCCCAATTGAAGGAGAATATCGCACAAAGAACTTCACCTTTCTCGCCGGCATTCCCACCACAAAAACAACATGCATCGAATACGGCCACCGGTTTACAATCGACCTCTCGACTGCCTACTTTTCCCCCCGCCTTGCTACCGAGCGCCAGCGAATCCGGTCCAGTATTTCTGAGGGTGAGAAGGTCTGCGACATGTTCTGTGGAGTCGGGCCGTTTGCCATCACAGTAGCGGACCGTGCGCAATGGGTTCTAGCCTGTGATAAAAACCCATCTGCAATCCACCTTCTCCAACAAAACCTCGCAGGAAACCATATCAGAAATATCCTTCCCATGTTCGGCGACGCACGATCCCTTGACTCTCTCTTCCCTGCGCGCTTCGATCGTATAGTGATGAACCTCCCTCTCATTGCCCATGCATTTCTTCCGGTGGCAAGCCGGATTATTCGGCCGTACGGTACCATTCACCTCTATGTTCTCCAGGAGAGGGAGGGAGAATACAGCGACGTAATCGATGAGAGCCTCCCCGGCGCTCCTGTCACTGAGCGGTACCTCCGATCATACTCGGCAGGGAGGTGGCATGCTGTCTATGATATCAAAATAGATCTTTGACGATACCGATCTACCTTACAATGTGATAAAAAAGAGAATTCCATCCTTAGATCGGGACAAATTTCGTTCCGTAATGAATGATCCCTGATGGACCGTCCTCAACAATGACCCTGAAGACTGATCGAACCGGCATCCCAATCCGGATGTCCTGGGGATCGCAGATCACCTGTGAGGTGAGACGGCATCCTTCTTCAAGCTCGATGATCGCAAGCACATATGGAGTCATATTCGAGAATTGATCACTTGCCGTTCTGATCACAGAATACGTGACCACCTTCCCGCGACCACAGCAGTGATACTCATTCATCCTGCCATCCCTCCGGCATTCAGGACAGAGGGATCGCGGCGGGAAGTAGACTTTTCCGCATGTCTCGCACTTCATTCCGATAAGATTGTATCGCTGGGGGATCATCCTCCAGAATCGCGCAACTGTCATACTCATGTCCTCCTGAAGATATGACAGACGACCGTTGCACCGGACCCGCCAACATTTTGCGTCATCCCGATCTCGGCACCATCAACCTGCCGGCTCCCGGCCTCACCCCGGAGCTGGGTGACAACCTCCCAGACCTGTTTGATCCCGGTTGCTCCGACAGGATGGCCGCAGGCCTTCAGGCCACCTGAAGTATTCACTGGTAGATCTCCACCGATCGAGGTCTGACCCTCCTCGTAGAGGTAACCCGCCTCTCCCTTTTTCACAAAGCCCAGATCCTCAATAGCACAGATCTCAGCAATTGTGAAGCAGTCATGCACCTCAAGGAGATCAATTTCCTTCCGCTCGATGCCGGCACGTGAAAAAGCCCGGTTCCCTGCCGCCACCGTTGCATCGAGTGTTGATATCTCTCTTCTCTCATGGAGCGAAATCGTATCGCTCGCCTGTGCCGAAGCAATCACCTCAACGGGTGCATCGGTAAAATCCCGTGCACGATCAAGCGGTGCAATGACCACCGCCGCACTCCCATCTGATACCGGAGAACAATCAAAGAGACGAAGAGGGTCTGCGACAAGTGTCGATCTGAGCACAGTTTCAATGGTTATCTCGTTTCTAAACTGTGCAATGGGGTTCATTGAGCCATGATGGTGGTTCTTCACAGAAACCATTGCAAGCTGTTCACGGGTAAGAGAGTACCGGTGCATATAGTCGGTTGCGATCATTGCATAGAGACCTGGAAACGTTGCACCTGCAAACCCTTCCCATTCCCGATCTGCAGCAGCTGCCAGGACATCGGTTGAGTCACCCGCATCGGTCATCTTCTCAACACCTGCTGCAACAACGATATCCTCCATCCCCGATGCCACCGCCAGGACCGCCTGCCTGAAGGCAAGTCCACCGGATGCACACGCAGCCTCCACCCGTGTTGCAGGTATATTGCCTGCGTGTGTAAGCCCTGCGTAATCTGCAATCAAAGCTCCGATATGCTCCTGCTCAACAAAACGGCCTGCACTCATATTACCGACATATAATGCATCGATCAATTCCCCGCCAATCCCTGCATCTTCGATTGCGAGTGTCCCCGCCTCAATAAAGAGGTGTCGAAACGAGGTATCCCATCGCTCTCCAAACTGCGTGCATCCAACTCCAATTACTGCCACATCTCTCATTGTTGCACCAAAATCTTTCCTTTGTGTCTGGCATACAATGCATAATCCAGGTACCGTACACCCCTGAGAAGCTCTTCAATGGTCGGTGCCTTCGATCGGTCGATCTCATTTTCAATCGCATCTGTTACCCTGACATCAAAGGCATCGGACCCTGAACCTGATCCATAACTACAGATAAAGATCCGATCACCCGGCTCTGCAATATCCAGTGTTGCAACAAGGCCAAGAGGTGATGAACCAGAATATGTATTGCCGATTCTGGGAACAAGAAGACCGGGGCGGGTCTGATCCGAGGTGAATCCAAGCACCTGAGCCGCACGGGTTGGGAATTTCGCATTTGGCTGATGGAATACCGCATACGTATAATCAGCGGCCTCAGTTCCCTCTTGTTCAAAGAGGAGGCGGCTTGCCCCATAGGTATGTTTGAAATATCCTGGATCGCCAGAAAACCGCCCCCCGTGGCGGGGATATCCCTGGCCTTCCCTACGCCAGAAGTCCGGGGTGTCGGTTGAATATGAATAAGTCGCCGTGATCTCTGCAATAGGATTATCCTGTCCAATCAGAAATGCAGCCCCGCCGGCTGCCGCGGTATATTCAAGAGCATCTCCGGGAGCACCCTGTGCAATATCGGCCCCGATTGCAAGGCTGTACTTCATCATATTCGATCCAACAAGCCCCATACAGGTCTGGATCGCAGCTGTTCCCGCTTTGCAAGCAAATTCGTAATCTGCTGCTGTCATGACAGGAGTTGCCAGAATCGCCTCGCCGACAGTGACAGCCGTTGGTTTTACGGCATAGGGGTGAGATTCGGATCCAACATATATCGCCCCAATATCATCTTTAGAGACATATCTGCGTGCTAGCGCATTTCGTGCAGCCTCAACTGCTATTGTTGCCGTATTCTCATCAATATCCGGAACAGACTTCTCATAGACGCCAAGTCCACCTGTGATCTCAGTCGGATTTGCACCCCAGACCCGGGCGATCTCCTCGACTTTGATCCGCAGTTTCGGGATATATGCCCCATATGTGATGATTCCTACCATTCCTGTTTCCTCAATTTTTCAATAATATCCTCAACCGATTCTTCTGTGGAGAAGACGCAGATTCTATCACGCTCAGCGAGTTTTTGTACCAGCGGATGAACATGATTATGATTGATACCCTGAAGAATGACGCAGGGAGGTTTGAACGGAGTGACACGGATAGCGACCATCGGTGATTTGCCGCTCGAAACATCAGTAAAAATGAGCGCGCGTTCAGTGCTCCAGCCATAAATCCTGTTGAACTCATTGGGTGAGAGGGTTAGAATTGCATTTAAACTGTTCACTACCGTATAGCCAACAACATATTGATTTCCATCACCACAGATACAATGGCAATTGATCAATCCGGTAAGTTCACGTACCGGAACCGCATTTGAGAAATCATGAAGATCATAGATTACATCCTCATCAAGATTTGAGAAGAGCATTTTTGAGTATTTTTCCACACATGAGCCGCCATTTGCCTCATCAATTGCAAAGAGGCTGTCAACGATCTTTCCAACTACTGCTGTTCCCGGGCTTTTCCTTCTTCCGCTCTCATAATCACTGATCACCGACGGGGAGAACCCGAGGTGATCGGCAAGAGAACCGGCAGAGATCTGAAAACTGGTGCGCCACTTCTTGAGCGCTTTTCCAGGCATATCTGAGAGCGTGATCTCTCCGGCTATCTTCTCTGCTAATTGCTGACGCTGTCCGGGTTTCACCTGTATAGCTAAGCCATTGGTATTGATATATCTAACGAAATGATCTTCGACATTTCACGAAGCGCAGAGTGAATCCGGTCGCTATATTCGATCCCGTAATCGAAAGCAGAACGGTTGGACTATCAAAATACAGAGACCGATGAACAGATACGATTGACAACTTATTCTTGATGAAGACCTACCCCTCAGGAGGGGGATGACAGGCGTTCTCAACCTATAGGGGGAAATCGAGAGCCTGGAGAACATGCAGACCGATACCGTAGAAAATGACGGCTGTAACAATACTCATGGATTGATTCAGGTAGTGTATCTTTGTGGATAGTCACACCCGCCAATCCAGCCCCCAAAACAATTATCTCTTCTCCATAACGATAATTCATTATCTGTCATGACAGAACACCTCCGCTTCTGTGCAAACGGGATCAAATATGCCCTCCCACTCGATCTCGTCCAGTCCACCATAAGGATGATTGCAGTCGATGACCAGAACGGAAGTGTCATCAATGTCCATGGACGGGTAGTTCCGGTCGCACGAATCAGCATTCAACCCCAAATAGAGCGCCCGGTACAGGCAAGCGACTGCTTCGTCATCACATCCCTTGGAGAGAGTGGGATCGCACTCTTTGCCGATTCTGTTGAGGGTATAGGAACTGTTGGGGAGAGCCGACCTGGAGATATCATGGGAACCAGGATTGCAGAGGATGATTCAATTATTATTGATGACATCTCTCATGTGCCTCTCTCCTATGACATACAACCACCGGGAGATAGAGAGACACAGGATATCCTTGCCCGCCGGGCCGATGCTATTGCTATGCCGGAGGAGAGAGGAGATGAAGGCATATACCCGGAGATACTCAGGTTTTCCCTTGGTTACGTTGAGTATGCCGTTTTGATGCAATACGTCCGGGAAGTGATCCTGACGGGTGAGATCACTCCTATTCCAGGAATTCCACCTTTTATTATAGGTATATCCGTTGTCAGGGGAAGAATTATCTCATTGGTCGACCTTCGAAAATTTTTCGGGATACCTGAGATCGGGCTTACAGATTTTAACCGGGTGATCATTCTCTCTGATGGCAAAATTACATTTGGTCTTCTCGTTGATCGAATCCTGGGTACCTCACACGTTAAAACACCTGAATCCAGGACAGGAACAGAAAACCCCATTCCAGAAAGCCACCTTGTCGGGATATCCGGCGGAGTAATCATCATTGATGCAAAAGCCCTTCTCACCGATGAGCGAATGGTAATAAACGAACAGGAACAAGCAACAAACATACAGGCAATTCAATGAACAGGAGAACTATCCGGGAGCTATACTCATGACACGGTTCTTTTCAGATATGAAGGTTGGAACAAAAATTCTCGTTATCTGCCTCCTTCTTGCAATCATCCCGACAACACTTGTCGGTGTTGTCTCCTATTCCAGTTCTACGGGTGTCATCACCGATCAGATCGAGACACTCCTCAAGACACAGGGGACAGACATGAAAGGATGGACAAATGATGTTTACACACTCACAAGGAGCAAGGTGGACAGCGATTTAAACGTCCTCAGGCAGCAATTCTATCAGCATGGTACACCCGAGATCATCGACGATAAGATGACACTTGTCGATCCGGGTGGTGAACAATACGTTGTCAATGACAACTTTGAGATCGTTGATGACGTCCAGGCACTGGTAGGCGGTGCGGCAACTGTCTTTCAGGTCTCTGAAGATCATGCCGTCCGGATAGCCACAAATGTCATCAGTGAAGACGGTGAGCGAGCAGTCGGGACACTCCTGACGCAGGATGTCTTTGATTACTCGGTGATCGGAGGGAAAACATTCTATGGATCACGAGACCTCTTTGGGATCCAGTATGTCACCGCATACGAACCAATCAGGAACCGTGAAGGTAAAGTGATCGGTATCCTCTTTGTCGGAACCGAAGAGAGAGAAACCCTTGATGTTGTTAAGAACAGTATCAGGCAGACAGTCATTGGAGAAAACGGGTACATGTTCGTCCTTGACAGCCAGGGGAATATCGTGGTCCATCCTACTCGTGAAGGAGAGATCTGGGATGATATCGGATTTCTTAACAAGATCCAGGGACAGGGAGAGGGTGTACTGTATCATCAGGCAGAAGGGATGGATGTCGTCGATGTATACACGCACTTCGAACCTCTTGACTGGTATATTATCTCCCGGGCCGATCTCTCAGATTTCACCGGGCCAATCAACACCATCAGGGACACCATCGTCATTGTTATCCTCTCATCCATCATCATCGGTGCCGGGGTTGCACTATTTTTCGGCAGATCCATTGCCGATCCTCTTCAGCAGGTTGTCCTGATGATCAAAGAATTGAGAAACGGACATCTCTCGGCCAGGCTGAATATTGGGCGCAAAGACGAGATTGGAGTGATGGCCCAGACCATGGACGAGTTCGCAGAGGACCTCCAGACCAATATTGTTGGCAATATCAAACGTATCGCAAACGGAGAATACGTCGAGGAGATCACTATCCAGGATGAACGTGACGAGATACGACCTGCGATCCGGATGATGATGGAATCCCTTGACCATCTCCATATAGAAACCCTGAAGATGACTGATGCTGCATGGGCAGGAGATCTGAAGGTTCGTGGAGATGAAAAAGTCTTCCGTGGAAGCTATCGCAGGATCATTGCCGGATTCAACAAAACACTGGAGCGCATCACTGAGCCGGTGAATGAAGCGATGCGGCTGGCAGGATTCTATGCCGCAGGCGACTTTACAGCACGCTTTAACCCTGATATTCCGGTTGCAGGGGAATTCATTGCATACCGAGACGCATTAAACACCATCGGTATTGAACTCTCACGATTGATGAAACTGATCACAGAAGAGCTGTATGAAGGGATTTCCGTGCTTTCATCTGCATCAAGCGAGATCATCGCGGTCACAGCCCATCTATCTTCCGAGAGTTCCCAGACAGTTCGGATCGTGGATGAAACATCGGATTCGGTTGAGGGGGTGCGTCTCCAGACGGAACGGGCCAACCAGAAGATACGATCGGTTACCGAGAAGGCAATGAAAACAAGCTTCGTCAGCAAAGACGGACAGCGATCGATCCAGGAAATCCTGGACGGCATGAATCAGATCAGGCGCCAGATGGACGTCATCGGAACAAATGTCGTCAAACTCCAGGAACAGAGCACTGCAATCGGCGAGATCATCGCTACAGTCACTGACATCTCAGAACAGTCAAACCTGCTGGCCGTCAACGCTTCAATTGAGGCTGCAAAAGCCGGGGAATTTGGGAAAGGATTTGCTGTGGTTGCCCATGAGATCCATAATCTTGCAGAACAGTCCAAACAGGCGACAGCACACATCAGAACGATCCTAACCGACATCCAGCGCGGAGTTTCGGGAACTGTTATCTCAGTTGACCGGGGATCGGCATCAGTCGAAGATACAGTCGGTCTGACGTCACAGGCACGAGAAGCGATCGAGGTGCTTGCATCAGCCATTGCAGATTCATCCAAAGAAGCTTACGAGATCGCCGATTCGATCTCTGAACAGGCAAGCGGGATGGATCGGATCTCTCATGCGATGGAGAAGATCCAGGAGGCAGCCAGAAAGAACCTGGAGAATACCCAGAAGGCTGAGAAGACCGCAGAAGATCTGCACGAGCTTGGCATCAGGCTGAAGAAGATCACTGAACAGTATCACGTCTGACATGGCGAAAAAGGATCAGGACCTAAAAGAGGCACTCCTGGCAACATTCAGGGACGAGGCTGATGAGATTCTCACCGCGATAACGAGCGATCTGATCAGCCTTGAAAAAGGAGGAACCGAAATCGATCCGGTGCTGTCAGAATCGATATACCGGAGGACGCATAGTCTGAAAGGAGCGGCACGGGCAATCTCGCTTCGTGAGATCGAGTCGATCTGCCAGCACCTTGAAACAGCACTATCCGGTGTCCGGAATGGAGAATACTTCCCTGACGCCGCAACCTATGACCTCTTTCACCGGGCTGTTGGACAAATCAGATCCCTTGTTGCCGGAGAAACAGGAGCAGTTGTCCCTCTTATCCGGGAACTCCGGGCTGTTGGCTCCCATAAACAGAAGTCTTTCGTTGAAAGAAAGGAACCATACAGCCCTCAAAACGAGAGCGTTCGGCATAGGGAAAGTGGTACCGTCAGAATTGCAACAAAAAGCCTTGATCGTCTCATCGGAGGTTCAGATGAACTCCTTTCAGCAAGACTCTCATTAGCCCACAGAATGCGGGAGCTGAATATGATGATGCTGCAGTTTTCTACATGGCAGTGGGCACAGGTACAGATCACTACCGATCAACGCCAGATTGAAGATCTGATAAAGTCAGGCAGGGAGATGACGACCCGTGATCTTGGTGCACTCGACAGAATACTCCAATTTTTACGGAAGAACCGCGAATTTATCGATTCTTTCAGATATAAACTGGCAAATCAGGTTCAGTCAAATGCCCGGGACCGTACCGTGCTCGAAGCAGGCACAAAAGCAGTTGCCGACACCATTCATGATGCTGTCCTTATCCCATTCTTAAATATCCTCGAACCGTTCCAATTATTTATCCGGGACGCTGCAGGATCATCAGGAAAGCAGGTTGAATTCATGGTTGATGGAGGTGAGATTGAGATAGATCGCCGGGTCCTTGAGGCGCTCAAAGACCCGCTCCTCCATATCATTAGAAATGCAATTGACCATGGGATTGAACATCCAGGAGCCAGGATTAGCCGGGGGAAGAGCCCTCGAGGTAAGATCCATGTCAGAGTTGTTCCGCTTGCAGGAAGCCGGGTGGGAATTGATATTTCAGATGACGGAAATGGGATTAATCCTGAAAGAATCCGACAGTCAGCTTTACAGAAAGGTATGATTACAACCGAAGAAGCTGAGAGCATGTCTGATGAAGAAGCCCTGAACCTTGCACTCCGATCTGGGCTCTCAACATCCACGATCGTAACAAAACTCTCTGGAAGAGGGCTTGGTCTTGCCATCGTTGAGGACGCTGCAACCAGTCTCGGGGGGACGGTATCGGTCACTTCAATTCCAGGAGAAAATACCTGTGTGCGGATGTCAGTTCCGGTACGCCTCTCAAACTTCAGAGGTATTGTTGTCAGGTCCGGGCGACGCGCCTATGTTATGCCGATGCAGCAGGTCAAAATGGTAATAAGGACAAAATCGGGTGCAGACGAGATTCGCCTTGGAGATGAATTGGTCAGGCTTGTCCCGCTATGCCATGCACTTGGAGCAGAAGACATTATAAGTAATGTGAATGATGACCGGCTTGTTCCTACCATTATTCTCGCATCCGGCGCAGGCAAACTCGGCGTATATGTCGATGAAATAGTTCGGGTACAGGAGATTGTTCTCCGGCCACTAGGAAGCCAGCTCCGCTATGTTAAACGGATCGCAGGTGCCGGGATTCTCGATGACGGAACCGTGGCGCTCATCATTGATCCGCTGGATTTGATCAGCTCTTCGCTTCATATCAAACCAGCACAAGCGGCCGTGCATGAGCAGGAACAAAAGAATGTTCTTGTTGTTGAAGACTCAGTAACATCCAGGGAATTCCTTCGATCTATACTGGAAAAAGAAGGCTATGGCGTTGAAATTGCCAAGGATGGAGCGGAAGCACTCCAAAAACTTAAACAGGAAGAATTTGATATTGTCATATCTGATGTTGACATGCCCGGGATCAATGGCTTTGCTCTCACTGAGGCAATCAAGAAAGATGTATCTCTTTTTACCCTGCCGGTGGTGCTGGTGACATCACTTGACTCACCACGTGACCAGGAGTACGGCATACATCTCGGTGCGGATGCCTACATTATTAAAAGCATGTTCGAAAAGAATGCATTCCTCAAGCTGATCAGAGAGGTTGCTTTCCATGAATCCTGATAGCTCCGCACCCCGTCTCCTTGTT
>SL_5KL_010_SEDDRAFT_10001812_pt1 | contig 12479 bp, 14 predicted proteins | sample SodLakKL_010_SED_FD_9118 | JGI IMG/M metagenome (IMG submission 9118)
GCGGGTTTTTTCGCCGCGGCACGGAAGGAGACGATCGGTAATGTGCGATACTAGTAGCCGGTGCAGGACAGAGAAGTGGCTGTTTCTCGTCTCCACGTTCCTACTCCTGCTCGCCATGTTCACGGGCACACCAGGATACCTGAGAGGGGACACCGGGGAAACAGATGAGTTGTATTTTTCCGTACTGCACACCAACGACCTGCATTCGGCGCTGATACCTCATTCGCCGGCCGTAGACTACCATCCGGACAAGGACGACCCTGCCATAGGAGGGATCGCCCGCCTCGCCACCGCGGTCAACGAAATCCGGGAGAGCAAGACGGCACAGGGGGAGCCGGTGCTCCTCTTCGACGCCGGTGACTTCCTGGGGGGCGCCGCCTTCGCCTGGCTGGCCCCTCAGAGCCACACGGCAGAACTGACCATAATGCAGGAGATGGGGTATGACGCCGTGGTGATAGGCAACCATGAATATGACTACGGCCCCGACGTGCTGGCGGAATACCTGCTGGCGGCAGGGTATCCCNNGGCCCACAGGAGGACGCTGGTACTGGGCTCCAACACGNAGGCGCCGCAGGAGCATCCGCTGGCTGCCCGTGACCTTTACCGGGACACCGGCATGTTCGAGCTCGAGAACGGCCTCAAGGTAGGAGTGTTCGGCCTTATGGGCGAGGATGCCATCCTGGTGATAGGCGAGCCCGGCGACGTGCAGTTCACGGACCAGCACGACGCCGCCCGCCGCGCGGTAAGCAAGCTAAGACAGGAGGGCGCGGACGTCGTCGTGGCCCTAACCCACTCCGGCCTAGAAGAGGACCGGGAACTGGCGCGGGAGGTGGCGGGCATCGACGTAATCGTGGGCGGACACTGCCATACCGCCCTCCACCAGCCGGTCCTGGAAGGCACGACCATCATCGTCCAGGCAGGTTCGCTGGGAAGGTTCCTGGGACAGCTGGAACTGGCCTACAACACCGGCACCGGCGCGGTGCGGGTGCGCAATGAGGAAAACGGACGCCCGTTCCTGATTACAATCGACAGCAGCTTTGCCTCTGACCCCGAGATCGGCGCCCTGGTCGAGGAGTACACCCTCATCTTGAATGCGCACGTCTATGAGCTGACCGGCGGCGGATTCGATGACGTGATGAGCACGGTGGCCAGGTCCGGCTTCGTCCTATCCAACGAGCCATCATTTAGTGAGACACCGCTTGGCAACTTCGTCGCCGACGCCATGCGCATGGTCGCCCGGGAGATCACGGGCAAAAGCGTCGACATAGCGGCCCAGGCCAGTGGGAGCATCCGCAAGTGCGTCTCTCCCGGTTCTGCCGCCTACTCGGAAGGTAACATCTCCTTCTACGAGATCGTAGAAGCTGTCAGTATCGGATACGGACGCGACGGCTACGCGGGCTGTCCCATCGCATCGCTATACCTTACCGGCGAGGAGGTGCGCCGGATGCTGGAGATAACCTTACTGCTGCAGGAGTTTGTGGGAGACGCCTTCTTCCTGCACTTCTCCGGCCTGCGGTACAGTTACAACCCCACCAATGCGGTGCTCTTGACCGTGCCGTTCATAGACCTGCCGGTCCCCACGACCCGTGCGGTTACCGGGGCAGAGCTGTACACAGGGGATGACCTTCAAACTCTCAATGATGAGGAGTACGTCCCGCTTAGGCGCGGAGATGAAACGCTCTACCATCTGGTTACTGATGCCTACATCCTCACCTTCCTCCCCATGGTGACAGAGCTGCTCCCCCAGCTGGCGATCTTCCCCAAGAATGCCGACGGAGAACCTGTGCCCCTGGACCGGGTGGACGACCTTATTGTGCATCACGACGATGGAAGAGAGCTCAAAGTGTGGGAGGCGGTGGTGACCTACGCTGCAGCGCAGCCGCAGGGAGCAGACGGCATTCCCCGGATACCGGACTACTACGAGACCACGGCCGGACGCATAAACAGGACGTGGACCTTCCCCTTCCTGGGCTGGCTCATCATCATACTGGCGGTTATTGTCACTGGCATAGCGTTCCTGGTGCGGTACAGGATAAGGCGCAGGAGGACCCGGCGCTCAGCCCGGCTATGACCGGGATAACGGGCGGCGCCTCCCGCACCGTTCACTCAGAACAGCAGGCGGGCATCATAGAATGGGCAACCCCGTGACGGAGCAGCAGCGGGCGACGTTAGTCGTCCATGTTCAGCCCGGCGCGGGCCGCAACGAAGTGGTGGCTTTCACCGGCGGCGTTTTGCGGGTCAGGGTTGCCGCACCCCCCGTGAAGGGCAAGGCGAACCGGGAGCTGGGCAAACTCCTCAGTACTGTCCTGGGGGTAAGCAAGAGCAACGTGACCATCGAGAAAGGCGTCACCGCGAGAACAAAGACGATCATTGTCACCGGACTGACACAGGAACAGGTCGTGCGCCTCCTTGAAAGGCTCTAGACCGGGCTTCGGGCCTATGGGCGGGCTGCTTGCTGTTGCGACCGTGAACTGACCCTCTAATCTGAGGGCCGCCGCAGTTCGAACACCACCGGGTTGTCTGCGTCAGGACACGCTACGATGGCTTTGTCGGGGTCTTTCTCCCACGGGAAAGCACCGCCGAACCGGAGAACCTGGGAAAAAGGAAAAAGGGCATAGAACGCCCACGAGCACAGGCCGGGTGGAGTTTCTTGCCCGATGACAAACTCATCGCCCACCTTGTGACCGGCCACGCAGGTCCCCTTCTGGCTGATCACTCTGGCTGTTACCTCAGACATTCTAACCTCCTGTTTCGCCGTGGGTCGGCCCATCATTGTTGCCCCGTTTCCCGCCCTGTCGACCCGCGTTTTTGCGTAGTATACACGGAGCGGGTGCTACTGGCCAGCGGCCGATGCATATGTCCACAATGCCGAACATCGTGATCTGTACCTCAGCCTACTTGACAAGAATGGCGTTTATGTTGTATAAATTAGTTGGTGGTTGTTAGTTTAGGTTATCGAATACCGGGTCAATGAGTCTGTATTCACTCACTTCTGTTCCAGCGTTTGGATGACCGTAAGTCTAAAACCAACTATCTAGAGAAAGGAGGTCATCCAATGAGCTACCAGGACAAGTCACTTCAGTGCGCCGACTGCGGGCATGATTTCAGCTTCACCGCCGGCGAGCAAGAGTTCTACTCTGCTCGCGGCCTGCAGAACGAGCCCAGGCGCTGTCCCGAGTGTCGCAGGGCCAGGAAGGCCGAGCGCCGCGGGGGCAATGAGTATGGAGCCCCACGCCAGATGTTCGCGGCGGTATGCGCCGAGTGTGGCATCGACACCGAGGTACCGTTTGAGCCCCGTGAAGAGAGGCCGGTATACTGCAGCGATTGCTTCACCAAGATGCGAATGACCAGATAACGCTGCTTCGGTCTTAAGGACACAAAGGGCCGGGCACCCCTAGTACGGGTGCCCGGCCTTTCAGTTGCCACGGGGCATACCTGCGGGACTCGACGAGCCAACCCGCAGCCTGCCGGACCAGCAGAGTGCAACGAGTGGCCGCATCCTTCCTCAGAGCGTGACAACCGGAACCGGCACGCCGGTGCAGTCAACTGGTACTCCCACCATCACCGGCTCACTGGGTAAGCGGGGCGGATTCTGATAAGATAACGGCATCATGAACACCGAAGGATGATGCTATGGAGACAGAACGAGAACTCACAGAGCAGCTTGAGGATGTCGTGGCGCGGATCGCGGAGGCCAGGCGGGAGTTGAAGGCCCTGCGCAGGCATCGGGCCGCGGGCCCGGAGGGAAGGGGAAGAGCGAACTTCATCGCAGGCAAGGAGCGGATGCTTGAGGCGGCCGAAGCGGCGGGTCGGCTGGAGGCACTGAAGCGACAAGAAGCGGAAATCCGGTCCAGACTACACTCAGCGGATGACTCAGAATCCACAACGCCGGATAGTCCTTCTGTATGATGGATGAGCGTTCGGTGCTTCCTGCGGTGTCCATGAGACGGGCAGCCATCCACACCGGGCGCACACAGCGCCGATCCTGGCGGATCGGCCTTCGTCCGCTATAACTGGACGGCATCGGCCGTACGAAGGAGAGCAGCATGACGAGAGTTGCACTGGTAAGAACAAGCAACCGGAGTGAAGGAGTGCGGCAGGCGATAGCCCTTCTGGGGATAGAGCCTGTTCGTGACAGGTCGGTGGTCCTGAAACCCAATTTCAACTCAGCCGACCCGGCACCGGGTTCGACACACAACGACACACTGCGGTCTCTCGTTCTCGCTCTTCAGCAGATGGGTGCAAAACAGATCGTCCTGGCAGAGCGAAGCGGCCCCGGTGACAGCACCCGGACGGTCATGGAGAAGAAGGGGATCTTCGGGTTGGCTCAAGAGCTGGGTTTCGAGATCCTGAACCTGGAGGAGATGGGCCCCGAAGGCTGGAGCAGGGTGACCCCCCCGGACAGTCATTGGAGCGAGGGTTTTCACTTCCCGCGGGTCTATCTGGAGGCGGAATCCACCGTCCAGACCTGCTGTCTTAAGACACACGCCTATGGCGGCCATTTCACACTGTCGTTGAAGAACGCGGTGGGGCTGTTACCACTGGCCGGCTATCCCTATATGAAGGAACTGCACACATCGCCGTACCAGCGACAGATGATCGCGGAGATCAACACCGCCTACACGCCCGACCTGGTAGTCCTGGACGGCGTGGAGGCCTTTGTGGACGGCGGGCCCGCCCACGGCACCAGAGTGAATGCCGGGGTGATGCTGGCGGGGACCGACCGGGTGGCCATCGACGCCGTGGGTGTGGCGATTCTCCGTCTCCTGGGAACGACGCCGGAGGTCAGCCAGGGCCCCATCTTTGTGCAGGAGCAAATCGCCCGCGCGGCTGAACTCGGACTGGGAGTCTCCTGGCCGGAACAGGTCCATCTCATCACGGGAGAGGCTGAGAGCGAGGCCTTCGCCCGACAGGTCAACGATACCCTGGCGCGTGGCTGACCGGTCCCGTGCGCATGCACGGGTGCTGACCTCGTTCAAGACCCGACGCACTATCATCCCGTGTCCTCGCGAGGGTGTACCACGGCCGATTCCTGACCGGAGGCCAGGTGGCTCATACCACCAGGACGACACTACAGCTTGCCGCGTTGACAACCACGCAGCCGGGGGTTAGACTGGAACCAGCCCCAAAATGGCACACCCCGCGGGACAGCTTCGCGCAGTATGGGCAGAGAGGTCACAGGCAGCCATGATAAGGAGACGGCGATGATAAAGGGTATCATAGGGTACAAGGTGAGGAGCTATAAGGACGTAGAGCCTGTATTGATGAAGCTCAGGGAGCATGCCATGCAATATCCGGGGTTCGTAAGCGCCGAGAACATGGTCAGCGAGGTGGACTTCTCCGTCGTCGTTATGCAGATCACGTGGCAGACAATGGAGAACTGGACGACATGGCTGAAGTCCAGGATAACGCAAAACCTTTTGCGGCAGGAACGCCACCTCCTGCTAGAAGACCCCAGAGCAACAGCATACAGGATAATGCCTACGACAGAGTGGCGCTAGCGGGTAGACTTAGTCGTTCAGTACCCCGCACCCCCGCGACGGTTCGCCTGTTTCTTATCGCTGAATGTCTGTCTGGGGCCAGCCGCAATGACAACCGCGGCCTATGAACCACGCCAGAGGCGCGAACCAGCCTCAGGACACTCACCCGGTAGATCCATTCATGCCAGGCCCCCCTCAATATGACGACCTCACCTCTATATAGCGGCTCCTGGTAGACGCCCACACCGTCACGAACGTTTCCTATTGAACTCCGATGGGCAGAACCGGTAGGACACCCAGGACTAAAGTACAGGGCAAGCCAAACGATCAGGTGATTGACGCCCCGCAGCGCGTAAGTCATAGTATGGTATACCTGAGTAGTGTGAAGGCGAAGAGACATGCCAGTTATCATAAATGGCCAGACCTACTACAGAACCGCTGAGGTCTGTCAAATGGTCGGTACCAGTAGAAACACCCTGTTCCGATGGATCAAGGAAGGGATATTCTCCGACGTCGAGTACCGGGACTGGCGGGGCTGGCGACTGTTCACCTCGGACCAGGTGGAGACCATAAGAGCCAAGACCAGCCGCATTACCGCAATAAGCCGCAGAGGTTGACAAGAACAAGCGCATGAAATCAGCAGTCCGAAGAGCAGAAACAGAGAGCATGTTCGACATCCTGGCACAAAAGTCCCCGCTTGGGGTTTATATCGCACAAGATGGGAAATTCTGCTATGTGAACCCGAGCTGTCAGCGCTTTACGGGTTATCGGGAAGAGGAGCTTGTGGGCAGTGATTCATGGATGCTTATCGCTCCCGAAGACAGGGAGACGGTGCAGGATAATGCCGCGCGGATGCTGCAGGACGAACTCTTCTCGCCCCAGCAGTTCAGGGTGATGTGCAAGGATGGTAGCGTCAGGTGGGTTATGCAGTCTGTGAGTTCCATCGAATACCACGGGAGACGGGCTACTCTCGGGTACTGCATGGACATCACCGAGAGGAAAGAGACGGAGAAGGCACTCAGTGCCAGCTATGCCCACTTCAACCAACTCGCTGAGCAGAGCCGCACGTGGCTCTGGGAGGTGGACGCGAACGGGCTATACACGTCTGTTAGTGACGTAGCCCAACGGGTCATCGGCTATCGACCGGAAGAGCTCGTCGGTATAATGCACTTCTACGACCTCCATCCAGAAAAGGGGCGGGCAGAGTTTCGGTCGGCGGCCCTGGAGAGATTCGCCCGGAAAGAGCCCCTTGTCGATCTGGTACACCCCATACGGACCGAGAAAGGCGATACCGTATGGATGTCCACCAACGGCATCCCCATGCTGGACAGCGATGGGTCTCTGTGTGGTTATAGCGGCTCCGACGCCGACATCACCGCGCAGAAGCAGGCGGAGGAGAAAGTGCAACATCTCAACCAGTTGCTTCGTGCTATACGCAACATCAACCAGCTGATCGCCAAGGGCGCCGATCGCGACAGTCTGCTTACAGGTACCTGCCAGACCCTGGTCGAGACCCGAGGTTATCACAAGGCCCGGATCGCCCTGCTGAACGAATCGGGCAAGCTGGTCACTGCTGCCGAGGCCACTGGGAGCAATGGTTCCGTGCAGATCACCGACAAGCCCGGCCGCAGGGCGATGGAGCGCTCTGGACTCAAGGCACTGGAACAACCGGGCGTATTGGTGATGAGAGACCTCTCGAAGTGTGCCGAGCCGCCCGTTACAGAAGAGTGTCGGGCGAGGGCCCGGATGAACATCAGACTGGAGCATGATAGCAAGGTGTATGGATTGATGACTGTTTCGATCCCGCCCGGTATAGCTGTAGAACGAGAGGAGCAGGACCTGTTCGAGGAAGCCGCCGGAGACATCGCCTTTGCCCTGTACAGCATGGAACAGGAAGAGAGACGCAAGAACGCCGAAGAGGCACTGAGAACGTCTGAAGAGAGATACCGCACCATACTCGAAGAGATGGAAGACAGCTACTTCGAGGTTGACCTGGGAGGCCACGTCACCTTTGCCAACAGCTCGACTTGCCGTAGCCTGGGATACTCAAAGGAGGAGCTCATCGGAACGAGCTATAAGAGCTTCACCTCCGGGGATCATATACAACTCGTATTCGACCTCTTCAATGAAGTGTACCAGTCCGGTATGCCGAACAGGGGTTTCGCCTGGAAAATCGCACGCAGAGATGGGAGCCACGGCTTCGCCGAAACGTCGGTCTCACCACTGCGGAATGACGAGGGCGAGATTGTCGGCTTCCGCGGAGTCGGGCGCGACGTCACCGAGCGCAAGCGCATGGAGGAAGAACTGCGAACCCAGAAGACCTACTTCCAGCGACTATTCGACAGCTCTCCCGACGCTATCGTCATGCTCGACATAGACGACAAGATAGTCAGGGCCAACAAGGGATTCGAAGCGCTCTTTGGCTACGCCGCTGAAGAGGTCAGCAGCCAGCCCATCAACGAACTGGTCATCCCGGAAGACTGTACAGACGAAGCATCTGCCTGGTCGCAGGCAGTATTGCAGGGAAGGATCGTCAGAGAGGAAGTAGTGCGAAAGCGCAAGGACGGCAGCCTGGTGGATGTCTCTGTGGTTGGCTATCCTGTTCACCTTGGTGGTCAACTGGCCGGTTTGTTTGTCATATACAGTGACATAACCAAACGAAAGGCTATGGAAAAGGCAATAAGACGGGCAGCCGAGGAGTGGAGGGAAACCTTTGATTCCATCACCGATGCGATCTCCATTCATGGCAGGGACGGCAGGCTGCGGCGTGTGAACAAGGCGTTTGCAGCGACTTTTCACGCACAGCCCCATCAACTCCTGGGCAAGCACTGCTATGAGGTGATGCATGGTATGCACGAGCCTGTGCCGGGCTGTCCTCACCGGCAAACGCTGCTGACTGGAAGGCCGGCCGGAGCAGAGTTCTTCGAGCCGAATCTGGGAATCTATGTCGAGACGACCACATCACCCATTCTTGATGAACAGGGAGAGTGCGCCGGCACCGTCCACATCGCGAGAGACATTACTGAGCGCAAACAACAAAGTGAACAGCTGATGATGGCCGACCGGTTGGCTTCCATTGGCGAGTTGGCGTCCGGCACCGCCCACCAGCTCAACAACCCGCTCACGAGCGTTATAGGCTTTTCCCAGTTGCTTATGGAGCGGGACATCCCCGACGATATCCGCGAGGACGTGGGAGTCATCTACAGCGAGGCCCAGCGGGCAGCCGAGGTGGTTAAGAACCTCCTGACCTTTGGCCGCAAGCATACACCGGTGAAGCAGCTTCACCAGATTAACCAGATTATCGAGGATGTACTGAGATTGCGCGACTATGAACAGAAGATCAGCAACATCGCTGTGAAGAGAGAGCTTGCCACTTCCCTTCCCGACATCATGGTCGACTACTTCCAGATGCAGCAGGTCTTCCTCAACATCATCATCAACGCTGAATACTTCATGACCGAAGCTCACAACGGAGGGACTCTCACCATTACCACCCGGAGAACGAACGGCACCGTAAGGATCTCCATCGCTGACGACGGTCCCGGCATAGACTCGGAGGATCTGAGCCAGCTATTCAACCCCTTCTTCACAACCAAGCAGACCGGCAAGGGGACCGGACTCGGTCTGAGCATCTGCCACGGCATAGTGTCCGAGCACGGCGGGCAGATATATGCCAGGAGCCGACCCGGTGCTGGAGCCGCCTTCTTCGTAGAGCTACCGGTCAACGGCCACCGCCGAGGAGGAAAACATGGAAAAACCTAACCCCAACGGGAAGGGCATTCTACTGGTGGAAGACGAGCCGGGCATTACCGAGGTCTGTACCAGGACCCTCAGCGCCGAAGGCTTCCAGGTGAAAGCCGCCCCGGACGGAAGGGCAGGACTCAGCATGCTGAGCGAAAGAGAGTTCGCCCTTATCCTGATCGACATCAGGACGCCCGAGATGAACGGCATCGAGCTCTATAGACACATGGAGGACCTCTATCCTGAGATGGCCACCAAGGTCGTCTTCACCACCGGAGATGTTCTGAGCTCCGATATCAAGGCCTTCCTGGACGAAGCCGGTCACCCGTACCTGGCCAAGCCGTTTACGCCGGACGAGCTTAGAGCAGCCGTCAAGAACGCCCTGAACAGAGAGGAGTGAAGCGATGGCGAACCAGCGAGAGACACTGCTGATAGTTGATGATGAAGCTGCAATCCGGAAGCTCCTGTGCCGCAAACTATCGCGAGAAGATTACCACTGCAAAGAAGCGAATACTGCGGAGCAAGCTCTAGGCGTGCTCTCGGCCAATTCGGTCGCTCTGGCCATCCTGGATATAAAGATGCCCGGCAAGTCAGGCGTCGAGTTACTCCCGGAGATAAAGGCGAGCTACCCCGACACCGCGGTCATCATGGCTACGGCCATAACTGACATAAGCACCGCCATCCAGTGTCTGAAGCTGGGTGCCGACGACTACATCTGCAAGCCTTTTAACCTGGATGAAGTGTCCATCGGTGTGCAGAGGGTTCTCGACAAAAGATGTCTGCAGCTCCGAATCAAAGAGTATCAGCAATTCCTGGAGGAAAAGGTTGATGAGCAGACGGCAGAGATCAGGAGGCTTTTCCTGGGGGCGATCGAGGCGCTGGTATTCGCACTCGAGGCCAAGGATAAGTACACCGGCGGACACTCCCGCCGGGTGACGGAGACGGCTCTGGCCCTGGGCCATGAGCTGGGCCTGTCGGAAGAGGACCTCGAAGACCTGCGCTGGGGGAGCCTGCTCCACGATGTCGGGAAGATCGCCGTCGACCAGCTCATTCAGAACAAGCCCGATTCGCTGACACGAGAGGAGTACGAGCACATCATGATCCATGCACACGTCGGCGCCGGGATCGTTCAGCCAGTAGTCAATGATAGGGTAGTGGAGACCATCGAGCACCACCACGATCATTACGATGGGAGCGGTCTTCATCAAGTCATAGCGGGCAATGACATACCGCTCGCGGCGAGGATCCTTGCCGTGGCCGATGCCTTTGATGCCATGACGTCCGACCGGCCGTATCGCCCCGCAATGTCGGCAACCGAAGCTGTGGATGAGATCAAGCGTTGTACTGGCACGCAGTTCGACCCCATGGTGGCCGGGGCTTTCTTTAGAATAATGAGTCGCGAATCTGAGTCGCTCAGCTCCGTTAAGTTCGGCACGTAGCGAATATCCAATCCGGATGGCTGATCACCACAAGATTTCTGGCCTGCTGAAATGGAAGTCAACGAACTGCTGAAGACAATGGTGAACCGGGGGGCTTCGGACCTGCACCTCACAGTACCCAGCCCACCGGTGCTCCGTATTGACGGAAGGCTCATACCGCAGGAAGACATGCCGCTGCTAGAAGCTCACGATATTGAGGCTTTCCTAGGACAGGTGGCTACGCAAGAGCAGAGGGCCACCTTCGATAGAGAATGGGAGCTTGACTTCGCCTACTCAGTTCCCGGGTTGGCCCGGTTCCGGGTCAACGTCCTTCGACAGAGGGGCTGCCTGAGCCTTGCCTTCAGGTTCGTCCCGTTCTATGTTCCGTCCATTGATGAATGGGGCCTGCCGCTGATCCTCAAGGAGCTCATCCTCAGACCGAGGGGGCTTATTCTGGTAACGGGCCCATCCGGCAGCGGCAAGTCGACCACTCTGGCCGCGATGCTTCGCCACCTCAACGAGAATGCCACCAAGAGCGTCATTACGATTGAGGATCCCATTGAGTTTACGTTCCGCAATAAGAAATGCCTTATCCGGCAGCGGGACCTGGGAGACGATACGAAGTCATTCTCGGCGGCTGTGATCCACGCCTTGCGCCACGACGCAGATGTGATAATCATCGGTGAGATGCGCGACCTCGCTACCATAGGCGCGGCCATCATGGCGGCCGAGACCGGCCATCTGGTGCTTGGAACGCTGCACACCATCGATGCGCCTCAGTCCATTGACCGCATGATCGACGTATTCCCGCCCGGGCAACAACAGCAGGTCAGACTGCAGCTGTCGCAGGTGATAGAGGCGGTGATATCGCAAACCCTCTTATCTCNCATCGAGGGAGGGCAAGTCGCTGCCTTTGAGATAATGCTGGCCAGCCACACCATCAGGAAGTACATCCGTGACGAGAAGGTCTTCGANATACCTGTTACGATGGAGGTGAGCACGCCAGAGGGAATGCAGACTCTGGACCAGGCATTGGCGGACCTGGTGAAAAGCGGCGTAGTCGCGCCAGAAGAAGCGATGATAAAGAGCAGGGACCCGGCAAAACTACAGCGACTGGGTTGAGCCCGCAGATGGGCATCCAGTCTCGAGAGTGCCGTTGACGATACTATAATGAACCAGGAGGGCGCAAATGGACAGGCGAAAATTACTTATAGCCGATGATGAACCGGGGATAAGGCTTACGGTAAGCAAAATGCTGCGGGAGGATTATACCGTGATTGAGGCGGCCGACGGCGAGGAAGCGGTAAGCATAGCAAGGGGCCAGAAGCCGGATCTCATCTTGATGGACCTCATGATGCCCAAGCTGGACGGCTATGGCGCTTGTCTAAGCATCAAACGAGACCCGACTACCAGGGAGATCCCGGTAGTCATGCTCACCGGCATAGACCATAACCTGAACAGGAGGTTTGCCGAGGAGATGGGCGCCGACGGGTACATAACCAAGCCGTTTACACGTGAGTCTCTGCTGCTGGAGCTGGAGCGGCTAATGCCCACGGCCGGCCATAGCGCTGAGCAGGCGCCTCAGGAGCAGACGGCGGGGGAAGAGTCCGAACACGCGAGATGGTTCGATTCGTGACCCTCACGATCCCTGCTGTCATACGGACAACGGATCGAGGACAAACGTTGATAGTTAACGGAAAAGGAGTCAGACGTTGAAGACGAAGGGGACGATCACCGCGCCGGAACTGGTGGCAACCAGAACCAGGCCATCGAGGGAGCTGTTCCGGACACTGTTCTATAGCTCGCCGATTGGCACATACATCGTCCAGAATGGACGTTT
>SL_5KL_010_SEDDRAFT_10001814_pt1 | contig 12478 bp, 3 predicted proteins | sample SodLakKL_010_SED_FD_9118 | JGI IMG/M metagenome (IMG submission 9118)
AAGATCACGCGCTACGAGATTCAAAACATCTCGGTACCGGACGATATCCTCACCGCGATGGAGATTCAGGTCCGCGCCGAGCGTGAGCGCCGCGCCGCAATTGCTCGTAGCCAGGGCGAGATGGAGTCTAAGATCAACTACTCGGTCGGTGTGATGGAAGAGGCGATTAACCGAAGCGAAGGTGAGAAAGAACGCCGTGTTAATGAGGCCGGAGGCCGGGCGTCGGAGATCCGTGCGCTCGCCAAAGCCACGGCCGAGAGCATCGAGCAAGTCGCCGCGGCGCTGGAGACCGAGGGCGGTCAGGAAGCGTTGGTACTCCGGATCTCGGAAGCCTATATCGCAGAGCTCGAGAAACTCGGCAAGCAGAGCACAGACGTGATCCTGCCGATGGACCTGAGCGACATCAACACCGTTCGCGACCGGGTCAAGACAATGCTGCGTCGTGGAGCGGCGGTGGAGTAGCGGAACGCTGAACACCGTCCGCGCCGTTCGCCGTACGAGGCATTAGGAGGAGCGACCACATGTCGGACAAGACGAATCAGTTTTCGGGCCGGAATTTCAAGTTCTCGTACTGGCATATGGCGCTGCTGATCCTGGCGATCGTCGTGCTGCGGCCCATGATAACGTCTTACTTCGGCGATCAGCCGGTGGAGCTCTCGTACAGCGAGTTCAAGGCTCGCGTCCGTGGGGATGCGGTGAATCGGGTGGTGATCGGCGAGCAGCGTATCGAGGGTTCCTTCAGCGACGGGGGTGAGTTCACTACGCTGCGGGTAGCGGATCCCGANCTGCTGTCGCAGTTGGAAGAGCACAACGTCAATGTGCACGGCCGGGCGACGAATCCGCTGCTCGGNTGGATCTTCCCGCTCGCGATCATGTTTGCCGTTTCGTTTTGGATGATGCGACGGCTGCGGGGCGGCGCCGGAGGTATGGGNGCCGGGTTGTTTTCCTTCAACAAGAGTAGGGCGCGCGTTACGCAGGGCGAGCANAGCGGCGTCACTTTTGAGGATATCGGCGGCGCCGGCGAAGCGATCACCGATCTTAGAGAGGTCACCGAGTTCCTCAAGAATCCCGAACACTTCCAGCGACTCGGAGGCAAAATGCCGAAAGGTGTTCTGCTCGTGGGGCCGCCGGGAACAGGGAAAACGTTGCTGGCGCGGGCAACCGCGGGCGAGGCCGAGGTNCCGTTCTTCTCGCTCAGCGGCGCCGAGTTCGTGGAGATGTTTGTAGGCGTCGGCGCCTCTCGGGTGCGAGATCTCTTCGAGCAGGCCAAGAAGAAAGCTCCCGCGATTATCTTCATCGACGAAATAGACGCGATCGGCGGTCGGCGGGGGCCGATGGCCGGGCATTCAACGAACGACGAGCGCGAGCAGACGCTGAATCAGCTACTCGCCGAGATGGACGGTTTCCAGCCGACCACCGGTCTCATCCTGATCGCCGCGACCAACCGGCCGGAGGTTCTGGACCCGGCTTTGTTGCGCCCCGGCAGGTTCGACCGCCGGGTTGTTGTAGGGCTCCCCGACCTGGCCGGCCGACTCGAGATTCTCGCGATTCACACCGACGGCATAAAATTGGCACCGGACGTAGATGCGGACAGTCTTGCTCGCATCACTCCGGGGTTCTCCGGCGCCGACATCGCCAACGTAATCAACGAAGCCGCGCTTCTCGCCTCGCGCGACGGCAAGGAAGCGGTAACCGCCGCGGACTTCGACGAGGCGATAGAGCGCGTAATCGCGGGGTCCGAGCGACGCACACGCGCCATGAACGAGCGAGAAAAGCACGTGGTGGCGGCGCACGAGGCCGGCCACGCGTTGGTCGCCGGGCTGCTTCCGAATGTGGACCAGGTACATAAGGTGACGATAATTCCGCGCGGAAACGCGCTGGGGTATACATGGCAGCGCCCGGCCGAAGACCGCTATCTCATGGGACAGCGTGAGCTGCAGGAGCGGCTCGTGGTGCTTCTCGGAGGACGAGCGGCTGAGAAGCTCGTTTTTTCCGAGGTATCCACCGGCGCCTCCGATGACCTGGCGCGTGCAACGGATCTCGCGCGGCGGATGGTAACCGAGTACGGGATGAGCGAGGTGCTCGGCCCGGTACGGCTCGCCCCGGATGCTCAGGCGCAGTACTTGGGTGCACCGGCGAAGCTGGACACCTCGGTGAGCCCCCGAACCGCTGCACGGGTTGACGACGAAACCACGCGTATAGTCCGCGATGCGCTGCAACACGCGCTTGATCTGCTGAAATCAAACCGCGTTTCTCTGGACGCGCTCACTCGAGAGCTCTGTGAGACCGAGACGGTGAGCGGCGCCAGAATCGCAGCGATTCTCAACGGCAAGAGCCAGGGCGCTCTCGAGGCGCTACCGGTTGAGCGGGTAGTGCCTCAAGGCAGCGAATGACACCAGCGACTCTGATCGCCTATTATCCTGAGGGCCGAGCAGCTCGTGAGGCGATAGACGCGCTCGGGAAGGCAGGATACCCGCGTGCGGTCGGCGTGTCCCGAGCCGCGGACGGTAAGCTTCGCGCGTTCAGTTCCTTCCTCAAGCGTCGCGTTTTCGCAATCGTGGCGGCGTTCGTCCTGTTCGCGACGCTTGCCTTGGCGGTCGCGGTTGCCTTTCGAGTTCCCGGCGGAATGGTTTCGTGGGGTGCCGATCTGTCCACGATAGCTTGGCCCGGCCCCGCGCTACTGGCCGTTGCGAGCGGCGCGATCGGAGCTCTCCTCAGTTTCATCTGGATACGCAGCTCGCGATACGGTGCGGAGACGCAAGTACTGAAAGACCACGGTCGTCGGCTCGCTACCGGTGAAACGGCGGTGGTGGTACGCGCTCCAACTCACGGACTACAGACCGCGGTGGCGTGCCTTCTGAACTGCGGCGAAATCCAACCCGCGGTATTTGTCATACACCCAACGCGTATCGCTCCACGCGGCGAGTACCGAGATCGCGCGGTGGGGCGAACCTCACTCGACGGAGCTTCCCTAACGGGCCACGCGCGGCGTTTGGCGGCGCAACACAAACTCGACCACAAGCCGCTGCACAACGCTTCGCTACTGAACTCCCTGGAACGCGAGCGCCGGTGGATACAGCAGGTGTGCGTTGATTTGGCCTCGACGGTGGATGTAGAGCAAACTGTGCCGGCGAGCGCTGAGTGGCTTCTCGACAACGAGTACATTCTGGAAAGCAAGGCGCGCGACGTGCGATTGAACCTCCCGTGGGCGTACTATCGACAACTGCCCGCGCTTGCGAGCTCGCCCGACCGTGGTTGCCCGCGTGTCTATAGTGTGGCTCGTGAGTTATCCGCTCGGTCGAAGCTCCTCATAGACAGCGAGAGCATTCTCACGTTCATCGAGGCGTATCAAGAAACGGCGCCCCTTTCAATCGGGGAGCTTTGGGCCATCCCTCAGATGATCAAGACGGTGCTGATCGAGGCGGTCGGAGTACTGGCCGGTCGCGCGTTGACCGAGCTACGCGAGTTGGAAACGGCCGCGTTCTGGGCGAACCGCCTGATAACGATGAACCGCTCCGACCCCAAGCGGTTCTTTGCAACGATTGCCGAGTTGACCGAAGCAAATCCGGATCCAAGCCCGTATTTCGCGTCCGAGCTGATTGAGTACTTGCACGACGAAGCCGCGGCGTTAGCTCCTGTTCAGGGGTGGCTTGAACGGGTGTTCGAGAAACCGCTGAAGGACTTTGTGTCGGAAGTGAGAACTCGCCGGACTGAGGACCAAGTGTCTATCGGAAACGCGGTTACCAGCCTCCGGCGACTCGCCCTGCTGGACTGGAAGCATTCCTTTGAGCATCTCAGCCGCGTAGAGCAGACGCTGCGTCGCGATCCGGCCGGCGTCTATGCCGGTATGGATTTCGCCACGCGCGATCGCTATCGCCGTGCAGTAGAGGAACTAGGCCGCCGATCCGGCCTGGCTGAAGACCGTGTTGCAGAGCGCGTTGTGGATATGGCAATGGCGGCTAGTTCAACGGGCCCAACCGATATACTGTCGAGTCACGTCGGCACATACCTCATCGGAGATAGAAGAACGACACTGGCGCGTTCGATCGGCAGCCGTCAGACGCTTCGCTTTCGGGCGTTACACTGGGCGCACCGCCATCACTCGGCGGTTTTCTTTCTGGGAGTGGCGTTCTTCGCCGGTTTGGTAACCGCCCTCGTCGTGGGGCTTGGCTTGCGGGCGCACGGCATAACGGTGCAGTTAATCTTCATTGTGCTACTCCTCGTTCCGGTGAGCCAGCTCGCGGTAGAGATAATGAACACGCTGATCACGCGCGTATTTCCTCCGCGTGTACTAGCGAAGATGGATTTCGAGGACAGCGGCATTCCCGACGCGTATCGGACTTTGGTCGTTGTCCCGATGATGCTCGGCGATGAAGACGCAATCAGCGCGGAGGCGGAGAAACTCGAGGTTCGGTACCTCTCGAATACTGATTCTAATCTGCTGTTTGCGCTCTACGCGGATTACCACGATGCGGACACCGCTGTCTGTGATACCGATGAGGCGCTACTGCGGATCGCTGAAAACTGTATAACGAACCTCAACGAACGCTACGGCGCACACTACGGCGGCGAACGCTTTTTTCTTCTTCATAGAAGCCGAACATGGAGCGACTCGGAGCAGAAGTTTATCGGGTGGGAGCGCAAGCGCGGCAAGCTCGAGGAGCTCAACGAGCTGCTCTCGGGTACGCGAGCCCGTGACGCGGAGCGTTTGGTGAAGGTGGGTGACGAGGACAGGCTTTCGGAGGTGCGCTTTGTGATCACGCTTGACAGCGACACGCAACTGCCTGCCATGACGGCGCGCCGGATGGTTGAGACCTTGGCGCACCCGCTCAATCAAGCTCGCGTGGACGATGATGGAGTCGTTCGCTCGGGGTACACCATCATCCAGCCGCGCGTCGGCCCTTCTCTTCCAAGCGCGAACGGTTCTCCGTTCAGTCGGCTGTTTGCCGATGCGGTGGGGATCGATCCCTACACCAACACGGTGTCCGACGCGTACCAGGACCTCGTCGGTGCCGGGTCGTATCATGGCAAAGGCATTTACGACGTGCGTACCTTCAATCGGGTTCTATCGGGACGCTTCCCGGATGAGCATCTGCTCAGTCACGACCTGCTCGAAGGCGCGTACGTGCGGGTGGGCCTCGCGAGTGATATCGAACTGTATGACGAGTTCCCTCAGGACTATCTGAGCTACGTCAGGCGGTTGCATCGCTGGATTCGCGGCGATTGGCAGATCGCCGACTGGGTGCTGTCGCGTGTGCCGAGAGCCGGGGGCGGCTCGGCTCCCAACCCGCTTTCATGGTTCAACCGCTGGAAGGTGTTCGACAACCTGCGTCGCAGCGCGTTGCCGGTGACAAGCATGGCGTTGCTCGTGGTTGCGTGGTTGATATCTCCGCGCGCTGCCTTGCTCGGCGGCGCCGTGGTAGGTGCGCAGCTTCTGTTTCACTCGCTGGTGCTGCCGTTCACCTGGCTCACTGCGCGAGGGGCGCTGAAAGACATCTCGCCGGCCGGAGTTGTTCGCGATCTCTCGCGCGTGCTGTTTGAGGCGGCATTGTTACCGTATCACGCGTGGCTTGCACTCGATGCGGCCTTCAAGGTTTGGTATCGCAGGGTGTCGCACAGAGGCTTACTGGAATGGAGTTCGTCTCGAGACACCCCCAAGGTGGCTCGGAGAAGACTCTCTATGTTTGTGGCGTCGGTCGGGGGCGCGAGCGCGTTTAGTCTACTCGCCGGGGCCGGAACGGCTTATCTGCAACCGGCTGCCCTCGGTTTCGCAGCACCGTGGTTGCTCCTCTGGTTGGTTTCTCCGGCTATCGCCGGGGCGTTCTGCCGACGCCCGCCGGCGAAGACCGCCCAAAGTCGTGTTAGCGACAAAGACCGACTGTTCTTGCAGAGCGTTGCTCGGCGAACCTGGCGCTATTTCGCCGAGTTCGTGAACGAAGACAGCTCCTGGCTCCCTCCCGACAACTATCAGGTTTCCCATAACAGGGGTATTGCGGCGCGCACAAGCCCAACCAACATCGGGCTTTACATGATGAGCGCGCTCGCGGCCCACGAGTTCGGGTATCTCAACGGCGACGAGGTGGTGGGGAGCCTGAAGCGAACCATGGAAACCATCGGGAAACTGGAGCGGCACGAAGGGCACTTGCTCAACTGGTACGACGTCGAAAGCCTCGAGCCGCTCAACCCACGCTACGTCTCTACGGTCGACAGCGGAAACCTGCTCGGCGCGTTATGGGGAGTGGAACGCGGACTCGCGGCGCTGATCACTGCTCCCGTGCTTGACGAGCGCGCCTTGCACGGGCTGCACGACGCCGCCGATACGCTGCGGCGCGTCACGGAAGAAGCCGGCTTGCCCGAACCCGCCCCCTCGGTTCTCGATAGTTTGTTACGAGAATGCGCATCCCCGCCCCACACAGCCGCGGAGCTTCTCGGCGCACTACGGCGGTTTGGAGACACCACTGGCGGTGTGTTGAAACGCAGTTCACGTCATCGCTCCGATCAATCCTCCGGCGATGTTGAATACTGGACGGGCGAGGTGCAACGGCAGCTTGCGGCTTGGTTGCAGATCGCCGACCGGTACCTCACGTGGACTGAGATTCTGGCCGAGAAGACCGAGGACGAGATCGCCGCCCTTGCTCCCGATGCGTTACCGGCGTTCCGCCGGGCTGCACTGCGCGCCCCGTCGCTCCAAGAGCTCGCCGGCGGTAAGGTCGACGGTATCACGGCTCTGGAGCAGATCCGGGCACGCACCGACGCGGACGATCGTGCGGTACTCGACTGGGTAGACCGTGTGCGGGCGGCCTTTGAACGCGCGCAATGGTTGGCGGGGGAGGTTCTATCCGACGCAGATCATCTCTCGCGCACGATCGAGGAATTTGCAGGCTCGATCAACATGCGCTTTCTCTATAACAGCGAGAGACGGCTCTTTTCGGTGGGCTTCAATGTTTCGGAAGGCCGCCTGGACCATGCCTACTACGACCTCCTTGCGAGCGAAGCTCGCTTGGGGAGCTTTGTCGCGATTGCCCGCGGAGATGTTCCGGTTGAGCACTGGTTTGCTATGAACCGACCGTACGGTTTGATCGGTCGGCGGCGCGTGCTGCTCAGTTGGAGCGGAACGATGTTTGAGTATCTGATGCCGCTATTGTTTCAGCGCTCATACGATAACGCTCTGTTGGATAAGGCCGCACGTGAGTCGGTCGCGATACAGATTGCCTACGGTCGCAAGCACCAGGTGCCGTGGGGTATCTCCGAGAGTGCCTACGCGGATCTGGACCTTCAGAAGACCTACCAGTATCACGCGTTCGGAGTTCCGGAACTTGGTCTGAAGCGGGGGTTGGCCGAGAAGATCGTGGTCGCACCGTATGCTTCTTTGTTGGCGGTGAGCATCGCACCGCGCGAGACGGTTCGGAACTTGAAGCGCTTGGCCGAGCTCGGCTTGTTGAGTGAGTACGGCTACTATGAAGCGCTCGACTTCAGTCGCCGGCCGAGTCACGGTGCCGCGTCGGGCGTTGTGGTGCGCGCCTACATGGCGCACCACCATGGGATGAGTTTGTTGGCTTTGACCAATTTCCTGCACAACGATTGGCTGCGTCTTCGTTTCCATTCCGACCCTCGCGTGCGGGCTGTCGAGCCGTTGCTGCATGAGCGGATTCCGCGCGTCCCCCCGTTGCACCACATTACAACTCGCGAACGGGTTGCTTCCGTGGCGGCCGTCGGCGAACCGGGCGGCTCAGCCAGTCAGTTTGAAACTCCGCACAGCGCCACCCCTAAGACCCAACTGCTTTCCAACGGTCGCTACGCTGTAATGATCTCCAGTGCCGGCGGTGGGTATAGTCGATGGGGAGATATCGAGCTCACTCGCTGGCGCTCAGACGTGACGGCGGATGCTTGGGGCACGTTCTGTTATCTGTACGACACGGATTCCGGGCAACTGTGGTCGAGCACCTATCAGCCGAGTTGCGGAGAGCCTGCGCAGTTCAGCGTCAGCTTCACGCCGGACCGCGCGGTGTTCCGCCGTTTCGACTATGACATCGAGACTGAAACCGAGATCATCGTAGCGCCCGAAGACGACGTAGAGATTCGGCGTGTGACGCTGATCAATCGCGGCGCGCGTACGCGGCGGTTGGAGCTGACAAGTTACGCCGAACTGGCGATGGCGCCGCACGTCGCCGACCGTCAGCACCCGGCCTTCAACAAGCTTTTCATTCAGACCGAGGCGCTACCCGATGAGAAGGCATTGTTGGCGTGGCGGCGGCTTCGTAGTACCAACGACGCGCCGGTTTACGTGGGGCATCGCTTGACTACGCAACACGAGCGCGAACGTAACCCGGCGGAAGCGCGCAACACGGAACAACCCGCCGACGCGGCGCTACGCTTTGAGACCGACCGCAAGCGCTTCATCGGGAGAGGCCGTACTCTCGGGCGCCCGATGGGAGCGTTGTTCGAACCGACCGGCGGCCGGGGGTTCGTGCTCGACCCTGTCCTCAGCCTTCGACAGAGTCTCACCCTTGCTCCCGGCGACCGCCGGCAGATCTCGATGATTCTGGGGGCCGGTGCGTCGGCTGAGCACGTGGTAGAGCTACTGCGGAAGTACGCGGCGCCGGCCGCGATAGACCGCGCGATGGAGTCCGCCTGGACCGCCGCGCAGCTTGAGCTGCGACTGCTACGCCTTCAGCCGGATGAGGCGCGCCGTTTTCAACAACTGGCGAGCCATTTGCTGTACCCGAATCTCCTGCTGCGTTCGGCGCCGAAACAGATCTCGGCTAATCGCAAAGGCCAGTCGGGACTGTGGGCCTACGGGATTTCGGGTGATCTGCCGATCGCGCTGGTTATAATCGCAGACATTCGCGATACTGCGCTGGTGCGGCAGATGCTGCGAGCGCACGCCTACTGGCGTCTGCACGGGCTCGTGGCCGACCTTGTAATTTTGAATGAGGAGGCGGGCGGATACACACGGCCGTTGCGTGATGAGCTCGAGCACCTCGTTCAAACCAATAGTGAACATACCGGAATAGACCAACCCGGAGGGATCTTTCTGCGCAACGCCGAGGCGATCCCGGCCNCCGATCTCACGTTGTTGCGCGCGGTAGCCGGTGTGGCGCTGGTGGCCGCGCGAGGCGGTCTGGCGCAGCAACTCGCCGGCTCCACGCCGGAAGCGATTCCGCTGCCGGCGCAGACGGCCACGAAACGGGACCCTCGCGATCCTTCGGCCGCACTTCCGTTTATGGAGCTTCCCTATTTCAACAGTCTGGGCGGCTTCACCCCCGACGGGCGCGAGTACGTAATCTATCTCGGACCGGACATGCACACTCCGGCCCCCTGGACCAACGTTATCGCCAACCCCGAATTCGGGACCCTTGTAAGCGAAACCGGTAGCGGGTTTACCTGGCAAGGTAACAGCCAGCGCAACCGCCTGACCTCGTGGTCCAACGACGCGGTCTTGGACCCGCCGTCCGAGGCGATCTATATTCGCGACGAGGAGACCGGAGTCTACTGGAACCCGACCGCCGCCCCAATCCGTGAGCAGAATCCGTACCGTACGCGCCACGGAGCGGGATACACCGTGTTTGAGCACAACAGCCACGGCATAGAGCAGGAGCTTACGGTTTTCGTTCCGATGAATGAAAGCGGCGGCGAACCGGTGAAGCTGCAGCAGCTTACGCTGTTTAACGATTCAGACCGCCCGCGCACCCTGTCGCTGTGCTTCTACGTGGAATGGTTGCTCGGAGAATCGCGGGAGGCCTCGCAGACGCAGGTAGTGACCTCGTGGGACGACGAGCGCCAAGCCATGCTGGCTCACAATCATTACCATCCCGATTACGGCGAGAGTGTGGCGTTTGCGGCTGTGAGCGCAGGGGTCTCGTCGTATACCGCCGACCGCAGCGAGTTTCTGGGGCGTAACGGCTCGATGGAGTCTCCGGCGGCATTGAGCCGCACCGGGCTGTCGCGTCGCACCGGAGCAGGGCTCGACCCGTGTTCGGCGCTGCAGACTACGGTGAAGCTGGATGCCGGCGAGCGCGTACAGCTTACCTGCGTGCTCGGACAAGCCCTTTCGCGGGAGTACGCGCACACGCTGATCGCGCGCTATCGCGATCCTACCGCAGCCGAGGATGCACTCGTGGAGACACGCGCTTGGTGGGACAAGAGGCTCGGCGTTATTCAGGTGCAGACCCCCGAGGCCGCCACCGACTTCATGGTCAATCGCTGGTTGCTCTACCAAAGTATCAGTTGTCGGGTCTGGGGCCGTTCCGGATTCTACCAGTCCGGCGGCGCTTTCGGATTTCGCGACCAACTACAGGACGTGACGGCGTTACTGTACGCCGACCCCCGGCTCGCGCGCAAGCACATTCTCCGCGCTGCGGCGCGGCAGTTCAAGGAGGGCGACGTTCAACACTGGTGGCACCCGCCGGGCGGGGCGGGAATTCGATCCCGCATCTCCGACGATCTGCTCTGGTTGCCGTACGTGGTGGCGCAGTACGTGAGGGTCACCGGGGACGACAGCGTGCTGCACGAAACTGTTGCGTTCCTTGACGCGCCGCTTCTTGACGACGATACCCATGAAAGCTTCCAGTTGCCGGAGGTATCGTCGGAGCGCGCTACGGTCTACGAACACTGTCGGCGCACGCTCGCGCGAAGCCGACGCTACGGCGAACACGGTCTGCCGCTGATCGGCGGCGGAGACTGGAACGACGGGATGAACCTGGTAGGGGTCGAGGGTCGTGGCGAGAGCGTTTGGCTGGCGTGGTTCATGGTAGTGGTGACTGCAGACATGACCGAGCTGTCGAATCTGCTCGGCGAGACTGAGCAGGCGCGGGGCTATGAGCGTGAACGGAAAGCGCTTATAGAGCGCATCGAAGATTTTGCCTGGGACGGGGAGTGGTATCTGCGCGCCACGTTTGACGATGGTTCGCTTTTGGGGTCCGCCGCGAACAGCGAAGCCCGCATCGATTCGCTCCCGCAGTCGTGGGCGTGGTTGAGCGGTGCTGCCGAGCCGAGTAGAGATGCGACCGCGTTGCAGTCGGCCTGGGACCACCTCGTTCGCGTCGATGAAGCGCTGGTGCAGCTCTTTGATCCCCCGTTCGACAGGTCCGAACCTTCGCCGGGTTACATCAAGGGCTATCCGCCGGGAGTGCGTGAAAACGGGGGGCAGTATACCCACGCCGCGATCTGGCTGGCGATGGCGATGGCGCGATCGGGCGACGGAGCGCGTGCGGCGCAGCTGCTGCGCATGCTCAACCCTATTGAACACGCGCGCGACCCTGAGGCGGTCTGGCGCTACGGAACCGAGCCTTATGTGGTATCGGCCGACGTGTACCGCCTGCCCGGTCGTGTCGGGCAGGGCGGGTGGTCGTGGTACACCGGTTCGGCGGCATGGATGTATCGGGTCTGGGTGGAAGAAGTTCTTGGTCTCACGGTGCGTGCCGAGACAATGCAAATTTCACCGGTAATTCCGGCGTGGTGGGACGGTTTTCGAATGAGCTATCGCCACGGCGAAGCGGTGTACGAGATAGAGGTTGTGAACCCCGAACACCGCGAGCACGGCGTAGATTGGATTGAGCTCAACGGCCGAAGGATCGCGGAAGGTTTGATCCCGCTCGATCGCACTCGCGTCAAGCACCGCGTAGTGGTGCGCATGGGCCCACCAGCCGACCGGCCGTAGCCAAACGCCGTCCGATCGCTTGACGGCGCCGGGGCGGTTGGCCTGTTTGTGCTCGCTGTGCGTCCACGCGGCGTGTTGTTCGCTGCAACTCGGTCACATTCTGTAGGTGGTTTCGGTGTACTGGCTGTACGGCACACGCTTCTCTTTGTTCGCTTGCCTATGAAACAGGCCGACGAGCAGGCCGGTAACAAAACCGCCCGTGGTTGTGATAAACAGCAGCACAATCGCGGGAAGCTGTCCCGAGAACCAGAGAAATCGACCCGGAACCGGAGTCGTGTTCTGCACAATAATAAGCATCAGAACGATACTAAGGGTTATGATCACACCCAGCTTGACGTTACGCATTTCTTCACCTCCAACCACGAATTCAAGGTATCCGTCTTGATCTTAGCTGTCTGTGCGCCGGCGCACATAGACTGTGCCGAGAAACCTGCCAAGAAACGCGTATTTCCAGGCGACGTGGTAAGGATTTCAGACATTGAACTCGAGTACGCTTCGCGTTCCCTCCTCGGACTCAACGGTATAGCTTCCGCCGAGCTGCTCGCTGAGCATTCTTACGAGGGTAAAGCCGAATCCCTGAGAGGCGGTGAGATCGAAGCCTTCGGGTAATCCGATGCCGTTATCCTCTATCGTGAGCACCGCATGGTTACCGACTCGGTTCAGTGTGACGGTAATGACCCCCGAGTTCGCGTTGCCCCCGACGAACGCATACTTCATGATGTTGGTAACAAGCTCGTTGATAATGAGTCCGAGCGGAAATAGCCGCGCAGGGGCGAGCGCAAAGTCGGCAATCTGCGTCCTGACGGTGACACTGTCGCC
>SL_5KL_010_SEDDRAFT_10001815_pt1 | contig 12476 bp, 6 predicted proteins | sample SodLakKL_010_SED_FD_9118 | JGI IMG/M metagenome (IMG submission 9118)
TCAGGCGGCCCAGCTTAAGAAGGGGGTCGTAGTAGTCGTTTATGTTATCGAGGCCAACGACTTCGATGCCTTGGTCCACCAGCCGCCTGGCAACATGAAACCCTATAAACCCTGCCGTTCCGGTGATGAGCACCTTGTTCATGTGTTTATGTTTTTTCAACTAATTGGTTATCTGGTGTTTATGTTTTCAGCAGGACTGCTATTGGCTTTTAGCTTTTGGCTTTCTTGCCAATAGCTAAAAGCCAAAAGCCTACTTAGTTTGAACGCCCCCGTGACAATAATCATCTTCCTGTGTCTCAAAAACCTGTTCCCGAATGATCGGGATTTTCAACATGGGTGCTTCATGTGTTTGTTGTTTTGGTGTGTTTGATTTTCCGTCCCTTATGGTTTTAGGCGTGCTTAAATATCCATGCGCTTGTTTTGCTGGTTTCGGCGCCTTTTTGGCACAATTATCACTTGAAGCTGCGTATCCGCTGTGCTATCTCTACGCTTGGCCTGGCGGTTTCCACGCGAAATCCCCGGCCGGCGAGGATCTCCTGGTAGCTTAGGGTGTGCAGGTTGGTAAACCCGTCGCTGAACTCCACCTCCTCCTCTTCGATACGGATGCTGCGGTAGGTGCGCTTCCCCTGTGCGATGGCTGCGGAGGGCAGGTCTTTTTCGTTGACGCTCAGAAGCCAGTTCACCCTCGCCTTATCGAACTCTATACGGCCTTTTGCCCGTTCCGGACGGCTTTCTTCCACTTCCAGGGCCTTCAAATCGCCAAAGATCCATCCCAGCATGTCGAAAAAGTGGATCCCGATGTTGGTGGCCACGCCGCCCGACTTCTGCATGTCGCCCTTCCAGGAAAAGAAATACCACCGGCCCCGGCTGGTGATGTATTGCAGGTCGATGTCGTACACCTTGCCGGCCGGCCCCTGCTCGATCTGTTGTTTTAGCTTCCGGATGCTGGGATGCAGGCGCAGCTGCAGGATGGTGTAGATCTCCCTGCCCGACTCCTGCTCCAGCTCGCATAGCGAATCGAGGTTCCACGGGTTAAGCACGACAGGCTTTTCGCAGATGGCATGGGCCTGGTTGCGGACCGCCATGCGGATGTGGGCGTCGTGCAGGTAGTTCGGCGAACAGATGCTCACGTAGTCCACCATGCCCTGGCCCTGGCGGCGCAACTTGTCGAGGTGCCTGTCGAAACGCTCGGGCTCAGTAAAGAAGTCGGCGTGCGGGAAAAAGCTGTCAAGGATGCCAACCCCGTCGTAAGGGTCCAGCGCACATACCAGCTCATTACCCGTATCCTTGATGGCGCGCATATGCCGCGGCGCAATGTAACCCGCCGCCCCGATCAGTGCAAAATTTTTACTCATGGCATTTGTATATGTCTGGTTTACAGGCTTTTTGCTTTTTGAGTCCGGGCCTGTTGATCTCCGCGGCTCAAGGGCTGCGGCTGGCGGCCCTTCAGTCCGTATCGGGCAAAATCAAAGCGCACGGCACCCGATGCACGGCACGCGTTAAAAATAACATGTCACCGTGCACCGCGAAGGTATGTTTTTTTTCTTATATTTGAAAACTCAAAGGTTGTAGAAACAATATGGAGCTATATATATCATTGGCGTTTCTCAGCGCCCTTATGTCGGCATTTCTTACCTACCAGATATACCGGCTGGATGTGAAAAGGAAGTTCAGGTCGTTTCTTCCGGTGATGCTTGCTACCGGCGTCTGGGCTTTTTTCAGCGGGCTCTGGTTGCTGCTTCCGGACACCATCGCCATCCTGGCTTCCAAACTATCGTATGCCGGCGTCATTGCTCTGCCGGTCTTCCTTTTCCTTTTTGCCCTAGACTACTCCGGAAGCCCCTGGCACGCCTGGTTCAGCTCAAAGAAGTGGGTCTTGTGGGTAATACCCGCCCTGTCAGTGCTGGCATTAGCTACAAACCCGCTGCATGGCTTGTTCTGGAATGAAATATTGCCCGTTCAGGTTTTAGAGGACGACGTGGTGTACAAGGGTTTTCCCGGTACCTGGTTTGTTGTGCACTCGATCTATTCCTACGGCCTGGTGATCGTGGCTGCCGTGATCCTCTTACAGGCCTTTCGCAGCAAAAGGACTCCGTTCAACCAAAGCATGTTTCTCGCGGGCATCCTGCCTCCCATGACGACCAGCATTTTGTACGTTTTTAATGTAACGGGTCTTGACTACACCCCCTTGCTGCTTACCCTTGCCGTTGTCTTCTTTGCCTTTGCCATCTCACAGGAGTTCTATTTCGACAATATCGCCAAGATACGTGCACTGCAGAATAGAACCACAGACCTTAACAGGCTTTACCATATGGTGGTGCGGGTCTCAGAACGCCTGATCCAGTCGGAACCCGAACAGATCGACACCGTAATTGATGAGGTGCTTGGCCTGCTGGGGAAAGAGACTAAAGTAGACAGGACCTATATTTTCCTTTATGATGAGGGAAGCGACACTGTGAGTAACACCCACGAATGGTGCCGCAAAGACATCCCATCAGAAAAAGAGAACCTGCAGAACATCCCTTTCAGCAAGGCGGTGCCAAGGTGGCGTAAGGTGCTCATGAACAAGGGCCATATATACATCCCCGTGGTGAAAGACCTTCCCGAAAACGATATGTACCGGGACGAAAAGGCCATACTGGAACCGCAGGGCATCCAGTCGGCCATCGTAGTCCCGCTTTTCTCAGGCGGGAGCTTTTCAGGATTTGCCGGGTTCGACTCGGTACGGCGCACCCGGAAGTGGGACCATCAGTCCATAGCCCTGCTCACCCTCGCCGCAAGCATCATAGCAGGGAGCCTCGACAGGGTGAGCTACGAAAATGAACTCATCAGCGCACGCGACAAAGCCGAAAAGGCAAACAGGGTGAAGATGGAGTTCCTCGCCAACATGAGCCATGAGTTGCGCACACCCCTGAACGCCATTATGGGCTTTACCAGCATTGTAGCCCATGAGCTTCCACCGGGAGAGAACCGCCAGTACCTTGAGGTAGCCCTGAAAAGCAGCCAGGTACTGCTGCAGCTTATCAACGACCTGCTCGACTTTTCCAAAGCCGAAGCGGGCATGCTGACAATACGCCCGGTAGAGACAGACCTCAGCACATTGCTGGAGTTCGTGAAGAACACTTTCCTGCCGGTCGTGGAAGAAAAAAACATCGACATGCAGGTTGTGGTGCATCCCGAAACCCCAAAAACCTTCATCATTGACGAGGCCCGCATGCGACAGGTGCTTTTCAACCTGGTGGGCAATGCCGTGAAATTCACCGACGAAGGCCACGTAAAGATCATCGCCGAAGCCGAACCTGTCAGGCCAGAAAACCCCGTTCACGCCATGCAAGCTGAAAAAACCCCGGCCGGCTCCCCCGAAATGCCCGGACACAACCCCGGCGGCAGTGAAACACCCGGCACAAATACACCCCGGGGCAACACCACCCCGGGTGACGGAAATGCAGAGGAAAATACAGCAGCACAGTACACACCCCACCGCCTGACCATCACCGTGGAAGACACCGGTATCGGCATCCGGCAAGAAGACCAGGAGTCCATCTTCCAGGAGTTTACACAGGTCAGCTACGGCAACACCCGTAAATACGACGGCACCGGCCTGGGACTTAACATCGCCCGCCGGCTGGTGTCCCTCATGGGCGGAGAAATCAGCGTCGACAGCGAGATTGGCAAAGGCAGCCGGTTTACCGTTACCCTGCATAACCTCCCGGGAAAAACCGGTTAATGGTCCGGCGCTCCAAACCCACCTTCCATCCGAAACCTTTCATTAGCAAATTACCACATTACCACATTACCACATTACCACATTACCACATTACCACATTACCACATTACCACATTACCACATTAGCACATTAGTCCCTATATGGATTGCACACATATTTTTTGCCGAGATAATAATTTTTTAAACGTCATATTTTCAACGAATTGTGGTACAGTTGTATGAAAGCACATTATGTAAACCGCTTAACGCCATAAATCGCCCAAACAGCATTTTTTAGACAAAAACATCTTGCGCCTTGTTTATACTTACCGTATATTTGTAGAAAATAATGGAAACATGGTCTCAGATGGCAATAACGACAACCAGGTGAATGACAACCTCGGGCAGTACGGTAAACCCCTTAGTTTTGAAGACGTCTGGCGGATGTTCCGGGAAACGGACAGGCAGTTCAAGGAGACAGATAAAAAATTCCAGGAAACAGACAGGCAGTTTAAAGAGACAGACAAAAAATTCCGGGAAACGGACAAAAAGATCAAAGAGTCCTGGAATCTGTTCACCACGCAGTGGGGCCGGCTGATTGAATCCCTGGTGGAAGGGGATCTGACAAGGGTGCTTCAGGAACGGGGCATCAAGGTAACCCGGACCATACAACGTGTGGAGGGTGGTGGCCCGATTCCGGCTTACGAGTTCGACATTATCGCCACCAACGGAGATGTAGCGGTAGTGGTCGAGGTTAAAACCACCCTGCGCCCGGCAGACGTGACGGATTTTCTTGATAAGATGAAGCATTTTCGCCAATGGATGCCCGAGTTTTCAAAGAAACAGGTCATAGGCGCCGTAGCCTTTCTTCAGGCAACTGCCGGCAGCCAGTCCATGGCCCGGAACAAAGGGCTTTTTACCATCCGCGCCACCGGGAAAAGCGCGCATATCACCAACCCGGAAGACTTTGTGCCGAAAAACTTCTGAACGGAAAAACGCCTTGTGTTTCCACCCGGGGTAATGCGTGGTATGTCCATCCGGGGGAACGGTTGGTGTTACCAACCAGGAGAACGGTTGATGTTTTCATCCGGGGTAATATTTGGTATGCCACCCGGTGGAACGGTTGATATTTTTACCCGGGAGACCAGGAAAGGTGTCATCACACCCGCCTAAAAACCCGAAAGATCCATGGTCACCGTGGGGATCAGCAGCAGGAAGCCCAGCACGATGAGGATGGCGACGAGCGGCCCGGCCCACTTGAGCCACTTGTGATAGGGGATGCGCGCGATACCCAGCACGCCGATGAGCACGCCCGAAGTGGGGGTGATCAGGTTGGTGAAACCGTCGCCGAACTGGAAGGCCATCACAGTAGCCTGGCGCGACACGTCAATGAGGTCGCTGAAAGGCGCCATGATGGGCATAGTAATGGCAGCCTTGGCAGAACCACTCGGAATCACGACGTTGATAATGGTCTGTATCACATACATCACTCCCACCGAAGCCACGCTGCCAAACTGGCCGAGCGACCGCGACAGGCCGTAGAGGATACTGTCAATAATGCCCCCGTCTTCAAGGATCACAATGATGCCGCCGGCCAGCCCGACAATCAAAGCCGCCGGCATGATGTCCTTCACCCCGTCGAGGAATGAGTTGGCAATGTCATTGGCATCCTTGCTCACAGCCATCCCCGCGGCAATGCCCATCCCCAGGAAAAGTGTGGCGATCTCCATCACATACCACCCGTATCCCATCACACCAATGATGAGGAACAAAATCGTATAGGCAAGAAGTAACAAGATGAAAAAGTGTACCGAACGGCGAAGGGTCATCACACCGGCAACGGCAAAAATGACCGTCAGGATGGGAATGAGAACCAGGGTGAAGGAAGAAGCCCCCACGGTCATGGTGGTGGTGGGATGGAGAAAGGAGAGAATGACAAGTACTGCAAGCACAAGCCCGTAAACGATCCACGACATACGCGGCGTGTAATAGGTTATGTCGTTGGTACCGCCCTCCTCGCCGCGCTTCCGCCAGTAAGCATCTTCCTTATACATGATACTCCGTTTGGGGTCTTTGCGGATCTTCGAAACGTACCTGAGCACGTAAGTGATCCCCACGATGTTGATGATCAGCCAGGCGAACATCCGGTATTCAATGCCGGAAAACAAAGGCAGGTCTGCCAACCCCTGCGCAATACCGATGGTGAACGGGTTGAGTACCGCGCCGGCAAAGCCCAGCATGGCACCCACAAATACCATCGACACACCGGTGATGCTGTCGTAACCCATCGAAATGGCCAGCGGGATCAGGATGATCACAAAGGCGATGGTCTCCTCCGCCATCCCGAAGATGGCCCCGAAGACGCTGAACAACAGCATGATCATCACGATGATCAGGTTGTCGATACCGATACGCTGCATAAAACGGTGATGCTCCAACCCCCGGGCAAAAGACAGAAAAGCCATGATGCCCACGTCGATGGCCCTGGTCTGGTTCATGATCCAGAACGCCCCGCCGATCATCAAAATGAATACGATGATGTTGGCCTGGCGCACGAAGCCGTTGAACAAAGCCGACAACACCTGCCAGGTCTGCGCCTGGCTCTCCATCGTGTAGCCCTCAGGCAGGTCATCTTCATAATAAAACACCATGGTGGTAACCTCGCGGCCGTCAATGACCACATCTTCCTCAATGTATTTTCCCGACGGGATGAACCACGTGAGAACAGCTGCTACGATGATTATGAAGAATACGATTACGTATGTGTGCGGTATTTTCTTTAACATAAGGCAAAGGTTTTTTCAGGCCTGCAAAATTTTCCTGCAATAATACGATTTTTTTACCATCCGAAAGGTTTAATGTGCCAATGTGCTAATGTGCTAATGTGCTAATGTGCCAATGTGCTAATGTGCCAATGTGCTAATGTGCTAATGTGCCAATGTGCTAATGAAGGGTTTCGGATGGAAAATGAGAATTTCCCTTTGTTTACGGCGCTGCTAAGCTAGAGCTGATCAGTGTTATGATGTATTTTTCTGCGCCGTGGGGGCTTTAATATGTTTTATAATAAAATAATATGCTTATATTTGTAAATACAATAAATTAGTTTGGTTTTAATGGGTTTATTATGAGAGATAATGCTGTTTTGAATGCTAGCTTTAACTTTTCATTGAAAGTTATTGAATATTGTGAGTTGCTTGATGCTTCAAAAAAATTTGTTATATCCAATCAATTATTAAAATCAGCTACATCAATTGGGGCAAATGTAACAGAGGCCCAAAGTGCTGAGAGTAGAGCAGATTTTACGCACAAGCTAAAAATAGCTGCCAAAGAGGCTGATGAAACAGCATACTGGTTGCTTTTATGTGCCAAGTCTAAAGGCTATCCACCAACAGATCAACTATCGCAACAACTCTTGGAAATACAAAAGCTCTTATCTAGCATCATTTTTACTACGAAAACCAGGCAAGTCAAAAATGCTTAGTAAACAAACCGCTGACATCGCCCTTCCATTAGCACATTAGCACATTGGCACATTAGCACATTAGCACATTATTACCACATTTTTTGTATTTTTGTTCTCCCAACGGCTCCGTAGTTCAATTGGATAGAATAGCAGATTCCGGTTCTGTCGGTTGGGGGTTCGAGTCCCCCCGGAGTCACATGAAAACACGTGTTTCCCTCCGCATATACCTCGCGGGACTGGCCCTCCTTGTGCCCGCGCTGCTGTCCTTTTCCCTTTTTGCCGGTAATGCCAATCAGATGTTTAGCACCTCCGGCGAGGAGCCACAGTATAAACACACCCTGTTTGCCGGACAAGGCCCGGAAAGCCGGACCGCATCCACGTCGCTCGAATTTTTCGAACAACACGAGGAGATCATCCGCTACCGCAAGGTCGCTCTCGACCAGGGCGTTACTTCGAAAAGCCATGTGCAGCGCAACGACAGCATGTACCTCAACCTTTTTGATGACGCCAGCCACGTGGCAGGGATTGAACGGGCNTATGAGAATGTAAATGGCACCTGGAGCGTCACCGGGAGGCTGGCCGGCGAAGGCTATCTCATACTTGTGACCACGGGCGACAGAAGCCTGGGCAGCATCTATGTACCCTCAGAAAACCTGTTCTACAAGATCATCAGCGATCCGCATACACGCCAGCACTACCTGATAGAAATGGATGCCCGTGACCGCGACATCCTAGAAAGCGCCCCGCCGCTGATCCCCGACGAAGACATGCGGAACACCGAAGAACAAAAACGCATCAAAAAGGATGTCGGGATGCGGGATGCCGGCCCCGATGATTATGCCACCATCAATGTGATGGTGGTCTACACGCCTTCTGCCGAAAGCTGGGGAAACAGNTCNGGCGGAGGTATCGACAACGTGGTGGCTGCATCTATGGCTAACGCCCAGCTGGTGCTCGACAACAGCGAAGTGAAGATGACGATGAGCCTGGTGCATTCCCGTATGATCGACTACCAGGAAAGCGGGTCGGCCGGCAACATCCTGCGGCGCTTCACGGCATCCCCCGATTTCAACCCCTTTGGAGGCGAGTTTGGCGGCTATATGGAAGAAGTGCACGACTGGCGGGATGAATACAGTGCTGACCTTTCGGCCCTCTTTCTGACTATGAGCGATGCAGGCGGTATCGCATGGCTGCTAAACGACAGGTTCGGAAACCCCGATATGGGCTTCTCCCTCACGCGGGTGCAACAGGCCGCCACCGGATATACCCACATCCATGAGATGGGGCACAACATGGGATTGCATCACCATGCAGACCAGAACTTTCAGCCCGGGCCCACCCAATGGGGCAACTGGCCGGAAAACCACTGGTCGGCGGGGTGGCGCTGGATAGGGGAGGACGGACAGTACTATGTCAGCGTGATGTCCTATACCGCCGGACAGTATTATGCCGATGGCAATAACAGCACCCAGGTCCCCTACTTTTCCAACCCGCAGGTCACCTACCAGGGCGTTCCCACAGGCAACTGGAGCAGCGGAAACAATGCGCTTACCCTCCTGGAGATAAAACACGTGATTGCTGCTTACCGTTCGGATGCCCTGGCTGAAGTGTTCACAGAAGATGTTACAGATATCACCGCCTTATCGGCAATTTCGGGAGGCAACATCACACAGGACGGAGGATCCGAAATTACCCAAAGAGGCGTTGTCTGGAGCCGGGATGGGATCCCTACCCTTGAAGACCACGAAGGGATGACGGTCGACGGACAGGGAACAGGGGCCTTCGTAAGCCAGCTCGACAGCCTGTATCCCTCGTCCGACTATTTTGTGAGGGCCTATGCCATAAACCAAAGCGGTACACGGTACGCTGCCCTGAAAGACTTCCGGACAAGCGCTGCCTTCAGGCCCAGCATCGAAACCACCGAAGCAACCGTGGTCACACACAACTCGGCCCTGGCCGGCGGAATCATCACCAGCGACGGCAATGTGCCCGTGCTTGAAAGAGGCGTCGTATGGAGCACACTACCCAACGTAAACCTTACCCTCAACAACGAAGGCCAGACATCCGACGGAACCCTCATAGGGGAATATACCAGCGAGCTCACCGGATTGGATCCGGAAACTACCTATTATTACAGGTCCTATGCCACAAACATCATGGGAACAAACTACGGGAACGAATACGAGCTTACCACGCTGGCAGCCAGGCTCTATCCAAACCCCGTAGCCGACAGGCTCTGGGTGGAGTTTACCAACGACAGCGACCGCGAAGTGGTCATCAAAATACATAACCTCCAGGGCCAGCTGGTGAAAAAACGTACAATTTACGACAGCGGAGAGATCCAGGCTTCCTTTAACACCTCACAACTCCGGGGCGGCCTCTATACCCTCTCCATCTACGGAGATTACGACTTTCCCTCCTTCATGGTAAACGTTACCCCCGACAGGTAATCACCCGGCCTTTTCGACATTTCGACTTTTAGCCTTTTCGACATTTCGACTTTTCGTCTTTTTGTCTTTTTGTCTTTTCGTCTTTTCGTCTTTTTGTCTTTTACTCTTTCCTACGGATTAATCAACACCGGCCACACCGGAAACTCCTCGTCGCTGTCGATGTTCAGGTAGTAGACCCCAGGACGCAGGTGGCCGACCTGGAAGGTGTGGTTGAAATCTTCGCCGGTCACTTTTATCTCCTTAACAATTTGTCCGTTGACATTAAACAGCTGCACGTACACATCCCTTTCGCTTTGGTTGTAGAAGGACACGTTGAGGATGTCGGTTGCCGGGCTGGGATATACAATGGCGCGGGGTGTGGTTAAAGAGAACTCCGTGCCGTATCTTGTGCCGGTGTAGTTGGTGGCATAGGCACGGTAGTAGTAAGTCGTTTCGGCTTGCAGGTTGGTGATATAAGTGGTAAAACGGCCTTCGCCGGCACTTTCAACGGTAATGCCTTCGTGGCTTTCGACGGTCGGGGCGGGGCTTCTGCCCCACACCACGCCGCGCTCCACGTCGGTATAGCCGTCGAAGAGCACCTCCCCACCGGTTTTTGCGCTGTTATGTACGATGTGGTCAGCCTCGCGGGTGTCTACCTCCGGGGGATGGGGCTCCTGGGTGGTGAATTCCCGCACGTGGCCGTAAAAGGTCTGTTCGGGTGTATGCACAAAAGCACGCGTATAGTATGTGGAAAGGGGGTCGAGGTCTGTGATCCGGATGTAGTAGGCGCCCGGGCCCTGGCCCGATGTTTTCTTGATCTCATAGTTGTCGAGGCTGGGGTCGCCGGTGCTGTTGAAGACAATTCCTCTCGAGGTGACTTCCTCGCCGCCCTCTTCCAGAACGGTGCCGCCGGTCACAGCGTCGAAAGCCCTGATGCTGTCGGGTTCATTGGTCACCAGCGTGAAGGTCTCCAGCGGGCGGTAAGCGGCAATTACGTGCTTGATCTTTCGTACCGTACGTGCATTGTCGCCACGCTGCGGATCGCCGGTCGGAACACCTTCGTGGTAAATGCCGGGGTTGGAGTAGTAGGGCACCTGGGTGTGGTCTATGCCGTCGTCGAAGTACTGGCCGCNGGTATAGGACATTACGCTGCAGTAGTGGCCTCCGTCCTCGCCCGTCCAACGCCAGCCTGCCGACCACTGGTTCAGCTGCCAGTTGCTCCAGCTGGTTGGCCCGGGCTGAAAGTTCTGGTCTGCATGATGGCTCAGCCCCATGTTGTGCCCCATCTCATGGATATGGGTATAGCCGGTGGCCGCCTGCCTTACCCTTGTCAGCGAAAAGCCCCGGTCCGGCATTCCGTTGATGTTGTTCAGCAACCATGCCAGCCCGCCTACATCCGACACGTCGGCAAAGAGCGCCACCAGGTCCGCCCCGAAAGCGTCGCGCCAGCCATGCACTGTGGAAAAGGCTCCAAGTCCGTCTGTGAGGTTAACTAAATCATCCGATGCGCTTGCCCCTTCTTCATAAAAGATCTCGTCGGAATACACAAGCTCCATCACAGCACGGGTGTTGCTGTTGTCAAGGGTCAGCTGCGCTGTGGCCATGGATATGGCAACTACGTTTTCGATCCCGCCGCCAGCCGAATTCGCCCACATGCGTGCCGCCGTGGTATACACGACCATGACTCCGATACGCGCCATGTCGTTTGGGTCGGTGCTCCGCATTTCGATGTGTTCGCGAATGCGCTCCTGCTCCCTCAGGTCTTCAGGGGTCGGCTCCGGGATAAGTGGCGGCCCGCCTTCTATAATATCCCTGTCGGAAGCACGCTTTTCCAGCACATAATGCTCCTGCCCTGAAGGGTCGCTGATAATCTTGAAGAACTGATCCCTTCCGGGGATGAATACGGTGCCCAGGCTGCGCCCCTCCGTGGTGGCCAGAACCATATAAATGCCGCCTTCAGGGGCACGCGCCGTCACAGTATAGGTTCCGTTCACGTGGCGCTCCGTGCGGCTCACCTCTGCCTCCAGCACCACGTCGCTGAAAAGGTCCATCATCACCCGGTCGCCCTCTTCCAGGAGTCCACTGCGCGTGAACAGCTCGCTCAGCGAAACCTCCCGGTAACGGAGCACCCTTTCCGGATGATCCAGGAAAGCAAGTACGGTAAAAGCATCCGCACGTATGTCGCCATGCGAAACAATTAGCTCGTGAGCGCTGCCTGGCGTACCCTGGGAGGCATCATCACCTTCGCCGGATAAACCCATGTGCCCCACTCCTGCAGCCAGATCAAAGGATATAAGTGAAATGGCCAGAAACAAGCCAAAAAAGATAGAAGAAAACCGAAAAGAAGTATTTGCAAGCATGTTATACACTTTTTATAAACAAAGATTTTTGTCCCGGCGCCGTGTTCAATAACACGTTGCACTTGCCTGCATTGTAACAAGACAGGCTAAAAGATGTTGTAAAAATAATGTATTTTTCAAACCTGGCAAGTAACAACAACCTGGTACAGGCCCACAGCAGTACTTTCCTGCCTGCTGCCTGCTTCTTACTCCCTACTCCTCTTCTTCCGGTTCCGGGAATCGCGATGACCAGATAATAGCCTCCACCTGCCTCAGGTAGTCGCGCTTGTCGTACCTGGGGGCAAAAACCCATCCATCCATCATGAAAAGGCGGTTGGTCTCTTCGTCGACAAAGGTATAGTTTACAAAGGGGCCGCCCATGAAATCGCCTTCCAGCCGCCACAGGCTGCGTGCCTCGATGGCATACCTGCCGTTAAAGTCCACTTCGCGGAATTCCGGCCTGAGCCTCATGGGTTCGGTGTTGTATGTGGTCATGTATGAGCCGGGAAACTGCCCGGGGATGTAGATCCTGGTGACCG
>SL_5KL_010_SEDDRAFT_10001816_pt1 | contig 12472 bp, 10 predicted proteins | sample SodLakKL_010_SED_FD_9118 | JGI IMG/M metagenome (IMG submission 9118)
TGGTGCGGGCGAGAGGATTTGAACCTCCAAGGGAATGCTCCCACTGGATCCTAAGTCCAGCGCGTCTGCCAGTTCCGCCACGCCCGCAGGTTTGTTATTGGTAGTTTTCTTTTTCGTATGTATTATAATCGCTTTTTTTATGTAATTCAACTGTCGGTAGCGGGTTTTTCTTTATTTACGGTTGGGGTGGTTTGTTCTGTATCTTCACCCTGGCTTGCAAACTGTTTCTTGAAGTTTTCTTCAATCTTGAGGATTAGTTCATCTGTAGATTCTCCATCTTCGGGGTAAGTCGCCGCTCCCATGACCATTAGTAGGCTGTCTTTTTCTTTTTCCGTTATCAGGGAGTTGAATACCTGCTTTATTTTTTTGCGAATAACGGCGGTTCCGTTTTTGTCAGTGAAGGGCAATATGAACAGGTACTCACTAGGAGAGAGGCTGACGATAGTATCGGTGTCCCGCATAATTTTTTGCAGCTCTTCGGGATATTTTTTTTCAAGGTCGATCACCTTGCGGTAGCTGTTATCTTTGTAAACAGATTTGAAGTCCACTTTTTGAAAGATGCCGGCCAAAAAGATGCTGAGGTTGTAACTGCCCCGCTGCGCTCTTTTGATCTCATTGGTAATCTGGTGGTGGTAGTCCATGATCGATTTTTTATCCTTGATCTTATATTCAGGGGAAATGATCTTGTCTATCCTCAGCTTTAGTTTTTCGTAGTTTACAGGTTTTGCGATTACATCTTTAGCCCCCTCTGTATAGGCCAGGGCTACAGTCTCTTTATCAATGCGGGCACTGACGAGTAAAAAAGGGATCCCTGGAAAGCCTTTATTATGCTTTAACTCTCTTATAGCGGAGAGGCCGTTACCGTCGGGAAGGTATAAATCCATTATAATTAGCAGGATTTCTTTTACCGATCTATCTTTAATGTAATTTTGCAGCTCTTTAATGGAATTAAACTCTTCGATTTCGAAGGAATAATTCATTTTCAAAAAATCGGTCATGCGGGCCCGGAAAAGCGGTGAATCATCCACAAGAATCAGTTTGCCAGGTTCCGGCATCACTAAAACCTCCCCGTTTATATTGTGATACTTTTCAAAGCATATATTGTTATAGTAACTGATCCGGTATAGCCATCTAAGCCACAGGGGACGGTTCTGCCGTCTTAAATTCGGCTTAAAGTTAAGTTTTAAGGGGCGCTCGAATCGTTTCCCTGGTGACGCTTGTTATTTAACAAGGGCAACATTAAGATAGTTACCTATTCTATAAAGAAGGCACATTCCCTCTGTTTTTGGCACCGATCTATCAAGAATTACAATAAAACCGTGTTTCATGGCAGGAGTTCTTCTAATATTTACGAATATTCTAAGGTGAAGAAGGGCGGTAAATGCTATTGATTAAAACAGCCTTAGTGATTAACAAAAATTGTGGTATTGAACTGTTCAGGCTGCTCAAAGAGTGCAGCGAAGTCGATATTGTGGGGATTGCCTGCCCCGACGGTGAGATTGACTGGCTCACCGAGCAAGATCGTAAACATGCTTTTGTTACCGTAAAGCTGGATGAAGTTATGGGGCTGCCTGAACTGGAAACTGTAGTGGAAGCTACCGGTGATCCCCGGGTCAAAGAAAGCCTGAAAGAAAATTTATTACCCGGGATCAGGATCGAAGAGCTGTCTTCACGCTCAATCCTGAGCGCGGTGATCAATTCCCGGGAACAGCTGCTGGAAACACGCCTGGTCAAGGGTGAGCTGCAGACTATTTTAAACGCAGTGCAGGACGCGATTGAGGTTGTTGATGCCAGGGGGATTATCAAGTATGTCAACCCGGCTTTTACCAGGGTTACCGGAATCCCGGAAGAAGAACGGGTTAACTGCAATATTTTCGAAGTTTCACCGCACGGTGCTCTGGCCCAGTCCCTGATCCAGCAAAAACCGGTTACCGGTTATCGCACTTATGTTGGCGGTTCCGATGCCGATGTCATTTCCAACGCTTCGCCGATTTTTGTTGACGGTGAGTTGATGGGTGCAGTAGTCGTATTTCAGCCTGTGAGCGATATATTAAAACTGATGGACGAGCTGAAGCATTCTAACACCATCATCGACAACCTGTATGACCAGATTGATCAACTTTCCGGCAGCCGTCTCTCTTTTGATGCTTTGACCGGGCAGAGTAAAGTTTTCCAGGCCACAGTAGAAAATGCCCGCAGGACGGCCCGCAGTGAGAGTGCGGTATTGATAAGCGGAGAAAGCGGAACCGGGAAAAGCCTTTTTGCCCAGGCTATTCATAACAATAGTCCCCGTAAAAAGCGGCCCCTGATTATAATTGACTGCTCGGCGGTGCCCGATTCGCTCCAGGAAATTGAGCTCTTTGGCTGCGAAAAAGGGGCTATGCCGGGGATTTTAAGGACCAGGCTTGGCAAAATCGAACTGGCCCAGGGCAGCACCCTTTTCATCAAGGAGGTCAATTCTCTCAACCCGGATCTGCAGGATCAGGTGGCCAGCATCCTGGAGAACCAGGTGTTTTACCGTATCGGTGGGGAACAGCCCCTTGCAATTGATGTGCGGGTTGTCGCTTCAGCCAGTGAAGATTTGATCAGCGCCTCCCTGCAGGGCCGTTTTTCGGAGTACTTATTCCGGCAGCTGAGCAGGCTAACTATAAATCTGCCGCCTTTGCGTAAACGTCCTGAAGATATTCCACTGCTTGCTGAAGAGCTTATAAACCGCCTCAACCGCAAGCTTGGTAAAAAAATTAGGGAGATATCCCCGCGGGCCATGCAGGAAATGGTGGAATATGAATGGCCGGGGAATATCAGCGAACTGAAGAGTGCTATTGAGCGGGCCATGGTTTTGGCCGATGGCCCGGTTATCGAGTATCATCAGCTCTCCCCCTACATCGGACGGCCAGGGGCCAGAGAACTGCAGGCATTTGATGAGATCATTCCCCTTGATAAGATGGAGCAAAAGATGCTCAAGTTGGCCCTGACCAGGTATGGTGAAACCCTGGAAGGTAAAAAAAAGGCAGCACAAGCCTTGAATATTTCCCTGGCAACTCTGTATAATAAGTTGAAAAAAATATAACGGACGGAAAAAATTATAAAGGAGGAACTACATTGAAGCTGTATGAATATTTAGGAAAAGAACTTTTCAATCGCTTTGACATCCCGGTGCCTCGCAGCAGGCTGGTTGAAAATCCCGGGCAGGCGGGAGAGGCTGCTGCTGAACTGGGAGATGTGGTAATTAAAACGCAGGTTTTAACCGGTAAAAGAGGTAAAGCAGGCGGGATAGCCTTTGCTTCCAATCCGGAAGAAGCAAAGAAAGAGGCATCCCGCATTTTTGATATGAGCTTCAGCGGTTATGCTGCTGAAAAACTCCTGGTTGAAGAGAAAATTGCAATTGAGCAGGAACTGTACCTGGCTGTTACCATCGATGGGTCAGCCCAGAGACCGGTAGTGCTTGCCTCCCTGGATGGGGGCATGGACGTTGAAGATGTGCCTGAAGAGCGGATGATCAGGTGGCCCGTCGATGTCAGTATCGGTATGCAGCCCTATATGATCCGGGAAATATGCCGCCGGATGGGGGTTTCAGGTGATTTGCAGAAAGAATTCCTCAAACTTTTACCGAAACTGTACAGGATGTTCAAAGAACTCGATGCCGAGCTGGCTGAAATCAATCCCCTGGCCCTGACCCCTGACGGGCTGATTGCTGCCGATGCCAAGGTAACCATTGATGATGACGCCCTTTACCGGCACCAGGATCTGCCCCGCATTTCGGAAAAAACAGACCTTGAAAAGAAGGCGGAAGAGCTGGATCTGGCTTACGTGGAGCTTGGAGGAGATATTGCTGTAATGGCTAATGGAGCCGGGATTACTATGGCTACACTGGACATGGTCCAGCATTATGGCGGCGAACCGGCAAATTTTTTAGATTTTGGCGGCGGAGCCGATGTAGAAAAGACTTCAAAGTCGTTGGAACTGCTTCTCGGCACCGACCCCAGAGTTTTGTTGATCAATATCTTTGGAGGGATTACCCGCTGTGATGTTGTGGCAGAAGCCTTTGTCGGGGTTAAGCAGAGTAAGGGCATTGATTTGCCGGTATCATTTCGCCTGGTGGGGACCAACGAAGAAGAAGGGCGCTCCATCCTGGAAAAAGAAGGCATCAAGACTTTTGAATCCATGGATGAAGCGGTCCGGCATGCCGTTGAACTGGCTGGTTAGATCCTTCCGGTTGACGGTTGTTCAGGAGCTTTTGTTTTTGCTTTAACCAGATCATCCTAAGAGTAGCTGTATTAAGGGAAAGGAGTTTATCATATGTCTATATATATCGATGAAAGTACCCGGGTATTGGTCCAGGGTATAACCGGCCGGCAGGGTTCTTTTCACACCGGGCAGATGCTGGCCTACGGAACCAGTTTGGTTGGCGGTGTGTCGCCCGGAAAAGGTGGCCAGGAAGTGGAGGGGGTTCCGGTTTATAATTCGACCTTTGAGGCCCTTGAAAACCATGACGCTGATGCCAGTATCCTTTTTATGCCGGCCCCCTTTGTTAAAGATGCCGCTATGGAGGCTCTCGATGCCGGGTTGAAATTACTGGTATTGATCCCTGAGAGTATTCCCCTGCATGATGCCATGGAGATCATGGCTTATGCCCGTCAGAAAGAAGCCGTCATAGTGGGGCCAAATACCTTTGGCCTTGTCTCTTCGGGTAACTCTAAGATTGGAATTATGCCCAACCGATACTTTGTTCCCGGACCGGTGGGAGTCGTGTCGCGAAGCGGAACCCTTTGCTATGAGATTGTCGGCCACCTGACTGATAGCGGTATCGGGACCACCACTGTCGTCGGGCTTGGTGGGGACCGGGTAGTGGGGCTTCATTTTATCGATGTTTTGAAAAAATTTGAAGAAGATTCGGAAACAAAAGCAGTGATCATGGTTGGTGAAATCGGTGGAAGTGCTGAAGAGGAGGCTGCCGCCCATATTTCTGCTAATATGAGTAAACCGGTAATCGCCTACCTGGCCGGGAAAAGTGCGCCTCCTGGCAAAAGAATGGGCCATGCCGGGGCTATCATCGAAAGGGGCCGGGGCACTTTTGAAAGTAAAGTGGAAGCCTTAACGGAAGCCGGTGTCAAAGTGGCTGATTTACCCACCCAGATTTCACCCCTGGTTAAATCTGTTCTGAAAAAAAACTGAACTGAAACCGGTATGATAATGCGGTAATGAGGCCGTTCAAATCAGCCGATCAGAGAGGAGGTTGCCGGCATATTGAGTGAGCAAAATAATAGAGAGAAATTGAACCGGGTCAAAAAGCAGTGGGAAGAAAAGGTAAACAAGGCCCTGGATAAATACCCTGAACGTAAAGAGTTCAAGCTCGATTCGGGCCTCAAAGTGGAAAAGGTCTATGACCCCCTTAACATGGAGGGGTTTGATTACCTGAGCCAGCTAAACTGGCCCGGTGAATATCCTTTTACCAGGGGGATTCAGCCCACCATGTACCGGGGTCGGCTCTGGACGATGCGCCAGTATGCCGGGTTTGGCAGCGCCGAAGAAACCAATGAACGTTTCCGCTACCTGCTGGACCAGGGCCAGACCGGGCTGAGCGTAGCCTTTGATCTGCCAACCCAGATCGGCTACGATTCCGACCATCCCCTGGCGCGCGGCGAAGTAGGCAAAGTGGGAGTGGCCGTGGATACACTTGCTGATATGGAGATCTTGATGGATAAAATTCCCCTGGATCAGGTCAGTACCTCGATGACTATCAACGCCCCTGCCGCGGTCTTGCTGGCCATGTATATGGCCGTAGCCGAAAAGCAAGGTCTGCCGCTGGATCAGATCAAGGGAACGATCCAGAATGACATTCTGAAAGAATATGTGGCCAGGGGGACTTATATTTTTCCGCCAAAGGAATCGATGCGCCTGGTCATCGACATATTTGCTTTTGCCGGCGAGAAAATCCCTAACTGGAACATGATCAGCATTAGCGGTTACCATATCAGGGAAGCGGGTTCAACGGCTGTCCAGGAAATAGCTTTTACCCTGGCTAATGCCATTGCTTACGTGGAAGCAGCCATGAAAGCGGGGCTGGAAGTTGATCAATTCGCGCCGCGCTTGTCCTTTTTCTTCAATGCCCATTCCAACTTTTTTGAAGAGGTGGCCAAGTTCAGGGCGGCACGGAGGATCTGGGCTCGCTTGATGAAAGAACGTTTCGGAGCTGATAATCCCCGTTCGATGATGCTTCGTTTTCACACCCAGACGGCAGGCTGCACCTTAACGGCACAGCAACCTGATGTTAACCTGATGCGCGTGGCCTTCCAGGCCTTGAGTGCTGTTCTGGGNGGNACCCAGTCTTTGCATACCAATTCCAGGGATGAAGCCTTGGCTTTGCCCAGNGAGCAATCTGTCCTTTTAGCCCTGCGGACCCAGCAGGTAATCGCCCATGAAATTGGAGTTACTGATACGGTTGATCCACTCGGCGGCTCGTATTATATCGAAGAACTGACCGATCATATCGAGGAAGAAGTCAACCGCTACATCGAGCGGATTGATGAAATTGGTGGTGCAGTGGAAGCAATTGACAAAGGATTCATCCAGCAGGAGATCCAGTCCAGCGCTTACCGCTACCAGAAAGAGATTGAAGAGCAGGAGCGGGTGGTAGTCGGAGTTAACCGCTACACCGAAAGCGGTGAACAACCTATTGATTTGCTGAAAATGGATCCGGCTACCAGCCGGCGCCAGATTGAAAGGCTAAAAGAAGTGCGTTTAAGCCGGAACCAGGGCGAAGTGGCTTCAGCCCTGCAGGATCTGCGGAAAGCCGCCCAGGGTGAAGAGAACCTGATGCCTTACATCATGACTGCAGTGAAGGTTTATGCGACCCTGGGTGAAATATGTGGAGCCCTGCGGGATGTTTTTGGTGAGTATCAGCAACTTGTTATTCTATAACCGGGTAAAAATATTAAGTGGATTTTACAGGATTGACTTTTGCAGATCCTTTTGAAAAAAAGGGGGAATAATGATATGACAGAAAAGCCGGTGCGGGTGCTGGTTGGTAAAGTAGGCCTGGACGGGCACGACCGGGGAGCGAAGGTAGTGGCCCAGGCCCTGCGTGATGCCGGGATGGAAGTGATCTACACCGGCTTGCGGCAGACACCGGAGCAGATTGTGGAGACCGCCCTGCAGGAAGATGTCCAGGTTATCGGGTTGAGCATCCTATCAGGCGCCCATATGCAGCTTTTACCGCCGCTTCTGGAAATGCTGCGCGAACGGGAAAGCCATGATATAATTGTCATTGTTGGTGGGATCATTCCGAAAGAGGATATTGTTTATCTCAAGGAAAACGGGGTGGCGGAAGTTTTTTCTCCCGGCTCCTCCACTGAACAGATTGTTGCGTTTATTAAACAAAAAATGGGAGAAAACCAGTAAGACGGGGGAGAGCATCTTGTTTGAAAAGATTGATCACATTGGCATTGCGGTGAAAGACCTGGATCGAGCGCTCCGGTTTTACCGGGATCAGCTGGGCCTGGAATTAAAGGAGATCGAAGAGGTCGATGAACAAAAAGTCAAAGTTGCCTTTGTTCCGGTCAGTGAAAGCAACCTGGAGCTGCTGGAACCAACCGATTCTTCCGGCCCGGTGGGTAAGTTTTTAGCAAAAAAGGGCGAAGGTTTTCATCATATATCTTTTCGTGTTTCCGACCTGGAAGGCAAGCTGAAACAGCTGCAGGAACAGGGAGTAGAATTAATTGATACTGAACCCCGTTACGGTGCCGGGGGTGCAAAAATTGCTTTTATACATCCCCGGTCCACAGGCGGTATTTTGATAGAGCTATGTGAACATTGAGCTTGAGAATAAGTAAGCGTTATAAATATTTTGCAGAAAGCGGTGATTGCAGTGGATGACAAGCTGAAACATCTGGAGGAAAGGCGAGAGCGCACGCTGTCCGGAGGTGGGGAAGAGCGAATTAAGGCCCAGCATGAAAAAGGGAAACTTACTGCCCGGGAGAGGTTGGAAAAACTTTTAGATGAGGGCAGTTTTGTAGAGCTGGGCACATTTTCCCAGACCGGCCTGGAAGATGCCAGCAGTTTAGACTATCCGAATCCAGGTGAAGGTGTGGTTACCGGTTACGGGACTGTAGCCGGGCGCCAGATATATGTTTATGCCCAGGACTTTACCGTGGCCGGAGGGTCATTAAGTGAAGTCCATGCCAATAAAATATGCCGGGTCCTGGACCTGGCGGCGAAAAACGGCAACCCGGTGATCGGGCTAAACGATTCCGGCGGAGCGCGGATCCAGGAGGGGGTATATGCCCTGAATGGATACGGCAATATTTTTTACCGCAACACCCTTTGTTCAGGAGTTATCCCCCAGATTTCAGTGATCATGGGGCCGTGCGCCGGGGGAGCTGTTTATTCACCGGCCATTACTGATTTTGTCTTCATGGTTGATAAAACAAGCAATATGTTTATCACCGGTCCCCAGGTTATCGAGGCGGTTACCGGTGAGAAAGTTACCCCTGAAGAACTTGGCGGGGCTGCCACTCACAACGAAACCAGCGGTGTTGCCCATTTCTACGCTGAAAATGAAGAAGACTGCTTTGAACAGATTAGAAAACTGATTGCTTACCTGCCTTCCAACAATGTTGATGATGCTCCGTTGATGGAAAGAAAGGAACCTGAGCTGAGCCAGGAAGAACTGCTTACTATCATGCCCGACAATCCGAACCGCTCTTACGATGTCAAGGAAGTAATCAAGCGGGTAGTGGATGGCAGTGAAATGGTGGAAGTCCACAAAGGTTATGCTCCCAATGCCGTAGTGGCATTTGCCCGCTTGAACGGACAGACTGTGGGAATTATTGCCAACCAGCCCCAGTTTAAATCGGGCTGCCTGGACGTGAACTCTTCTGACAAAATTGCCCGGTTCGTCCGCTTTTGCGATGCTTTCAACCTGCCCCTGGTTACCTTTGTCGATGTTCCCGGTTATCTTCCCGGGGTCGAGCAGGAATGGGGTGGTGTGATCCGGCACGGGGCCAAGGTTCTTTATGCTTATTCGGAAGCTACTGTGCCCCAGGTTTCGGTAATTCTGCGCAAAGCTTATGGGGGAGCATATATAGCCATGAATTCCAGGTCTCTCGGTGCCGATATTTGCCTGGCCTGGCCTACGGCTGAAATTGCCGTCATGGGCCCAGAGGGAGCGGTCAATATCGTCAACCGTAAAGAGCTGGAGCAGGCCGAAGACAAGGCCCAGACGAGGCAGGAACTGGTCGACCGTTACCGAGATAAGTACGCCAACCCGTACATTGCTGCTGCACGGGGGTGGATAGATGAAGTGATCGATCCACGCCAGACCAGGGATTACTTGATTCGCAGCCTGCAGATGGTAGGAGAGAAACGGGAACAGCGCCTGATGCGTAAACACGGCAATATTCCGCTGTAGGCTGGCTAATTCAATAAATTTGCAATTTACCCCTTGACTTTAGAACCTGGTGTGGTAAACTATACAGCAATATTATAGAGCATAAATCTGTGATGGGGAGAGTAACCGTATTGCGGCGGTGAAAGCGAGCCGGAGTTGGTGAAAGTCCGGACCTCAAGCAAGCGGCGAAGCGCACCCCGGAGATGGCGGTTGAAGCCGGCTGAAAGCCGGTGGGTAGGCCGTTCCGGTTTTATACCGTTATCAAGGCCGTTTTTCATGAAAACGGTTGAGGGGATCGGCAGCTAATTTGCCGATCAATAAAGGTGGTACCGCGAGCCTCTCGTCCTTTAATGGACGAGAGGCTTTTTTACTTAAAGGAGGAAGTGATTATGAGCAGGGTAGCGATTCTTGGCGCAACCGGTTATACGGGGACGGAATTGTTCCGCCTGCTCCACGATCACCCGGGGGCGGAAGTAGTTTTTGTCAGCTCTGAAACGTATGCAGGAAACAAGTTGAGCGACATCCACCCCCAGTTTCGGGAACAGGAAGATTTGATTCTCAGCCGGATGGCTGCAGAAGAAATACCGACCGAGGTGGACCTTGTATTTTGCGCTCTTCCCCATGGAGAGTCTTCCGGAGCGGTTTCCGCCCTGCTCGAAAAAGGGTTCCGGGTAATTGATTTAAGCGCCGACTTCAGGCTTAAAGAAGCCGGTTTATACCGGGAATGGTACGAGCTTGAGCATCCCGAGCCCGCCCTGTTGGGTGAAGCTGTTTACGGTTTGCCGGAACTGAACCGGGGCGCTGTTTCAACGGCCAGGTTGATTGCCAATCCGGGCTGTTATCCAACTTCCATTATCCTGGCCCTTGCTCCCCTGGCAAAAGGCCAGCTGGTAAAGCCTGGCTCCCTGATCATTGATGCTAAGTCCGGTGTTTCCGGTGCGGGGAGGACACCGAAGCAGCCGTTTCATTTTCCGGACTGCACAGAAAATTTCAAGGCTTACCGGGTAGCCTGCCACCAGCATACACCCGAAATTGAGCAGGAACTGAGCATGCTGGCAGGCAGTGAGGTTAAGGTTACCTTCACTCCGCACCTGGTGCCGATGGTTCGCGGTATCTTGAGTACGATTTACCTGGAACTTGAAACTGGAAAACCTGAGGAAGAACTCCGGGCTATTTACAGCTATTTCTACGGGGAATGCCCTTTTGTCAGGGTCCTGGAAGCAGCGAACTTCCCCGAGACACGCCTGGTGAGGGGGAGTAACTTTATCGACATTGCCCTGAAAATGGACCGGCGAACGGGGCGCCTGGTAGTAATATCAGCACTGGATAACCTGGTCAAGGGAGCAGCCGGGCAGGCAGTGCAAAATATGAACATCATGCTGGGTTTGCCTGAAGATACCGGTCTCGGGCAGCTCCCAATTTGACATAAATATTTAAGTTAACGGCAAGGAGGTTCCTAACATGGAGGGTAACCAGGTTAAGTTGGAAGGAAGAGGAATAACAGCAGCCAGGGGTTTTAAAGGTTCAGGTATATCCTGCGGCTTAAAGAACGGAAAAAAAGATCTGGCCGTGATATACAGCGAACCGGAAGCACGGGCAGCAGGAGTTTTTACGCGCAACCTGGTTTGCGCGGCGCCGGTTAAGCAGTGCCAGGCAAACCTGGCCAACCCGATCCGGTTGATAGTGATCAACAGCGGCAATGCCAATGCCTGCACCGGTGAACAAGGCCGCCGTGATACCTGGGCTATGGCTGAGAAAAGCGCTTCCGGAGCAGGCCTTGACCCCTCACAGGTTATGGTTTCTTCAACCGGGGTTATCGGGGTCCCTCTGCCCATGCCGAAGATCAACACCGGTATCGGTACGGCCCTGGAAAACCTGAATGCAGGAGAACAGGCTGACCTGGATGTGGCTAAGGCGATCATGACTACGGATACCAGGATCAAGCAGTCCGCCTATCGCTGCACTACCCCGATGGGCGATTTTCACCTGGGTGGAGTGGCCAAGGGATCGGGGATGATTTGCCCCAATATGGCAACCATGCTGGCTTTCCTGACCACCGATGTCAAGATTGAACGCTCTCTTTTACAAGAGCTTTTTACCGGTGCTGTGAACAGGTCTTTCAACGTGATTACCGTTGACGGGGATACATCGACCAACGATACCGCCCTGATCCTGGCCAATGGGGCCCAGAGGCAGGTCGAAATAACCGAAAACAGCGATCTGCTTGGTGCTTTTAAGGATGTATTGGAACGGGTTTGCCGGGAATTAGCCTACATGATAGTGGAAGACGGGGAAGGCCTCACCAAGGTTATTACCCTGCATATTAAAGGGGCTCGGGATGAAGAAAGCGCCCATATTCTTTCCCGCAGTGTGCTTAATTCCCCCCTGGTTAAAACCGCCTTTTATGGCGAAGATGCCAACTGGGGCCGGATCCTGGCTGCCCTCGGCTATGCCGGGGTGGATATTGATCCTGAGAAAGTAGACATTTTTATCGGCCCTTACCAGGTGGCAGAAAACGGAGGCTCTGTCCCCTTTGATGAAAAAGAAATGAAAAAAGTACTCCAGGAGCGGGATATCAGTGTCCTGGTTAATCTTAAGCAGGGTCCCGCGGGACTGACAGCCTGGGGCACAGATATGAGCCACGAATATATTTCGATCAACAGCGATTACCGGTCTTAAAGAAAAGTGGGTGAAAGATGTGAACCAGGAAGTTTTAAAAAATATTTCCAAAGCAGAAGTGCTGGTCGAAGCCCTGCCTTACATGCGCAAGTTTACAGGCACCTACTTTGTAATTAAGTACGGAGGCCAGGCCATGGTTAACCGGGCCTTAATGGAGTCGGTCATTGTTGACCTGGTCCTTTTAAAGTACATCGGGATCAAGCCGGTCCTGGTGCACGGCGGTGGTAAAGAAGTTAGCGAACTCATGGAAAAACTGGGTAAGAAACCGCAGTTTGTTAACGGCCTGCGGGTTACTGATGATGAAACCATGGAAATAGTGGAAATGGTTTTGATGGGTAAAGTTAACCAGGATATAGTCAGCCTGTTCAACCAGCAGGGCGGAAAAGCAGTCGGTTTCAGCGGTCG
>SL_5KL_010_SEDDRAFT_10001817_pt1 | contig 12465 bp, 11 predicted proteins | sample SodLakKL_010_SED_FD_9118 | JGI IMG/M metagenome (IMG submission 9118)
GGATTTCCCTGGTCTTGTCTATGGCCTTTTTCAAGCGGGCTTTGCCGACGCTGCTGCGATGGGAGCGGCCCAGGGGAGCCTCCTTAAGGGTTTCCAGCCTGTAACCGGGACGCTTGGCGCAGGGGCCGGAAGAAAAAAAAGGCCGGGCAGGTTTTACATCGGGTCTTTCAGGCATAAACAAGATCCTCCATTCTTCTCCTGGTCTTCTCCTGGGTTATCAGTTTAATGTAATATTATAACAGCAGCGGTTCTATGTAAAGATTATCTTTTACCCGGGCATCGGCTTTTGTTTTGAAAGGAATTTCGTTTTCATACCGGCAGTATGATATAATAAGAGTATTAATTGAAAAGTATTATCAAAAAGAAAAGTTTAAAAGACAGCGGCGGCTAAGTAATGAACGCACAATTGATTGATATAATCAATTAATATTACAGCACAACTTTAGCCTGCATCATTGCCCGCTATGCGATAGGGGACGGTTCCATCTTTTTCCCTTCGGCCTTCGCTGCGCTCAGGAACGCTCGAACCGTCCCCATGGCACCGCTGATTCCCGGATATTGCGCTGTAGTATTAAAACCAGTTGGGAGGGATAACGGAGATGCGTAAAGTGCTTATGCTTTTATTCTGGCTGTTAATTCCTTTTTTTATTCTTGCCTGTACAGCTCCCGGAACAGAACCTGCTCGCGATGACTCGAAAATTAATATTGTAACCACGATCTATCCCCTGGCCGATATCGCCGGCCAACTCGGTGGTGATATAGTTAATGCACAGCACCTTTTACCTGCCGGGGCCAGTCCCCATACATATGAGCCCACCGTGGAACAGGCCAGGCTGGTAGATGCCGCCGATCTCATTATTTACATCGGCGCCGGTTTGGACGATTGGGCCGTGAAACTGGCCGAGTCGGCGGATTCCGGGCCGGTTATGCTCGATCTTTCTCAAGAAGTCAATTTGATTGAGGCGGCTCCCTACCGCCCCCTGGTCGAGGAAGGCGAAGAAATCAACGGCCACAACGGCCATGACTGTCACGAGCACAACCATGACCACGGGCCGGCCGACCCCCATTTCTGGTTGGATCCGGTCCTGGTGCGTGACTTTATCTGCCCGGCAGTCCATGAAAAAATGGTTAACATTGCTCCGGCGGACGAAAATTATTTAGACCATAACCTGGAGCGGTACCGGCGGGAGCTTTCCGATCTGGATAAAGAAATAAGCCGGACGGTGGCTGTTTTTTCCCGGGATAAGTTTATTGCTTTTCATTCTGCCTGGCAGTACTTTGCCCGGCGTTATGGTTTGCAGGAAGTTGCCGTAATAGCCGAATTTCCCGGACAGGAGCCCTCCGCCGGCTGGATAGCCGAGCTGAGCAGACTGGTTGAAGAGGAAAACATTGGCGCCATATTCGCCGAACCTCAGTTTTCTCCCGACCTGGCCGAAAGGGTGGCTGAAGAAAGCGGCAGTGAAGTACTGGTGCTTGATCCGCTTGGCGGTGAAAACATTTCCGGCCGGGATTCGTACCTGGAGATGATGCAGTATAACCTGGAAATGCTTCAAAAAGCCCTGGAGTAAAGACTCCCGGGGATAGGGGGATTTGAAAGTTGACTGCCCCAATCAGGGTGGAAAACCTGGCAGTTAAGCTGGGGAACCGTGAGGTTCTTGAAGGAATTACCTTTGAGGTGAAAGCCGGTGAACTGACCGGCATTATCGGTCCCAACGGCGCCGGCAAAACTACGCTTTTACGGGCTATTCTAGGCCTGCTGCCGGTTGAACGGGGGGATCTGTCCGTCCTGGGAGCTTCCCGGGAAAAACTGCATCAAATAAGGGTGTCGGTAGGTTACATGCCCCAGTGCCAATCTTTTGAGCGCCGATTCCCCCTTTCCGTAGCCGACGTGGTGGCCACCGGTTTGCTGACCCCGCAAACATTGCTGCGCCGTTTGGCCGGCAGGCAGGAGAAAGTTATCTACGCTTTGCGAGAAGTTGATATGGAACATTTAGCCGCCAGGCCTTTCCAGGATCTTTCCGGCGGGGAACAACAGCGTGTTTTGCTGGCCCGGTCCCTGGTACGCAGGCCAGGCTTGCTTTTACTTGATGAGCCGACGGCAGGGCTGGATTTTCCGGCGCAAAAGAGCTTTATAGATCTTCTGCAGAAGCTGAAATTAAAAGAAGAATTAGCCGTTGTCCTCGTTTCGCATGACCTGGTTTCGGTGGCCCCGGCGGCCGATCAGCTGGTTTGTATTAACCGGGTTATGCATATACACGGGCGCCCCGCGGAGGTTCTGCACAGTCCCCACCTTGATGAGGCTTACCGCTGCCAGTTTGATTTCCTGGCCGACATTGATAAAAGAGGGGGGCCATGAATGAGTGAAATACTCTCCTTCGGTTTCATGCAGAGAGCTTTAATGGCCGCTTTGCTGGTCGGAACTCTCTGTTCCTTGCTTTCATTTTTTATCGTCTTAAAGCGGCTTTCCTTTTTAGGCGCCGGCATTTCGCATACGGCCCTGGGGGGAATCGCCCTCGGTTTGGTCGGCGGCATCAATCCGGTCCTTACGGGCAGTATTTTTGCCATAGGCACGGCCATGAGTATCGGCTACATCAGCCGCATCGGGAAAATCAGTGAAGACGCGGTGATCGGGATTTTTTATGCTTCCGGTATGGCCCTGGGGATAGCCCTAATCAGCACTTTCAGGGGTTATTATCCGGAACTTTTTACCCTGCTTTTCGGCAATATACTTGCTGTCAGTTCCGGCGATCTTTGGCTGATGGGCCTGGTGCTGGTGGCAATTATGCTTTTTATAGTGTCCTTCTTTAAAGAACTGCTGGCGATCTGTTTTGATGAGGAAATGGCCGAGGCGGCCGGGCTTCCGGTTGGCCCTCTTTACATGGGCTTGTTAGCGGCGATGGGCCTGACGGTAATGGTTTCCATTCAACTGGTAGGGGCGGTTCTGGTGGCTGCCCTGGTAGTCATTCCCGGAGCGGCCGCCTACCGGCTGAGCAGTAGTTACCGGCTCATGCTGGCCCTGTCAATGCTTATCGGTTTATCCGGCAGTATAGGCGGTCTCTTTGTCTCTTATTTTTACCCGGTTCCCCCGGGAGCCGCTATTGTTTTGATCCTGGCTGTAATCTTTGCCGCTGTTCAGGCTGCTCTTTATTTTCCGGCCAAACTCCGCCGCAGGCCGGCTTAAATCCGGCGGTATTTTTNCATGGAAGGAAGATGGTTTTTGCAGTCAAAAGCTGAAAAAATGTTCCTGGAAACAGCGAAAGAAAGGCTTCGCCGCAAGGGGCACAGGCTTACCGGCCCCCGCCTTGCCGTCCTGAGCTTTTTAATCAGGGAAAATGGCCACCTTGACATACATGAAATTTACCGCGGCACCCGGGTCGAACATCCCGGTATCGGCATGGCGACAATATATCGGACTATTGATCTGTTTTTGGAATTAGGTGTTATCAGTGCCCTCAGCTTAAAGGACAGCCGTGTCCGTTATGAAGTAAACTGGCCTGAAAATCATCACCATCACCTGATCTGCATCGGGTGCGGGCAGATCATCGAGTTTGGCAGCTGCAGCTTCCGCCTGATTGCCGGGGAAATAGAGAAAGTGACCCGTTTTAAAATTTCTGAGCACGAACTGGAAGCTTACGGACATTGTCCCCAGTGCGCGGCGGAAAGAAAAAGCGGTTTAAAAGTCGATTATTCTACGGAGAATACGTAATAATACAGCGGCTGACCCCCATATTGCAGCTCCACTTCCAGTTCGGGGTATAAATCTTCCAGGGCGGAAACCAGGTTGGAAGCCTCGGCACGTTTGACATCTTCGCCGTAGAACACGGTGATGATATCGTTTTCCGGTTTTAAAATTTCCCGGGCCAGATCCAGGGCGGCGCAGTACAGATCCTGGCCGGCGGTGACAATGTCTTCACCGCTTAATCCCAGGTAGTGACCGGGTGCAACCTCCCGATCATTGATTAATGCGTCCCTGGTTGCAAAAGTGACCAGCCCCGTTTTAACCCGGCCTGCTCCCTGCTGCATGGAAGCAAAGTTATCTTCGAGAGTAGCGGCGGTTCTGTAGGCCAGCAGGGCTGAGATTCCCTCAGGCAAGCTCCTGGTTTCAAGGACCTCCACTTTTTTGTCGGTTAAAATTTTTACCTGTTCCGCCACCATGATAATATTTTTGTTGTTGGGCAGTATGATGGCCGCCTCCTGGGTAAGGTTGTCAACTGCATTAACAAGGTCTTCGACCTTGGGGTTCATGGTCTGTCCTCCGAAAACAACTTCGTCCACTCCCAGGCTGAGAAAAACTTCCCGGAATCCTTTGCCGAAAGATACTGCGACAATGCCGACTGCTCCTTTTTCCTGCCGATTATCTCCGGGAAGAATAATCGTGTTTTCTATGGCGGGGGTTGGGGCAAAAGCTTCTTTGTGCTGGTCATGCATGTTTTCAATTTTGATATCATGCAGGGTCCCGTACTGCAGGGCGGTTTGTAAAACCAGGTCGGGGCAGGCTGTATGAATATGGATCTTTGCTGCCCTGCTGTCGGTTACCACAAGCAGGGAGTCTCCGCATGAAGCAAGATTCTCTTTTAAACTGCCGAAGTATCCCGAGTCCGACTTGATGATCATTTCAGTACAATAGGGATAGTCGAGATCAAGCGGTTCTGCTGTGCTCTGAAAAACACTGTCGGCATCTGGAACCGCTTTTTCCCGCGGCTCTTTCTCTTTATAAGTCATTATTTCATTGAAGGAGCGTTTTAAAGCAAAGAGGCATCCTTCGAAGAAAACCAGCAGGCCAAGCCCTCCGGCATCCACCACCCCGGCCTTTTTGAGGACGGGGAGCATTTCGGTAGTCTTCTCCAGGGCTTCTTTCCCGCTTTCAATCGCTTCCTCAATGCTGTCGTATAGGTTGCCCCCCTTGACAACGGCCCTCCTGATGCCGCGGGCCATTTCCCGGGCCACGGTCAGAATTGTTCCTTCGACCGGTTTTGAAACAGCCTTGTACGCATAGACCACACCATACTGAAAAGCTTTACTCAGCTCTGCTGGAGATATGGTATCTTTATTGCGCAGGCCACGGGCCAGCCCCTTGAAAATCTGGGAAAGGATGACACCGGAATTACCCCTGGCCCCCATCAATGCGTTGGAAGCAACAATCTCCGACAGCTCACCGATTGATTGACCCTTATACTGTATTGAACCTTCAACGGCGGCTTTCAGGGTCATGCTCATATTTGTTCCGGTATCTCCGTCCGGTACCGGGAACACATTAAGGGCGTTAATCGATTCTTTTTTGCGCTCAAAGAAATGATTGGCCCCGAGGATCATTTTTTTAAAATCATTTGCATTCAATGCAAATCCCTGACCTTTTTCAGCTTTTGTTTTCACGTCAAAACACCCGTTTGTCACAGAAAATTTACACACGCTAAATCATAACATAATCTAGGCGAGTTGGCGAATGGCCGACAGTGTGCCGGCACTGTATGCTTACACTTGGTTGCGCAGCATTAGCTCGGCCGGATGAGGCTCCAGGTAGGTCTGGTTCTGGAGATAAGCGGGCTCGTACTTGCGCACATAGTGGCTGACCAGGGTCAGGGGTACTACCAGGGGGACGGTTGAACGGGCATACCGGTCGATGATTTCCAGCATTTCTGCTTTTTCGTCTCTGCTGATTTTCTTTTTAAAATGACCCAGAATATGATGGAGGACATTAACATTTTTTTTCACGGTTGCTTTCAGGCTCATCGCTTTCATCAACCCGTCTTGGTACTGCTCCAGAAGTTCTTCCCGGGGCATACTCTTACCGGCGGCAACCAGCCTGCCCAGTTGTGTGAGGTGTTTCGGGCTGTGGGCCATCAGCTGCAGCTTATGGGCGCTGTGGAAATCTACCAGGTTTTTATAATCCGGGGAATTGTTTAAAAAGGTTTTCCAGCGCCGGTAGCAGAATACTCTTTCGATAAAATTTTCTCGCAGGAGGGGATCCTGCAGACGGCCTTCTTCCTCCACCGGCAGGAGCGGGAACCTTTCGACGACGGATGCAGCAAAGAGCCCCCGGCCCTTTTTCGGGGCCCTGCCGGAACCGTCGTATACTTTTACCCGGTGCAGCCCGGAACTGGGTGAATTCTTTTTAAAGATGAAGGCGCAAAGATCTTCGGCCACCAGATAGGACGTTTTCCGTTTACAGAAATCGAGCATCTTTTCTGTATGATCGATGCCGGTTTTAACCGTGACCAGGCGGGGCCTGTCCGGGTCGCCCACCAGGTGCATGGCTTCCCGGGGGATCGGCAGACCGCACTCCACTTCGGGGCATACGGCTACAAAATAAAAATATTTAGCCAGGACCTCCGTTATATAGCGATTGTGCTTATGGCCGCCGTCATAGCGAATCGGGTTGCCAAGCAGGCATGAGCTTATGCCCACAGTGATTTTTTCCTGCATATTAATCTCCACCCTTCCGGAGGTAGGGTTTTTTTATATTTCTTGTTGCAAAAGTGATAAAATACTGTATTTTTTTTGGCTGACCCTATAGGCAAAAAGGTAATTTTGCTTTATATTAAATTATAACATTAACAACATGCAGACTGCATACAGTTGGCGGAATTTGATAAAGTTGCAGCCGGAAACCGGCTTGCATAAACGGTGGTCTGTGTGTTCAGGGTTACAAGGGGAGAAAAGAAAGGGGTGTGCGCTTTGTTAAAAAAAACCGGGGTTTTTCTTCTTTTACTGGTATTTATCTTAACTGTGGCTGTTTTTTGGTCGGGCTGCCGGCCTGAAGAAGAAGCCGAGGCTGAAGCGGACCTACTCAAAGACGGCAGGGGAGTGCTGATTGGTCAGATTGACAGCCATTCTGTGGAAATTGAAGTGAACGGGCAGCCGAAGGTATTCGCCCTTGGTGAAAGAGTAAAATTAGATGAAATAAACGACGGGTCAAAAGTGATTTTCACTTATGTGGAAGAAGAGGAACGGCCGGTCCTGATTTCCATTGCCGCCATTGAAGAACCGGTCAAAATCCACAAAGAGGAAGGTGTTTTTGTCGGTTTGGACGGCACCCGGGTTGTTGAGATCGAAATAAACGGTGATCTAATGCGATTTGCCCTGGAAGAGTGGGTAGCTGTCGATGACATTGCCGAAGGGTCCGAGGTGTTTTTTACTTACCAGGAAACAGAGAACATGCCTTTGCTTCTTTCGATCGAGGCAGTGGAAGAACAGGCCGACCGTGAAGAGGACAGGATAGAAGATGAACTGCAGGCTGAGGGTATTTTGATCGGATTGCTTGATGCCAATTCTGTCGAAATAGAGCTCACCAGGGCTTTCCAGCTTGGTGAAGGAGTCAGCGTGGAAGGCATTGAAGACGGATCGAGGGTTGCCTTTACTTTTAAAGAGGATGCTCAGGGAGCATTTTTGCAATCGATCGAGGCGGTTGATGCTCCACCCGAGGGAGACGTGATGGACGGAACTTTTGCCGGGAGAATTGACGGGCGCCTGGTCGAAATTGAATATTTCCAGGCTTTTACCCTCGGTGAAGGCGTAAGTGTCGAAGGCATTGAGGAGAATTCACAAATCGATTTTACCTACCGCCCGGATCCTCACAGGCCGGTCTTGACCTCGCTGGAGCGAAGGTGATTTTGAAGCTCTGATATCCGGATCCACCGGCCTTTTGAGTAAAGCCGGCGGCTTTGCTGTATTCGTATATCTTTTTAAGTTCTGAGAGTTTTAAAAGCTTTTTTTTGCTCTTGTTTAATTTGAGAAGAACGTGTTAATATAGGTAGGCGGTAACGTTCTGCTTTACACTAACGTGTTCAGTCGAGCAGCTTTTTTGCAAATAAAGCAGGAAAGCGGGAGGAAATAGAGATGGCAAAAATTAGACTGGCAATTTTCATTTCTGCTGCAATGTTGTTGATGACAGTGCCCGGTTGTATCGAGATCGAGCGCACCGACCCGCTTGCCGAAAATGATAAAATTGAAAATGATGAAATAGACCCGGAAGAGGTTGAGCCCGCACTCGCAGAGGAGGACGAACGGGAATTTGTTTCTGTTGACGATAGGGTCACAGTCAGGGTTGAGAGAATCATAATTGATGACGATATCCCGGAAGATGTCGATAAATTCTTGTCCGGTGATGATGATTCTGAAGAAAATGACGGGGCCCAGGATAAGGGCAAAGGGCGTTTTTTTGTCGATAGCAAACTGGAGTATCACGATGAGGACATGCAGTTTTTAGCCTTGTTTGTAAGTATTAAAAAGGTCGAAGAAGGATTTATTAACGATCCGCGTAAATTCGACAGTGACACACCCCAGCTAATCACAGTTGAAGGTTCCGTTTTGGAAAGGACAATTTTGAACTTCAAATATACAGGGAAGCTGGACGATGACGAAGATCACATCGGCGCACCGCCGGGCACAGAAGGGGTAATGGTTTTTGCTTTTCCGGTTGAAGAAACACCGCGCCAGGTCCACTATTTCTATTCTTTTATCGAAAGCAGAGATGCTGAAACCGAAAAAGGCCTGGTTATTATACCGGTTGATCATTTACCGACAGATAACGCAAGCTTCTGATGCCCTGTCAAGGTATTAAGAGCGCGATCTGGCAATTTTAAATTAACTCTTATTTACAAGGAGATTAAGCAAGCCGGAAGCGAACATAAAGTGAACGCCGGCTTGCATAACTGCGATTAATAACCTGGACAAATTTATTTGACAGGGCGCTGGATAAAGTTCAAGAATACTGTTTGGAGAGGGGTAGAAAATGGCTTACTGTAAAGACTGCGAAAAGGCCTTCGATGAAGGCGCTTACAAGGTCTGTCCCTACTGCGGCCTGGTGCCCGGGGAAGAGATGAAGAGTGAGGAAGGGGCCACCCGGGAACTGGAAGCGGAACCTAAAGAAGAAACACCCGTTGAAACTGGAGCTGAAAAGAAAAAACCGGCCGGCGGTATGGTAAAATATTTTTTAATCGGGGCGGCAGCCCTGGTAGTGGTGGCGGTGGCTATTTCCGCTATATTTGCCCTGGACGGTTCTCACGTCACGGTGCCCGATAAATATGATACCATCCAGGAGGCTATCGATGCCGCCGAAGACGGCGATGAGATCGTAGTTGATACCGGAGTCTACCGGGAAAACATCGACTTTAAGGGTAAAAATATTACCCTTCGCAGTATCGACCCGGATGATCCCGAAGTGGTTGAAAGAACCATCATAGACGGCAGTGGCAGCGGAACGGTTGTTTCTTTTAGGAGTGGAGAAGGAGAAGGAGCTGTCCTGAGCGGTTTTACCGTTACCCGGGGCAGTGGAATCCTGATTTCCGGCGGCGGCACCCCGCTTATCGAGAAGTGCATAATTGAAGACAACGATGCGGAGTACGGTGCGGGAATAGTAATTTTCGATTCTGCTCCCACCATCCGGGAAAATATTATTATAGGAAATTCGGGCTTTTTGGGTGGGGGTTTGTTTATTGAAGAATCATCACCGCAAATTGAGGGGAATAGAATTGTAAGTAACAGGGCGGAAATGGGTAGCGGTGTGGTTGTAATCTCCAACTCATCGCCGGTACTGGTAAACAACACCATATCCAACAATGCCGCCGCCAGGCTGGGAGGCGGAATTGTCGTTGCAGTAAATTCCACCCCTACAATTAGAGGTAACACTATAACCGGCAATTCCGCTGAACGCAACGGTGGAGGAATCCTGATCGAGGAATCGGAACCGATTATAGAAGAAAATAAAATTTCCGGAAACCGCGCAGCCAACGGCGGAGGGCTTTTTATTGTTAACACAATGAGCACGGCCCTGTTAATTACCGGCAATGAAATAGTCAACAATCTGGCTTATATTGCCGGAGGCGGGCTGTACATGGAAGGGTCTTCCCCGACTATCGAAGACAACTCATTCACCGGCAACTTGTCCGAGTACCTGGGCGGCGGGGCCGCGGTTTACAATTCAGAACCCATAGTTCTCCGGAATATATTCGAGGACAATCAAGCAAAAGAAAGCGACGGCGGAGGAGCGCTCTGGGTTTCAGCCGACTCTATACTTGAGTTAAATGAGCCGGATGACAACACTTATTCGCTCAATGAACCCAATGACATATACACCGAGTAAAAAATATTTCTTGTTAAATGTAGACATGAGAGGAGCATCACTATGAAAGATCATAAAGAACAAAATGAACTGCAGGATCAGCAGGAACAGCATAAACAAAGAGAAACTGTTTCCCTTGGCAGAGGCAAGATAATCCGTTACGGCGGGGCTGCCCTGGCGGTCGTGGTCCTGGCTATTTTGGGTGTGGTTTTTCTCTACAGCCCGGATATAAATGTGCCCGGAGACTACAGAAGTATCCAGGAGGCAATTGACGCAGCCGGTGATGGTGACGTGATCGTTGTCGAGCCGGGTGTTTATTATGAACGGCTTGACTTCTTGGGCAAAAATATCACTGTGCGCAGTACAAACCCTGATGATCCGGAAATAGTGGCGGAGACCATCATAGATGGGCGAAGAAGGGGCTCGGTGGTAACTTTCCAGAATGGAGAAAGTGAAAATGCCGTGCTTGAGGGCTTAACTATAACCGGAGGGGCCGGAACCAGGAAGACCCTTACTCATGAACATGAGGGAGAGGAAGTTGTTAACGAGGGGTTTTTTGGTGGAGGCATCCTGATCGATGCGGGCAGTTCGCCGACCATTACCGGAAATGTCATTACCGACAATGCGGTTGATCTTGACGGCGGAGGTATTGCCATAATAGACGGATCCAACCCGGTCATTACAAACAACACGATAGAAAATAACGCTGCTTACAACGGCGGTGGAATATCTGTCTGGAAATCCAATCCGACGATTGAAAACAATAGTTTCCAGGAGAACCGGGCCAGGTACATGGGCGGTGCTTTTTTAGTCGATTTTGAATCGACGCCCTCGGTTACCGGCAACGACATCCAGGAGAACAGGGCGACCAGCGGCGGAGGTATGGCCATCTGGCACTCGGATCCGGTTATTACCGGCAACACCCTTCACAAAAACTCGGCGATCTGGTTTGGTGGTGGGATCGCAATATTTGACGGCACTCCCGTAATAGAAAATAACGACGTATCAAGGAACTCGGCCACCAATAACGGCGGGGGAATTGCGGTTGCTGAAGGGTCTGCTCCGATGATCAGCATGAATACCATCATCCGCAACTATTCGGAAGAAAACGGCGGGGGCATCGCTGTGCTGGAAGAATCTGAAGGCGAAATTCTCGACAACACAATTACCGACAATGTGGTTCTTTTGGGCGGCGGGGGCATCTTCGTTAAGGAATCCTCCCCGCTGATAGAAGGCAATAACCTGACCGGTAACCTGGTCCAGCAGGACGGAGGAGGACTGGCTATTTTAACGAATTCATCTCCGCTGGTCCTTAACAACGTAATAGATGAAAATCAAGCCGGGCGGGCAGGCGGAGGTTTGGTAGTTGGCGAAGAATCATCACCGGTTGTTGAGACGAACACGATAAGCGGCAATAAAGCCTCGGTTGGGGGCGGTATGATTGTTCAAAACTCCTCGATCACCGTTGAGGGAAATACAATATCCGACAACAGGGCTGAAGCCGGTTCAGGCGGTGGGATTATTTTAGTGCAGGAGTCCACCGGTACAATTGAAAACAATACCTTTAGCGGGAACTTCGCCGTGGAATTGGGTGGCGGGGTTGTTGTTGACGAGGGCTGCACCGCCAGGCTGCGGAACAACGATTTTGTGGAAAACGAGGCCGAGATCGGCGGCGCATATTTTGGTCTTGGTGAGGAAAGCATAGATTTAAGCGATCCTGATGACAATTCCTACAGCGGAAATATCCCGGATGATGTTGAAGGAGAAGATGCTGAAGAAGAGGATGCCGGAGAAGATGAATAGCAAGCAGGCTCTTAAAGCAGTAATCCCGGCGGCAGCAAAAAATATGATTAGCTCGTGGAAAGCCGAATTTTAGATAGGTGAAAAGGCAATAATGGATTTAAAAGGCCTGCTCGAACAGCAGGTCTTTTTTAATCGGCAGCGGACCGGGATTGAAATTTGTTTTACACTACATTATAATAATAGTATAAATGTTTGAATGTATAGGAGAGCAAACATGGGTGCCAATCTGAATGAAGCGGATCGCTGTGAAATATTTTGCAGTGATGCGGGAAAAGTGGAACGGGTAAAACAGCAGCTGGACGGCCTGGAGGTTATGGTCGATATATTTAAAGCACTCGGTGACGAAACCAGGTTTAAACTGGTTTTTGCCCTGTGGCATGAAAAGCTTTGTGTATGCGACCTGGCCCTGGCTCTCGAGATACCGGTAGCCGCGGCATCTTACCACCTGCGTTACCTGCGCAGTTTACGCCTGGTAAAACATGAAAAGCGGGGCAAAATGGTCTTTTACAGCCTCGATGATGCTCATATTGCCCGGCTTGTCCAGCTTGCTCTTGATCACGCCCGGGAGAATGGAAGTAGGATTTAGGTGATTGCCGTGGCAG
>SL_5KL_010_SEDDRAFT_10001818_pt1 | contig 12462 bp, 14 predicted proteins | sample SodLakKL_010_SED_FD_9118 | JGI IMG/M metagenome (IMG submission 9118)
AATTCGCCCATCCTTAGGTTCTATTAAAAATTATTTGCATTTTTGAAGTTTTTATAGAGCTTTCGGATGGGTGTGCTTCTGCTCATGCAGGGCACACACATCGTGTATGTCCTATAGCTGCTGATGTATAGGTGTTAACCTTTTGCAGTCCACTTTATTTTTAGTCGCGGCGGATAGGAAAGCATTCCAATTGCTGCCACAGGCACATACACGCAAAACGCCGGTGGCACCAAGCGAAAAAACGCACCTATTCTGCATATTAGTCGGAAAAATTGATTATTTTTGCTATATGACTAAGCGAGAAAAAATAATTAGAAAAATTTTGGAACTTTCTGAAAAGAAATATCCTGATGCTGAGATTTACCTATATGGCTCTCAGGCACGTGGAGACGCTAAAACATTATCTGATTGGGACTTATTAATTTTATTGAATTCAGAAAACATCCCTTTTTCGCTTGAGACTGAAATAATGGACGAATTTTACAACATTGAACTGGAAACGGGACAGATTATGTCACCGATTATCTACCCGAAAAAGGAGTGGAATACTAAGTATAAAATTACACCTCTATTTGAGAACATTAACAAGGAAGGAATTCGGCTAAAATGAACGGGCCATCAAAAGATTTAATTAAATATCGCATTGAGAGAGCCAAGGAAACTTTTGAAGACGCTAAACTTTTGGCTGAAAAACATCGGTGGAATTCTGCTATTAACAGACTTTATTATGCAGCCTTTTATGCAATAACTGCATTACTTCTCAAAGAGAACCACAAATCCACCACTCACAATGGAGTAAAGACAAAATTTTCTGAACAGTTTATTAAAACAGGATTATTTCCAACGGAACTTGGACGAATATATTCGCAACTGTTTACATGGAGACAAAAAGGTGATTATGCTGATTTATTTGATTTTACCGAAGAAAAAGTAACTCCATATTTTGAGCCAGTTGAAAAATTGATAGAATTAGTTGAAAAATCCCTGGAATAAAAATCCCCAGGTGCCAACATTCACATATATTCAATGCAGGGCGATGTATAGAATTTAACCTTTGCCTCCCGTATAATCTTTTGTAGCAATTGACAGTAACGAAACCCGCAAACCTGCACTGAAATATATTCGTGGGCATTGTGCAAAATAGTTGATAATAACCTGCAAAACTATAAAAATGACTTATGAGTAAATTAGAAGACTTTATTTCTAAATTAACTGATACAGAATTAGCAATTTTTATTGCCTATCGATATAATGGTTTTATTAGTTCTTCAAAGCAAAAAATTAAGGATGAAGCATCAAAACGTGGGTTGACAACTGATAAATTAACTGAAATATACAATAAAGGACTTTCAAAACCAACCGATACGAAAGTGTCTTTTTGTCCAAGATGTTATCCAACCAAATTATTTATTGAAACAGACCAAGAATTAAGAACAATAAAATATTACAGTTATGAAGTTGCTGTTGATACAATGCGATGCAGATTATGCGGATATAATCCTGATAAACGAAAACCCAAAAAATTGTTTGACGCTATTAAACAAAAATTCGTGAATAATAAAACAGTTAGAATTCCAAAAAAGGATGACAGGATATTTAAAGAACTTTAAAATAAGAACTAAATAATGAATTAGTTGCTATTGTGCAAAATCTTAAATAAAGCAAATATTCATTAACTTTATAAACGGTTGACTATAAATAAAAAACAAAAATTTATTACTACTTTGCACAACATGGTATAGCCAATCCCGCACGTGCGGGACTACCCGCGTGGGCTTCATCTCGGTGGATAGTGACGAAGCCCGCTACGGCGAAGCCCTCATGTAGCGAAGCGGAATAAATCTGCTACTGTGACTATACCGGGAGCGTTACAGCCAAGTAAATGACAGAAATCAATTACATAATGTTGAAAAGTAAATCATTGTGAAAATTATGTAAAAATGAATTAAAAACAAAAAAGATAAACTCTTTTTATCTTTAGCTTATCTCGTAAAACGCTTTTGAGTTTATTGCCCTTTGGGATTCTTATTTTTGATTATTTAGAAAACTTGAGTGTTTTAACTTTAATCATGCTTATGCCTTCTCGATATAATATGCTTGCCACATTTGCCGGCTATTTTACCCTCACAAAGTGGGTTTTGACAAGTCTTTGCATTATTACCGTTTTAATTCTGATAATTCGTTATTTAGTAAAATTTAAGTATGGCCGAAATAGATAGAAACTTTTAACATATTCGGTCAGTACTGTTAGTTGTATCAATTGGAATTTTGAGTATGTTAATTTTAGTAAAAGGAATTTGGTTCCTTGATTTCCCGAACAAAACATACCTTGAAACCATTAGATACAATTTTTCGGGACAAGTCGGTAATAAAAATAAATAAATAAATAAACTTATATTCTGTTTTTTCGATTCTTTTTGATGTATGGAAAAATCAGATGATAACATGATTTAACCAATCCCGCACTTGCGAAACGCGGCCTGGCGTTAGTTTGGTCTTCTACGGACATGTCTGCTTCGCATGGGCTGCAGAATTAAATGGATTATTTAAAACAGTATTTGCTGAATTACCTGGCAAATATGGTGTTTCCATTTTTACCCCCCCTAGGACTTAAAGAGATGTAAAAAATCAAAGAAGGGATTCGGCTAAAATGACAATAACAACAAAGGATTTAATTAACTATCGCGTAGACAGAGCCAATTAATCTCTCTCGCTAATGTAAAATAAAGAGATGAAAAGTTGATAGAAGGGATAAATTTGAATTATACATAAATAACTGATTATCAAAAAAAAAATTATCGTTAGTCAGAATTTAAAAAAGAAAGAAAATGGAACATTTGATTGAATTAAATACTCAAAAAATTTCTTCGGAACATATTTGTTGTGCGATATCAGACAAGAAGTGCTCAGATAGCTATCAAGCCAAGAAAGATTGGTTGAAAGAAGAATTCAATCACGGATATGTTTTCAGACGCCTTGATGAAAGAGCCAAAGTATTCATAGAATACGGGCCGGCTGAAAATGCCTGGATTCCAATAACAGCACCAAACTATTTAAACATTAATTGTTTTTGGGTATCAGGCAAGTACAAAAAAAGTGGATATGGTAAAGCTCTTTTAAACTCTGTAATTGAAGATGCTAAAAAACAAGGTAAAAACGGACTCGTGACTGTTGTAGGGACAAGCAAATTCCATTTTATGAGTGACACGAAGTGGTTATTAAAACAAGGATTTGAAGAAATTGAAAGAATTTCAAGCGGATTCAGTTTATTGGCAATGAAATTCAATGATAGCAGCCAGAATCCAAAATTCAATGAATCCGTTAAAAGTGGTGAATGCCCGGATAAAAAAGGAATCGTAGTTTATTATTCAAACAGATGTCCTTTTGCAGAATTTCACGCAAAAGAATCTTTAATCGAAACAGCTGAAAGAAGGAACATACCGCTAAAAATGATCAAATTGAGAACAATGGAAGAAGCACAAAACTGCCCAAGCCCCGCCACAATCTTTAGTTTGTTTTTAGACGGTAAGTTTATGACGACTGACATAAGTGTCTGTATGGATAGTCGATATGACAAGGTGATTGAAAAAATGAAGAAATAAAAACACCACCGCCAAAATGGTATATCCAATCCCAGCATGTTAGGGTCTGCTCCGCGTGGGCTTTTACAGACCGACGCATGCGGGAAAGCCTGCAACGGCCAAGCTTTCATGCAGCGAAGCGGAATAAATCCGTTACTATGGCAATACCAGGAACTTTGTACTCAATGCTAAAAACCCGGCAGAATATAGCAAAATACCCACAAAATGAGTATTTTTGTATAATTATGATGACCAAAAAAGAAATATTATCCAACTTGAAAGAGTTAAAACCTATCCTCTACAAAGAATTTGCGGTAAAGGAAATTGGGCTTTTTGGTTCATTTTCTGATAATACATTTAGCGAAGAAAGTGATATTGATTTACTTGTTGAGTTGGAAAAGCCTATTGGATGGAAATTCTTTTCACTTGAACCATATCTTGAAAAAAAACTTGGAAGAAAAGTAGATGTGGTAACAAAAAACGCGCTCAAAGAACAAATTAAGGACAATATTCTCAAAAACGTAAATTACGTGTAGCGTGGAAAAAGAAAATCGAACATACCGAATGTATCTTGAAGATATTTTGCTAAGCATTAACCGCATCATGGAATATGTAGATAATTACAGCTTTGTTGAATTTAAACAAGACTATAAAACGATTGACGCTGTAATGCGAAACTTTGAAATTATAGGTGAAGCTTCTAAAAACTTGCCAAATAACATAAAGGATAAATATCCTGAAGTTCCATGGACTGAAATGTATCTTTTAAGAAATAAAGTAACCCATCAATATTTTGGTATAGATTATGAAATAATTTGGGACTTAGCGAAAAATTATTTGCCTGAAAATAAATCTCAAATTGAAAATATAATTAAATCGGAACAATAAGCACAGGGCACACACATCGTGCATGTCTTATGGCTGCTGATGCAGGCATTAACCTTTTGTAGTCCGCTTTATGTTTTGTCCCGGTAGATAGGAAAATAGCGCGCTTGCCGCCACAGTACATACACGCAAAACGTTGTGTAGTATAGCAAATGCATCTAAGACATTTAATTGAATAGAAAACTATAATTATTTTAAACAAAAATTTGTATCTTTCGACAATAAAACTGCAGATTATGAAAACAAAAGAGTTAATAAATGAAATTCAAAAACTGCCAGTAAAGAAACAAATTTTTGTCATTGAACGAACAATGCAGCTAATGCGAAAACAGGAAGAAAGAGACCAAATGACAACAGCGGCAGATACATTATACGAAGACTACAAAACTGACAAAGAACTTACCCAATTTACTAACCTTGATTTTGAAAATTTTTATGAAGCAAGGTGAAATATGGCTGATAAATCTTGACCCTACTATTGGAGCCGAGATTAAAAAGACCCGACCTTCAATAATTGTAAATGACAATGCATTGGGTAAGTTGCCGTTGAAAATTATTGTTCCCATAACTGACTGGAGAGATAGATACGAAATTGCTCCGTGGATGATTAAGATTGAGCCGGATAATAAAAATGGTTTGACCAAAACATCTTCGGCTGATTGCTTTCAGGTTCGTTCAGTCTCGCAAGAAAGATTAGCACGAAAAATCGGAACAATTTCCGAAAAACTAATGGATGATATTAGAATAGGATTATCTAAAGTCTTATCCATTGATATTGAATAACTACGCTACACAATATAACGTATATAAAACAGGCAGATGTGTAGGTTGTGTTGATAGTTTTGTAGTCTACTTTAGCCTTTGTCTATGATGATAGTTTGAAAGCCCTTAATCTGCCTGCTTTATATACATCCGAAGCGTTGTAGGTCATTTAATTGAAAATTAGCTAATTACAAAAAAATAAGCTGCAGAATTAGTTGGATTATCTAAAACAGCATTTGCTGAATTACCTGGCAAATATGGTGTTTCCATTTTTACCCCCCCTAGGAATTAAAGAGATGTAAAAAATCAAAGAAGGGATTCGGCTAAAATGACAATAGCAACAAAGGATTTAATTAACTATCGCGTAGAAAGAGCCAATTAATCTCTCTCGCTAATGTAAAATAAAGAGATGAAAAGTTGATAGAAAGGATAAATTTGAATTATACATAAATAACTGATTATCAAAAAATATAAATTTAACGTTAGTCAGAATTGTAAAAACAAACATACAATGAAAATAATCACATTATTAATTCTTATTATATTTATATCGTAATCACTGCAATGAGAAAAGAATAATAATAATTATTAAATTCATACAAACAACAAACACTAAAATCATCTATTATTATGCCTGATTTCAAATCATTTCAATTACCTGAAGAATTTCTGATTGTTGGAGCAGCAGTTGAAACCGGAATATTTGAGGAATTAAAAAAACGGGCATTAACGTTGGATGATCTGACTGAGGTCACGAGAACCAACCAAAGAGCATTATGGATTATAACGGAGGCTCTGGTTTCATCGGGTTATCTTGAGCATGACAACGGGAGGATAAAACTTACACAGGCTTGTTATTCAGTTTTGTATGATCAGGAAAGTCCAAACTATCAGGGTTTTGCGTTTATGCATACTTATAATCTTTTGCCAAGGTGGTTAGAATTACCCAACATTCTTAAAACCGGCAAACCGGTTCAAAAAAAGGGGGATTCTGAGGAGCAAAAATATTTTATTGAGGCAATGAGTAAATATGCCCGTGAAGATGCCACGGAAATCGCTGAGTACTGCCTACAAGACCTAACTGCTAAACCCGGGATACTCGATATCGGCGGTGGACCGCTCACAATCGCCAGGGCTTTTGCCCGGAAGGGAGCAAGGGTCACTATACTTGATCTTCCGGAAGTCGTCGAAATGATGGAGCCGGAAATTGATAAAGGACTTTCGGTAAGAATGGTGAAAGGTGATTTTACCGTTGGTCTTCCAGATGGTCCGTTTGACCTGGCTTACCTTGGCCATATCTGTCATATTATCGGTGAAGAAGAAAACAGAAAACTGTTCAGGGATGTGGCCGCGAAGCTAACTAATGGAGGAAGAATAATTATTAATGATTTTATCCGCGATACCGGACCCGATCCTGCACTATTTGCAGTTAACATGCTTGTAAACACCGACTCGGGAGGTACATGGACATATAAGCAATATAAAACCTGGCTTGAAGATGCAGGGTTTGTCGTATCCCCTCTTACAAACATAGGTAACAGTCAGTTAATAAAAGCCCATAAACAAAAATAGGAAATGGATTTTTTACAGAATTTAAGGTGTCCAATTACAAAAAACAGACTTGATTTGATCAAAAAGGATGAGTTTTTAAATTATGACATTCCTGATAAATATGAAAATTTTGATAACTTAACTAAAGGCTTAATTGACAAAACAAAACAATACTTTTATCCAATTTTTGACGACATCATAATTTTACATGAGCAGTATGCCTCCTTTATTGGAGAAGGAAAAAACAATCGCAGTAATTTATCATTTGATAAGAAACGGGTATTTGACTATTACAATGACATTAATTATAAAATAAAAGATTCACTTAAAATATATGGAGATAGTCCTAAATGGGTTGATTTCAGGGAATTTTCATCTGAATATATGCGCACCTCTTTTAAAAGAGCGAGAAAGTTTTATCCTCAAACCGGAAAATACCTGTTAGATATTGCATCGGGGCCTATCGGTTTAGCAGAATATATGACTCTATGCGACGGATATGAATATAGAATATGTGTGGATATATCTATTAATGCTTTAATTCAGGCAAAGATTAACATAGAGAAAGCAGGAAAAAAGGGTATTTACATTTGTGGAGACATTACAAACATTCCTATTCAGGATAATTCGGTAGATACTGTACTTTCTCAACATACTCTATACCATATTCCACGAAATGACCAAAAAACAGCTGTTAATGAATTGTATAGAGTTGCCGGAGAAAACTCTAAAATTGTAATTGTATACAGTTGGTTTTATCGTAGTTGGTTTATGAATTTGTCTTTGAATATTATTCAGTTGTACAGGATTTTAAGACATTTTGCAGGCAAAATTTACGTACGCTTATTTCCTTCTAAGCCCAGATTATACTTCTATCCGCATAGTCCAAGATGGTTCAAAAAATCATTCAGGTTTAGTAATGAAATTGAGTTCTTCTGTTGGAGAAGCACAAACAAATATTTTATGAATTTATTCATTCACAAATGGTTGTTTGGAAAACGTATTCTTAATATTTTGAGCAATATTGAAGACAAACATAGCAAATTTATGAGTACATTTGGAGAATATTCAGCAATTGTAATTACCAAGAAAAAATAACCTGTATATTGTATAATCAATCCCGCAGAGGTGGAATGAAGCTAGGTGTGTCTTGTCACGCGCATGCGGGGGTGCTCTGCGCGAGTTTTTTAAGCGGTGGATACCGGCGAAATTAACAAATCCGCTACTGTGGATATCACAAGAACGTTGGCATCAAGCAAGACAGTCACTCTGCTAACGAATATTGTAGATTAAAAAATGAAAACAATTGAAGAAAGTGTTGTAACAGCAATGGATGGTTCTGATAAGGAACTTTTCCCATATTTACCATTTATTCTCCAAGACCTTTGGGAAATTGGAACAGATCCGGATGCAATAATCAGACTGGTAAGCAATTATTTTGAGTATTATGTCGACCTTAAAGTTCTTGATTTGGGTTGTGGTAAAGGGGCTGTTTCTGTAAAGTTATCACAAAAACTTGGATGCACTTGTTATGGTATAGATGCAATCCCTGAATTTATTGAATTTGCCCAAAAAAAAGCGATCGAATTAAAAACAAATCACTTGTGCACATTTGAAACGGGCGATATAAGAGAGAGAGTTAAAGATCTGTCTGGCTATGATGTAGTAATACTTGGAGCTATCGGACCTGTATTTGGTGATTATTACACAACTTTGACAGCTTTATCAAAATGTATCAACAAAAACGGTATTTTTATTATTGATGATGGATACATTGAAAATAATAGTGATTACAACCACCCATTGATTCAAAAACAAAGCTCTATTCTTCAGCAAATCGACTCTGCAAGGATGCAGCTAATAGCAGATGAGACAATCAACCAAGACAATATCAGGAATTCAAATGATAATATTCTCAAAAATCTTAAAAAGAGATGTTATGAATTAATTGATAAATATCCTGATAAAAAGAATCTGTTTTTAAACTACATTCAAAAACAGGTTGAGGAAAATTATGCTCTTGAAAACAAGGTTATTTGTTCTACCATGGTTATATCAAAGAAATAACCAATAATTAAATTAGAAACAAAACCTGCCGGTAATTTAATCGTGATAGTATATCATCAATATATACTCGGTTTTTATTTCTATTAGTTTTTAACTGGTGCAAAATAAGGAACATGAATGCAAGTAAATTGACAAATAAAGTTAATATTCATAGATAAAGTATAGCTATTACTGTGGAAAAGAATAAAATTGTAAAGATAAATTGCAAATCTGCGCTGAATAAGTTGAAGCGAAAGATCCCCTATGGTTGGGATTTGAATATTTATAGAGGTTGTAGTCATAATTGCAAATATTGTTATGCAATTTATTCTCGCGATTTTACTGGAAAACAAGACTATTCAAAAGTTTTTGTAAAAACAAATATAGTAGAACAGCTTGATAAAGAATTAAGTAGCCCTAAATGGAATAGAGAAATAATAAATATCGGCGGCGTGTCTGACAGTTACCAATTAGTTGAGGAGGAAATGAAAATAATGCCTGAAGTGTTGAAGGTTTTAATTAAACATAAAACACCAGCTATCATTTCAACCAAATCGGATTTAATCCTTCGAGATTTTGATTTAATTGCAGAATTATCAAAACTGACTTACGTTAATATTGCTTCAACTATAATAACAATGAACGAAAAAGACCGTAAAAAAATTGAACCTAATAGCAGTCCAGGTTTAGAAAGATTTAAAATGTTGAAAGAGTTCAGAAAAACGAATGCATCTGTTGGATTACACACAATGCCAATAATTCCTTGTTTAACAGATAGTTATTTAAATATTGAAAGCATATGCTTAGAAGCCAAGGGCTCTAATGTACATTATATGTTGCCAGGTGTTTTGTATTTGCGTGGAGCAACGAGAAAGGTATTCTTTGAATTTATAAAGAACCATTATTCAGATAAATATGAGAATATAAAAGAATTATATAAGAAAGGAGGAGCAGATAAGTCATACAAAGAAAAATTGTATAGCGAAATTGTTAATCCATTACGTGAAAAATATAAAATTTCAAATAGTTATATAAAACCAATGAAAGAAAAAATACATAAAAATTGAAATAACACAACTGTGCAACAAAGTGTATATGCAATAATTATTTTAGTGGATATATAAGCGTTGTAACCCACTCAATTTTTCGACCTGACAAAAAACAACTGCCCATCAATCCACTTCAGCATATGCACTTAACCGTTAAGCAACTCTTTAAAAAGACCAAAAAATTGATAAAACAACAATGTTTTTTTGAATCAAAAGATTGTGGAAAAAATAGAGAAGAAATCTCTAACATAAAATTGATTGGGATGGGTTTACAAATAACGCTCCTAATCATATATTAACCAATTTTAAAATAAGTGAATTATGAAACTATTAATTGCTTTATTGATTCCGGTAATTTTATCTTGTTCTATGATTGCTGAAGATAAAAGACCAGATGAATTTCCTGTAGTATCTTACAACAATTTAGAAGTCTGGAATTTCAATCTTAAAATATCTGATGCAATGAATAATAAAGAAAAGTGGGTTTATCATCCTCTTCTTGTTGTTCAGGAATATCAAAAGATTGCAAATGTAAGTTTTGTCAGTATTTTGTTGAGTAATGACAATGTAGAAAGTCCATTGAATTCAACAATTACAGTCGTTGAAGAAGGTTATCTTGATGATTCTTTAAGAGGGCAATGGTTCCAGTTTCATTTGGAACGCGAAAACCCGGAATCTGCCTGGAAAATTAAAGAGATTCGTCAGGCATATCTATGTGGAAGAATGGACTCTCCAAATGAATTTTCGAAAGAACTATGCCCGTAAAGATAGTCCGGCAAATTAGTCAGGCGGATAACCCGGAACCATACTACTGTTGATATACCTTTAAAAATTGACGGTAACACCCTGCTTTACCGCCAAGTGTATAAAGACAAAAGTAAAAAGGTAAATTTAATTGCAAACCATTTTAATTTGAAAATAAAGGAAAAATAAAATATATATTTTCCTAAAGACCAATCCACAAGGTATGAATACCTCTACAATATTTGGCTGTAGAAATGCTTAGTTAGATATACTGAAAACGATAAACTACCAGTTGAGAACATGATTTATGTATAACAGACAAATAATTGTCTTATACCAAAAAAAGAGACCGGCATATTTTGCCGGTCTCTTTTTTTTAAAAGCCATTGTTTAGTTTAAAAAGCTAACATCTGTTTTACAATTCTACCGTATTGGGTGCGAATTACTACGTTCAATGGTTGACGGACTCTCTCCTTATCAGTGAAAGTTATTGGGTAAACTTGGTCTGCTCTTACATAACCATCAAACAATGTTTCTATTTTCATACCTTGCATGTTGTATACCTCTACAATAACTCTAGTATCATATTTCACACTAAACGTGACCTTCGTATGATTCCTGAATGGATTTGGGGCTATTTTAAGATCAATAATGCTTTCCGGGCCTTCTGTGATAAAACCGGGTTCATGTTTTTCTTCGAATTCTTCCTCCGGTTCTTCCAAAGAAAGGAACGCACATTCATCAAAAGCATCATTGATAACAGAAATACCTTCGTTAATATCGCCCAGTGAAGGTGCAAATTCAGGTAATAAATCACCAAGAGCATCATTGGCAAGGTCATAAAGATACATTACATCTACCAAACCATCGTTCAAAACAGAACCGGGAATCACAAACTCTTTCCAATCTCCGACAGGCTCGTCACCACCACCATAAGGAGGTTTACAATCATCTGCTTTTGATGTCCAGAATTTATATTCTCCATCAACATATACGGGTTCAAATGCCAGACCGGTCAAATCGGGATCAAGACGTAGGTTCAGTCCTAATGTTATAGTTTGAGCCAGTAATGCATTGTTCAATCTTCCTGATGAATGCACTTGTCCGGGAGGAAGATCTCCACAACCATAATCGCCTTCCGGGAGTATTTGTGGACGACCGCCACCTGGTAAAATATCTATAACACACTGGGCTTCTGTTTCACCGATGGTGAATGTTCTATCCTCTCTGCCTAATACAAGGTCTCCCTCTGCAAGCAATATATCAATCAAATCATAAGTAGTTAATGATTCACAGTATATTCCACCTTTATTTCCATAAAAACCTTGAGTGAGTGTGCAGAATAGTTCTAATTCAGCATAAATTGTCTCATCATCTTCATCTTCTACCTTCTCGCCATTCGGATCATAACCTGTGGCTGTAGCTGTGTTTTCTATTTTACCTGCAGTAATATCAGCCTGGGTGATCTCATATATGTATTCGAACTCATAATCTTCACCGGGTGCCAGTGTTACCTTATAAGATTCATATCCAAACAGAGGATCGTCTACCATGACATCGGTAAGAGTTACATTACCGGTATTCTCTACTATAAAGGTGTAGGTGATCTCTTGTCCAACATAGCTGTAGGTCTGTGGATCGGCTGACTTATCAAGTGCTATGGCCGGATCCTGGATTGCTTCTATCGTCTCATCATCTGTATCGGTTACTTCTTCGCCTTCGAACCAACCGGTGGCTGTCGCGGTGTTATATACATAACCGGCATCAAGATCTGCCTGGGTAATGGTGTATTCGTATGTGAACTCAGAAACATCTCCGGGTGCCATTGTACCTGCATCGAAGGT
>SL_5KL_010_SEDDRAFT_10001820_pt1 | contig 12458 bp, 10 predicted proteins | sample SodLakKL_010_SED_FD_9118 | JGI IMG/M metagenome (IMG submission 9118)
CCTTTTTGAGTACATCCAACCAGTCCACCGAACTTATCGCTACCCTCTTCACTGTCAGAAACCTCAACATCTGCAAATGATTCCTCCAAAACCGGATTGTCAACACCTCCAGGTGTCTCTCTCCAGCTGTTAAATGATCCGATCAAGCCGCCTACTGCACCTGTCCCTTCGACTGAACTGCTCACAGCACAGCATCTTCCAATCAGGGAGTTCTCGTTGCCGGTGACCCTGCCTATCAGTGTTCCTACACCTCTACCACCTGCTATGTCAGCGTCTCTAATACATACGTCTCTGATGGTCGTCTCGTCTTCTTCATCTCCAACGTGTCCAAACAAACCTACATTGTTTTCATCCGGTCTACCGATGGAAAGATCACTGATGGACTTGCCCTGTCCATCGAAGTGACCAGTGAATGGATTAGAAGCATCACCTATTGGAAGCCATCCGTCATCAGTATCTATCAACTCCTCATAACCCTCTGAATTTTTATCGATATCGTTCTCTAATTCATAATAGGCGTCGAGATCATTCCATATTGCCTGTAATTCATACCAATTTGAAATTATGTAAGGATCTCCTTCAGTCCCATCTCCATTTAAATCTTCCATATCTAGGGTTATAAAGGATATAAGATTGCCAATATATTCTCTATCGTTGGCTACACTTACAGCTTTATATTCATATGTCTTATTCTCTGTTAAACCCTCTAAATCTTCCTCGAATTCACGATCCTGTGGTAAATCTATTTTATCAGTTTCGGACCATTCACCGTTTAGTTCTCTGTATCTAAAGAATACTTCCACATCGGTGTATCCTCTAAGGTATCTCACTTCTCCTCTAAGAACAGCTGAGTTTTCATCGACTTCGTTTTCATCTACTTCTTTTGTTAACGTTTCTAATATTTTATCTTTATATGTTATCGGCTGTTCGACATCAGCTAATAAGACACCATCTTGATCGAACTGCCATTCGATCAGTTGACCATCATCCGGCGCATCTTCCGATAAAACAGAGACTACCGTAAACTGCTTCACATCTTCAACTTCAACCTCGTAAGTTATCTCACCGCTACCAGAATGATCTGCACTGGTTTCATCACCCATGCCATGTTCGATGATACCGGAGAATACCATAAATTCCATTTGATAGTCAAAACTATCTGGCTCATTAACTTCAAACTCGATACTGGCCTTTTCCTCTTTCGGATTCTCGATTTGGATATATGTATAGTACATGTAATTAGGATCATTTGCAGAAAAATCACTATCTTTCAATGTTGTAGTATTTTTAAATCTTAAAATCTCCCAGTCCTCTAACCCCTCCTCCTGCAGATATCTTTCTTCATCGGTCATACGTATATTCAAAGGTGTTTGATACTCTATTGGTACGTTAACATCAGATAACCACATAAAGGCTCCAGCTAAAGTTGATACAACTAACAGAGCTGTTGTGAACCATATTATTAAAGTTTTTAAGTTATAGATGGATCTTTTCGTCTTCGTAATCTCACCCCTAAGGGATCTGACAGATGTCCTTTGGGTAGGTTTCTATATCGCCTTTTCATTTCCCGCAACATAATATCAGATAAATAATAAATAGATTATGGTGATTTATGAATATTCATCCAGCTTCTCCCTACATCTATCTGCCCGTAGATCCATACCCCAATCTTCGAAGATATCTAGGGCCTGTTCGATGAACTCCACCGCTTTATCGACCTCTCCAACACGTTCACACAAGACCCCGTACTCGTATAACACCTCACCCTTATAATCCAAGGTACCTAATCTCTCAAAAAGCTGTAAAGCCTCTTCGTACATGCTGACGGCTCCGTCCCACTCTTCTCTATCCCTCAATAAGTTACCTTTGAGGTACTTACCGATACCCTCTTCCCTTTTTACACCGAACTTAGTAGATAATCTTACCACATCCTCTATGTACCCCTCTGCTTCGTCAATTTTATCCATTTCCAATTTGAGTTGAGCTAATATACTTCTGGCGAAAATCATCCCGCTTAGATATTCTAACTCTTCGGAAAGTTCGAGTCCTCTATCTAGATGTTTTTCAGCTTCTTCTAACTCTCCCATGTCTATGTAGACTTGACCCAGATTCACAAGGAAATTAGCTTCGCTAGATCTGCCATCGACCTGTCTGGTTATGTCCAAACCCTCGTTTAGGACCTCGACGGCTTTTTCCAGCTGTCCTTTTTTGTAATAGATCACACCTATGTTATTGTATAACTTACCCTCCATAGGCTTGTTACCTTTCTCCTTGTATAATTCTAAACATCGGCTGTACTGTTCTAAAGCCTTATCTTGGTTCCCAGTAAATGAATTCAATCCGGCTATGTTGTTCAAAGTCTTTGATAAACCCTGTACATCTTCTATATCCTCCCAGATACTTTTAGCTGTATTTAGATTATTTAAAGCGTTCTTGAAATCCCCTACTTTGATATATACACTACCTAGGTTATGGAAGGCCTGGGCGATCTCTTCGTCCCGTCCTATTTCTTCGGCGACTTCTCTCTCTCGTTCAAAGGCCTCCACAGCTCCATTGTGATCACCTACGAACAACAGACACCAACCTTTGATACTCAGTAGTCTGCATGTTTCTAGGGTATCTTTTTCCTTGAAAGTTAATCGTCCCTCCGCTATCTCCAAAGCTCTTTCATATTCGCCCTGTTCCTTGAGTGACTCGGATATCTTCCTATAGAACCTCTGTTCTTTATCAAAGTTTGACAAGTGCTGTATCCCTCTGTTTAGGCTATCTCTACATTTTTTGTACATCCCCATCAACCTGTAAGCTTCGGCGAGACTTTCAAGTATGCTTGCTTTATCCGTTGAAACGTCAGTACCCGTATCAAATATTGATAGTGCTTCTTTGTACATCTCAACAGCGTCCTCGTAGGAATATACCTCTTTGGCTTCCTCACCGGCTTTGACATACATCTTCACCGCTTCATCATATCTCTCCGCTCCCCTCAGATGGTAGGCGAGTACGTTGTATCTTTTATCATCATGGATATTACCCATGGCCTCAGCCACCTGCTGGTGAAGTCTTACTCTTTCGATCCATTTTCCTATACCTTCGTAAACTATGTTCCTAACGATATTGTGGGAGAAATAGAAGTTCTCAGTATCTTCTCCTTCGCACCACAATCTGTTCTCGATCAAACCATCTACATGGTCCAATAGTTCGAACTCATCGAGGTCGTAAACATTTTCCAACATAACGTAAGGTATCTTTTCACCCACTACGGCTCCGAACTGTAGGATCTCCCTAGCTTCTAGACTCAAACGATGGATCCTCCTTTCAATTACGTCATGTATCAGTAGAGGGATCTCAAAATCCTCACGATCTACTTCTTCACCCCTGATCTGTATCACACTTTCCTGTATGAAAAGAGGTAGTCCCTCCGTTATCTCGTGTACTTTATCGATAAATTCATCCGATATATCGTCGAGACCTGTCAATATCCGGATCATCTCTCCAGTTTCATCTTTATTCAATGGTAGAAGTTCTATCTCTTGGAATAACTTTTTCCTAGACATCTGCTGTTTCATATCTATAAAAGGAGTACCGGTTACAGCATCACCGGGACAGTATGTTCCTATGAACATGATAGGATCGTTCTGTAGTCTATCTGCAAGGTAATGAAACAGATTAAGCGTACCCTGATCTCCCAAGTGCATGTCATCTAGGAAAAATATAATGGGTTTTTCAGATGAGACTCTTTTCAACTGTTGGGCATTATCATAAAATGCTACGTTTCTATAAGCATCGAGCATCTCCTTATCTTCTATATCCTCGCCTTTCTTAATGGATATAAGACCCTTTAGATCTTCTTTTCCTGAATCCATCCAAGCTTCTTTTATGGGTTGGTAAGGAGTTGGTTCGTCGTATCTGCAGGCCCCCTCTATGACAAAAAAATCATCATCATCGGTATCTGAGATCAATCCTTCGATCAAGCTTGTTTTCCCTATACCCGGTTCTCCACTCACGAAAACTGTTTTTCCCTTTCCATCTTTGACATCATCGAGTATTTTTAACAATTCTTCTATCTGCCTTTCTCGACCGATTAGGGAGGGTGATCCTTTCTTTGCATCCATTTTACATCGACCATCCAGTGAGGATATATTTACTGAGAAAACATTTATTGTGTACAGATCCTGTTTCTGAACACATACACCTGTAAAGCTATTTATAACCTGCGATTCTTCATTTATCGCCCAAAGGATTTATGTATATATTCGTAGAATCCCGAATTGACTCATGAAGGTCTATGCATGTTAGATGAGGTAGCTTTACTAGAACTTGGTGTTGTAATCGTTTCCCTGGCCTTGGTCGCGGGTCTAGCAGACAGACTGAACGAATCCGATATACCCTTTTTCATATTGATGGGTATAATCCTAGGCCCCTATGGTATCGGCAGGATGAGTGATTTTTATGTCGGTAATACCGATACCGCAGAACTCTTCATCGAACTCTCGGCTGAACTCGGAGTTATATTCCTGCTTTTCTTCATGGGTTTGAGTTTCAGTATAAAAAAGTTGATCAGACACCGTAATAAGATAACGGTCGTAGGAACCATGGATCTTCTAAATTTCGCTCCAGGGGTAATGATAGGCTATATTTTCTTTCAAGACCTCGTCGCCGCCTTTTTGATCGGGGGTATCGTCTACATCTCATCCAGTGCTGTGATAAGCAAATCATTGTTCGATCTAGGATGGGATTCGACTCCCGAAGCAGACCAGATGCTTGAAAGGTTGGTCTTCGAAGACCTAGTAATCGTGATCTACCTTTCGGTTTTATCCACTATAATATTGGGTGAAGAGGCAGATGTATTAACGATAGCTGGAAATATAGGTCTCGCACTACTCTTCGTCTTCGGCCTGATCCTGTTCGTTTATTTGAAACCGGAGTATTTCGACAAAGTACTGAAAACCAAATCAGACGAGAGTTTCGTTTTACGAGCAGTCGGTATAATCGCGATCATATCAGGGGTTGCAGTCGTTCTAGGTATAAGTGAGGCCGTAGCAGCCTTCTTCGTAGGTATCGCCTTCGGCGGTACTGAGCACATGGCCAAATTACAGCGATATCTCTTCCCGTTCCGTTACCTATTTGCCGGTATCTTTTTCTTCTGGATAGGGATGTACACAGATCCTACCTTGTTTTCGGAGATATGGTTGATGCTGATCTTGGTGGTCATCGCCAGTACACTCTACAAATTCTACACGTCTTATTATGGAGCAAAATTCTATGAATTTGATAGAGCGAGTTCTACAAAAGTCGGGATAGCCATGATAACCAGGGGAGAGTTCTCACTGGTGATCGCAGCTCTAGCTTCTCAAGCAGTGGGTCCCTACGCCACACCGGAGATCACCCAGCAGATACCCGCTTTCGCAGTATCATACGTTCTTGTCATGAGCATACTAGGTACTGTTTTACTGCAGCACATCAGTAAAAAAGAGAAAAGTCTAGAACGGAAAAGATCAGTATGAATTATCACTGGGATCTATCCCTTGTTCCATGGACTTTATGTATGGTTTCATCCTTTTCTCCATGTATTTTTTTAGGAGGACGAAAGAATATTCCTTGATAGGATTAAAACCCTCTAATCCTGATAGCTCATGTATCAAACTCTCGGTGATATCGAAGTCTTTCTTCATACACTCTGCTAATAACTGCCAGTGTTCAGGTTCCATGTTATCTCTAGTGAAGAAGTCTTTTTCTGACTGCATACCCAAGGGTACGAACATCAAAGGAACTATGAAGAAATCGTAATCCTTTATATCATCCAATAATTCTAAGGTCGCTGTCACATCATCTCTATCTTCACCGGGGAGACCCATGATCAAGGTCGTACATGGTATCCAGTGATTGTCGTTCAATATCTTCAATCCCTGTTCGACCACAGATGGCCATTCCTCCACATCGAATGGTTTAGCTTTTCCTTTAAGATGTTTTTTAGCCAACTTAGTTGATCCTGTCTCTATCCCGATCTGTGCCGAAGCGAATGGTCGTTCTGTTCTTCCGAAATCGAAGAGATTTGTGACATCTTCGATCAATCCTGGTTCTGAGACAACCGAGGCCATGGAACAGTGACTGAATCGGACATCTGGTGTCAACTTTCTTACCTTTTTTAACAGTTTCATCAGTTTATCAGGTTCTGGTGTCAATCTTTTCGATCCATACCGAAGAACGTCCTCTGCATGGAGCAAGGCGTGTTCACATCCAGCCCTTTTGTTGAGCTTGATCTCTTCGATGATGTGTTTCATGTGTCTGTGTCTCAAATTCAGCAGAGTAGGGTTACAAAAATCACATCCACGTCCGCATCCCCTGCTGATCTCGACAAGACCGTTTATAGTGGGACCCTTGATCCGAGGGATCTTCTCTCTGGAAACCACTTCTCCCTGGACGATCCTAGGGATATCTTCACCATTCATCGCTTTTTCGAATAAGTTAGGCGCAACTTTTTCTCCTTCGCCGATTACTATGCAGTCGATCCCGAGTTCATCCATGATCTCTTCATCTTTCAGCTGCCATGTACCTGGACCGCCGACTATAACTGTTATATCGTTTTTTTGGATAGAACCGTTGTTAAGCAGTTTTCTAAAGTAATATTTAGTGTATGGTTCCTTACGTACAAACTGTGAGAACGTCGTCGAGGCAGGACCTTTACCTAAAGGATCATTGGTGGTTATGCCGATGACCTCAGTATCCGGACCGACAACCTTACTTAGTTTTATGGGGTTAGCCAGTTTAACTTCATCTCTCGAAAAACCGTTATTGAGCAGAGATGCTTCGATCTTCCTGGTGCCACAGTGACCGAACTTCATTGAACCATGATCATGGGATAACTTGGGTAAAAAAAGATACTGGTAAAGAAAATCTGGAAGGATCTTGGGGAAAGTCGCTCCGAAACCCAGGAACTCACTGCCGTTATAATCTGACGCGAGCGTCCTATCTGTGGTAAGCACTACCGGGTAACCTCTCTTCCTTTTCCCATCTCCGGATAGGAGATTCATGGCGATCCCTCTCTCTATACTTCGTCCCCTCTATTTACCATACCTTATTTAATTATTTGGCCCTCTGATGTTACTCTTCACCTTTGACCACGGCTACGGTACAGTTAGCTCTTTTGAGTACCCTATCTGTGGTACTACCCATGAACAACTCCCTGAATCCGGAACTACCGTGTGAAGCGATGTATATTATATCGTCGTTATCAGCATAATCTGTTATCTTTTTATAAGGAGCGCCCTTGAATATCTTTTTCTCCAGTGCGACCCCTATCTTCTTAGCCTCTTCTTCCACTTCGTTCAATGCTTTCTCAGCTCCCTTTTTGAGAGTTTGTTGTATATGTTCTGACACCCTGATATCACCGACTTCTATAACAAAAATAGCCGTTGCAGGTCTATCCAGGGATTTTGCCATGAGTAATCCTTCTTTTACCCCTTTCATAGCGAATTCTGAGCCATCTGTAGGTACGATTATCCTTCGATACATATATCCGTAAACGGATTCTTCATATTATATTTTATCGCAGGGTAAGGTTCGCCATGAAAAATATATAATCCTTCAATATTCTTGATAAGACAGGTGATCTTATCAGACCGGCTTTATCCGTAAAAGATCTAGATAAAACTTACCCCCAGTGGAGGGGCAAGTCTACAAAGGCTGTAGAGGATGTGAGTTTTTCAGTAGATGAAGGTGAAGTAGTGGGGTTCTTAGGTCCAAACGGTGCAGGTAAGACCACGACCATAAAATGCATCTGCGGTCTGGTCCAACCTACATCTGGTCGGATAAAGATATTCGGTATCGATGCAGTGGACGAAACCAGAAAAGCCATGAGATACACAAGCGCTGTTTTAGAGGGAAACAGGAACATCTATTGGAGATTGACCACAAAGGAGAACCTTGAATTCTTCGCTGGACTTCAAGGCAGAAGTAAGAATGAAATTGTTTCCGAGATAGACAGTCTGCTCGACCAGTTCGATCTGAGAGATAAGGAAAACACACCTGCTAGGAAACTGTCCAGAGGCATGCAGCAGAAATTGGCCCTAGCATGTGCTCTTATCCGGGGGACCGATTTTCTTATCCTAGATGAACCGACCCTCGGTCTAGATGTAAAGACCTCTAAAGAACTGAGACGTTATCTTTTGAAATTAGCTGAGGATCAGGGAAAGACCATATTACTGAGCAGCCACGACATGAACGTTGTAGAAGAGGTGTGTGAAAGGGTGATCATCATAAACAATGGAAGAGTTTTAGCCGATGATCTGGTTGAAAATCTAAAGAGTGTTTTCGATGTTCACCTGTATGATTTCTTCATAGAGGGAAAGCACCGTTTCGAAAAGATCAGAGGTTCACACCAGGTCACTGATATCAGATATGTTAACGGTAAAACCAGGTTGAGGGTGGCTTTGAAAGAGAGAGATTCTTTCTATCGTTTGGTGGATGACCTAAAAAATGAGGGTGCGAAACTCGATCGGGTGAAGAATCTAGACACCCATATGGAGGAGATATTCATGAATATAATCGAAGAGAGGGGGCGGTGAGATGAGAGATCACATCATATTTTACTCACTATTGAAAAAATATTTCATAGAACTGAAAAGGTATTTCCTAAATACTCTGATGAGTATGGGTGGGATATTCTTACTCTTCATGATGGTGTTTTTCGGTTTGGCTTCTTTCGAAGCAGGTACCGAGACACTGAAGGGCACGATAGTAGGTTTTGCCATGTGGACCTTCGCTGTCATGGCTTACAGTGAGATGTCTTGGAGTCTTCTAGAGGAAGCTAGGGATGGAACATTAGAGCAGCTATACTTAACTCCGGTAAGTTTCAGGAGGATATCGGCCTATCGTGTTCTTTCATCTTTTCTGTTCCAATTCGTACTCTTTATGATCTTCCTTACAGCAATGATGGTCGTGACTGGAGAATATCTCACTCTAGGTCCAGGCGTGATAGTTTTGGTAGGTCTGTCTCTTATTTCTGTTTACGGGATCGGTTACATAATGGGGGGCCTGTCGCTGGTCTTCAAAAAAGTACAAGCCGGTAATCAGATACTTCAGTTCATGTTCATATTATTCCTTGTATTGCCCACGATAACTGAACATCCGATTATCTATGCTACACCTATCTCATGGGGCAACGTTCTGATCAACCGGATGCTGGTAGGAGGTTATACGCTCTTAGATTTTAGTTTGATGGATATATCGATACTGCTTTTGAACTCTTTAGCTTATCTCGCCGTAGGAGTTGCTGCATTCACATACCTAGAAAAAATCGCAAAGGAAAGAGGACTCCTGGGTCATTATTGACTTATCAGTCTTTACAAACGATTATGTAAGTCTTTTTACCCAGATGCTTTTTTGGTACTCCTACTTTAGCTCCTGTTCCGAAGGCTGTGACTTTTCCTTCGTAAACCTCCTCAACTTCCTCGGGAATTTTGTTTTCGATCTCACTTATTTCTGCTTTTTTAGTCATGGACATAGGGGATATATATATAGTGGTATAAAAATTTAGCCATCCAAAAAGTTCTTATTTTAGTATAAAATCTGAAAAACCATGGGCCGAGACGACGAGATCGATATAAGTGACGTGGGGAAGGGCGAAGAGATAGGAGTTGAGGTCGAGGACTGGCTGGCTTCTAAAAAGGGCTTTCCCAAGGGGATCTTGACCGGCACTGTAGAGGCTACCACCAAGAAGGCTGTCCTGATAGACGAAGAGTGGATCCCCAAGAGTCAGGTCTTGAGGACTTGGTTACTCTGAATGGTCTTTTTTAACCTGTAATATGAACTCGTATGAATTCAATCGTTCTATGGAGGTCTGGAAACCTCGTTCTGAAAAATATTTTTTGAGTTCTTCGCCCTCGTAAAATCGTGACGGTTCCCCAACTAAAAATTCAAATGTACATACGATCTTGGTGAGGATCTCGTTCTTATCTAGATCTAATATGTGTATATCCCCACCAGGTTTCAAGGTTCGAATCATCTCCTTTTTACTTTCTTTTTGATTTTGGAAGTGATGAAGAGCGTCTATGCACAGGATGTGGTCGAAAGAATCTTCGGCCAAGGGTAGACTGCAGGCTTTACCGAGGATCCTATTGGATAACGATGCTTTTTTTACCATACTTTTAGATCCGTCGAGGAGGTAGACATCTATATCCTTTACCTCTTTTTGTATCTCATCTAGGAACTGTCCCTGTCCACCACCGATATCGAGGATCTTGTCTCCACTTTTCAGGTCCATCCTTTTGATGATGTTTTTCCAAGTGTTCGTAAAAATAACTCTGCTGATCGGACCGTATATCGGAGCTAGTAGATCGAAGATGCTTCGAGACATCGTTTACATATCGGTTTTGAACAGTTAAAATTTAACGGATGTGTGTATTCTATCTCAAAACTTATTAAGTCGTTCGTTTGTTTTGGTGATGATACATGATAGAAGTCGATAGGATCAGGAAGAGTTTCGGTCGTACTTTGGCCGTTGACGATGTAAGTTTTAAAGTGGACGATGGTGAGATATACGGACTCCTTGGACCCAACGGCAGCGGTAAAAGTACCACATTGAAGATAATCACAGGTATGCTGTATTCCATGCGTGGAAAGGTGGTGATCGACGGGATGGATGTCGATAGGGAACCTAATCGGGCAAAACAGATCATCGGCTACGTACCTGAAAGTACGGATCTCTACGATAGTTTGACCCCGGTAGATCTATTCAATATGATAGGCAGTATAAGAGGTATACCTCCATCTCGACTTCAGAGCAGGGCTAGATATTTCATAGATGCCTTCAAGATAGATCGTTATCTCAATCAGTACATCGGTACACTGAGTTTTGGTAACAAACAGAAGGTATCCATAATCATTGCACTGCTGCACGATCCCTCTGTGATAATCATGGACGAGGCTATGAACGGCCTTGATCCGAAGATGGCAAGGATACTCCGAGAGATACTTTTCGAGTATAAAAATAGAGGAAAGAGCATCGTATTCTCTACACACGTTCTACCGCTGGCTGAGATGATCTGCGACAGGTTGGGACTCATCAACGAGGGCAGGATAATAGCTGAAGGTACTATAGATGAATTGAAAGAGAAATCCCGTCAATCTAACATCGAGGACGTGTTCTTGGAATTGACAGAGAGCAAGGATGAGGTTTACTCTGTCGTTGAGGCATTGAAAAATAACGGGTGATCCATTGTTCGATATCATAAAGATTCTTTACAGGGAACTCCACTATCAGATGGTCAAGAGCAACCCTATGGTTGCTAATGATGAGAGACAGTTCCAGCGGGAAGTCAAAAAGGCCATGGATATCAAGAGGAATATCGGAACACAATCAGCTATTTTCCTATTTTTTGGGATCATGACGGCCGGGAGTGTTTTTGCTGCTGACAGTGAAGCTATGATGATCGGAGTACTCACCTCCCTTGCACTTATCCCCCTTGTTTTATCGATATATCAGACCACAATACAGGCCTCATATCTCACTTCTCTGGGTATATTCGATCCATTGAAACCACTGCCTGTAGATCTTGGGGGGAAGTACATGAGCGGCGTAATCGCTATAGATCTGATACCTAGTTTCGTACTTGTTTTCCCCAGCGTGGTAGCTCTGATGATCAGGTCTCCCATCAGCGGCGCAATAGCCCTCGTTTGGATGTTGATCGGAGTGATGGCGGGTCATGTCGTCGGATTGGGAGTCTTTGCTATATTCGGTCAGAAGGTGACCACATATAAGGGGAGTCTCAGTTTTGTCAAGAACATCTTGAAGATAATAGGTCTCCTCCTGTTCATGGGACTTTTCTTTGGAGTGATGTATCTTCAGGAGTACATTGTAGATTACGTAGGTGTCATAGGGGAGTATTCCATAGTTTATCCGATATCTTTGGCTACAGTGTTCCAACCAATGACTAGTATTGTTCTCATCGGACTCCATCTTTTGATATTGATACCTATTTACGTGATGAGTTTGAAAAAGGTCTGGAGTGGTATTTTAGAACCTGATATAGTTTCTTCAGGAGAGGTTGAAAAAGTATACAAAACCTCGGTTAGACCACCTATCGTTTCACTCCTCACTAAAGATCTCAAGATAGTATTCAGAAAGACTTCTATGATGGCGGGTATGCTTTTACCTCTTTACATAGTGCTGCCGCAGCTGTTGATCGGGCTGACTGAAGGACTTGTCATGGGTCAGTTCATGATCATGATATTCTCCGTGGGGCTCTTGACCGTAGCCGGTGGTGATGCTATATTCAAGATCGAGGGTAACTCGATACAATTCCTCAGAACCCTGCCCGTTGATAAACAACAGTTCGCTATCAGCAAAGCCTTCTCCATGATAGTCATCCCAGTGATCATCTCTGTATGTCTGATAGGTATCGGTGTATACTTTACGATGGAAGCACTTTACCTGCTTCCACTATCGATTGTCCTTCCTTTGA
>SL_5KL_010_SEDDRAFT_10001821_pt1 | contig 12451 bp, 17 predicted proteins | sample SodLakKL_010_SED_FD_9118 | JGI IMG/M metagenome (IMG submission 9118)
AATAAGGAAGTACCGGGCGTCATTGTGCTCAGGGGCAACCGTGCAGGCGTAGTGCGTATCTTTACCGAACACGTTTACGGATTGCGCTGCCAGGAATACTTCGGCTACACCCTGTGGCTGCTGGATTTCTGGAACGGCTTTGGTGAACATCCTATTGACCCCTACCGTAGGCCAGGCGGCGACAGCATACACATAAAGCAATTTCACGACTAGGGCTTGCCTCTAGTACAAAGGACGAGGGCACATTTCTAGTACAATTGTTAGCGACCGGCAACGATTGCAGGCAAAGCTGCCTTTGAAGGGTTGCCGACCGCCAGGAATCACAGGGCTACTACGGCCCGGAAAGGAGGGCAGTGTCATGCGGCAGAAGACAAGAAGGCAGTATTATGGACGTTCCGTCGTTGCCCAAAACCTGCGCAGCGCCAGTAATGAGCTTGCGCGCGCCGTCGATCTCAGTGAAAAGCCTCCCCCGGATCCTCTTGTTGATAGCCTGAAGAAGGTCGCTGAGTTGGTGGACCGGGCTATTGAGGCTGAGCGACAGTATATCCTCGGGCGCAAGCGTATAGCGAACAAGCTGGCCAGACAGAGAAAGGCCATCGAGGAGCTGCTCAAAGAGGTGCAGAGCGTGCCCGTTATGCCTGAAGAGAAGGCAACGACTAGGCGGGAGCGAGCGAAGAAGAGCCAGCAGTAACTGCTGGCGATCGCCAGCAGAGGGATTGCTCCAGATGCATGGCTTGAGTTCAAAAACCAGTGCGTAATCCGGGCACAGTAGAGGCTTCGCCCGCGTGCCGACCGGCGTGCCGCGAAAAAGGACACCAATCTCACCCTGTGATATGATATTGGCAGGGGTTGGGCAACCTTGGGCTTTAGGGTTCAAGGCCCAACCCCTTCCCTTTTACCAGGGTTGCCGGCCCCGGATGTAACACGGAGCAGAGGGATGAGAGCCTATCTTGAACCCGCAGAGGTCGCTGAGATGGAGACAAGAGCCACCTGCCTTCGTGACAGGCTGCTGGTCAGGCTGCTGTTTCATCTGGGCTGCCGGGTGTCCGAAGTGCTGGCACTGTGAGTGCACGACATCGACTTCATCCGGGGTACCATCACCATCCTGCACCTGAAGAGCCGTCTCAGGTTGTCATGCTCTGGCTGCAAGGCCAGTCTCGGGAGGAGGCATCGCTTCTGCCCCCGGTGTGGAGTTGAGGTTACTGAAGCGAGCACATTTCAGCAGAGCCACCACCGGATTAGGACACTACCCATCGATAGACCAACGCTGTCAATGCTCGAGACCTACCTTGACAACAAAGCCTTAGAGGACGGCGACGAGCGCATCTTCAAGATCAACCGGCACCGAGCCTGGCAGATAGTGCGTAATTGTGGCAGGCTAGCCGGACTGACTGACCTAAGGAATCCAGAGACCGGTAGGCGAAGGGGCATAAGCCCTCATCGACTGAGGGATGCCTTCAGCGTAAGAGCGATGAAGATCGATGACTCCGGAGATGGGCTGAGGCTGCTCCAGGAGCACCTGGGCCACGTTAGCTTCGACACTACCGCGAGATATCGCAAGATTGCCGGTGAGGAGCATCGGAAGTGGTACGACAGGCTGTGGGCCACCGGCAGTAGCGATCAGAGCGACGAGCCATACAGGTAGCAGTACAGGTCTTCGAGGCCCTATCTTTGCCAGCTATTGACACCGTAATGGCAAATAGCCTACCATCTCGTTCAGAGAAAGGAGGTTCCAATGCAAGCGTACTGCATGAAGTGCCGCGCCAAGAAAGAGATCAAGAACCCCAGAAGCATCGTCATGAAGAACAAGCGACCGGCAACTCAGGGCGTCTGCCCGACCTGTGGCACCAAGGTATTCAGAATCGGCAAGTAGTTCTGCCTTTAGACACTGAGAGAGATCGAGAAGGGCCGGACATCTCCCATATCGGAATGTCCAGCCCTTTCGTTCTACTAATCACACCTTCCAAGTGAGCGGATGTGAGGCATTGACAGTTGTCGGCCACCAATATACCATTGGATAGAGCGGAGGTACAGGGGGATTCTTTAGGTGCATGTAGAGGACTGTCTACTTCTCGCCAGACCGAGTTCCTTCCATACAGATGCCTGCGATGCCTGAGTCGCTGTACAGTGACGATTTCTCTGCGGTCTTCTGCAGACTGCTGGCAAAGGCTAGGGTAACCTGTTATCGAGTAAGCCAGTTCACCAACATAGACCAAAGCTATCTGAGCCGCCTAAAGAATGGAGAGAAGAATACCCCTAGCCCCGAGGTCTTGATGAAGATCAGCCTTGCCCTAGTACACTTCAGCCCGAAGATAACCCTTGCCGACATCGAGAGGCTGTTCAACGCCGTCGGCCGGTCGATTCGTGCTGAGGTGGGGTCAGGGTAGTTGCTGGTACTCCACCGCGAGCGTCGCGACTGCTGCTCCCTATTGTCCCGTTACCGTCCGATAGGGACGAATCCGGGATGAGACAAGGTTGTCGCAAGGCGTCTGTGTGCTGGACTGATAGTACCCCTAATACTCAGGTCGTCCAGGAGCCCTCGTCATGCATTGGAGCCCTGACAGTGCGACAGGCAGGGAAGATGGGTGGCCTAGCGTGGAGCCGCAATCATGGCAGGGGATTCTACGTGGGAATCGGGAGGAGAGGGCAGCATGTCCTGAGAAGCCGTCATCCCGATAAGGCAAGAGAATGGGGGAGAATGGGAGGCAGACCCCGGAAACTCACCCTAGAGCAGATCATGGGGCAGGCAAGCGAATCAGAGCAAACGAGGGAATGCGGATCCGCCTCTTACCCGTGCTATGCCTGCCCCGCCAGCCCGCTACTGGAGTCTCATTCACGATCTAATATAGCGCGCATGAGTGGCGGAGAACCAGGCCTTACCGAGAGGGGCGGTCGGTCGCTCAACACAACAAGTCAATGTGCAGTATCACCTTCAGGTGCGCTGTGGCCCTCTGCCTCGCCGCCTCATAATCAATGCCGACACAGCCGCCACCCCTAAAACAGCCACCAAGAACCCAACTGCAGTCCTGATGTTCTGCTCATGAACGGTGCGGAAGCGAGCACTACGGCCTATAACAAACCCTTCCGGGCGGTCATCGGGCAAGTATGCAAGGGGGTGAAATCCAGCTCTAACTACCGCGATCCACACGCCTTCGCGAGGGGATGTACCATCCGGGATAGTCCAAGAGTATACCCCTCTGGCAGCAGGAACGCCGGCAGCTATCTTCGTGTAGAGAGGTTTTGGCAGAATCGGCGGAGGGGGCTCCCCAAGGTAAATATCGACCTCCTCTATGCCCCCGGATTCCCAGATGATATCGTAAGTCTCCCCGATCACCCATTGGGCCCCTTCCGCGGGAGAGATGACAGAAATCAGAGGTTCCAGCTCTTCCGCGATTACGAATTCCTCGGAGTGCGCTACCTTCTCTCCTTGCTCGCACTTCATCTCATCGGTAGCCACGGCCACCTCTTCCTCACGAGCGCAGTCAGAACAGCCGGTCATTCCAGCAACTAAGACCAGCGCGATCAAGAATACGCCGGCTCCATTCATGCAGCGGCGTTTCCCGGGACCCAGCACTGTCATCATACTTCACTTCCGCAGCATAGGGATTTGAGGGTTACTGTCCAGGGTGTCCGACCTCTGTTATCAGATAACGCAGAAAGTCGAAAGAGGTTGCATGACTCCGCCTCCGTAGAGTGCGCCTGCAGCCCGGTGTGAGCCTGATCGCGATGCACAATGTGAGCTAAAATGAATCTGTTATACGGGTGTCTAAGTATATCCTATGCTTGTACTAGAGGCGCGCTGGAAACACCCAGAAGCCCGCAAGCAGTCGCTACTGACAAGCCCCCGCCTCATAGATTCAACCCACTTTGCTATGGGTATTATTCTATGTCGCATCCTTCCCGGGTGGACTTGTACCACCTCTTCTGGAGCCAGCTGTCCGGTTTCCATTGAAGCACAACAAGACATAAGGAGCATCATTGGACTACTCCACGCCACCACGCTGTCGGAGCAGTTCGGCCACCTCATTATGGCTAAAGATTATGGCCCACCGCAGTGGGGTCCTGTCAGGCCCCTCACGTGGGTTCACTACCGCCCCAGCATCAAGCAGAAGCTCTGTCATCTCAACATGGCCATTCATTGCTGCCAAGTGCAGCGGGGTTCTACCGTCCTCGCCTCGCTTCCATCCGTCAACATCTGACCCATATTCCAGAAGGAGCGCAGCTATTTCCACGTGACCCGCAGCTGCGGCCCCGTGCAACGCGGTTTGCCCGTACGTGTTCAGGGCGTCCACATCTGCTCCCCGTTGTAAAAGTAACGCTGCTACATCGGTGTTACCTGCATACGAAGCCCAGTACAATGGAGTCTTCCTATCCTTGTCTCGTGCATCAACGTCCACTCCCTCATCGAGAAGCCTGCGGACCTCATCCGAGTTCCCTGCTTCAGCCGCCTCAAACAAATCGTCCTCAGCAAGGTGTTCGCTCTTCACTCTTTGCTCGACCTCTTCAGGCCTGTCCGGTATCTCGGCCTCCGTGTCGGGGGTTCCATTAGTTGCTATCCACACAACAGCAATCAGCAAACCCACTAAAGAGATGACTGCCAACCCCTTTACCAACCTTCGTATACTCATGATAGCCTCCTTTCTTGTAGTGGTATACAGTTAACGCCTGAAATCAGCGGCGGCTGCCTCGTCCTCTGCTTGGTTGATTTGCTGGGTTCTCTTATCAATTTGTCTGCTCTTCCACAACAAAGTACGAGCCACTCGCAAGTTTGACAACGGTCATACTCCACTTGCTGTGAGCGATCGGCCCGGACATGGGAAGAACCTCACCCTTCCAGGCAATCCCGAGGCGATTGCCAACAAGGAAGGCATGGCGTGTTACCGGTCTAGCTTGGTGTCCAAAACCCAGCACGGCAAAGTTTGGGTTTTCCCAGCGATACATCAATCGTTCCGCTGCCTTCTCGATGTTCATAAACTCCCCCGCTTCTTTGCGCGATTTTTCGAGTAAACGGACACCAGAGCACTCCAAGCCTACCCAATCATCATCGGTAGTGTAGTAACGGATTGGTATCTTCTGCTCTAGCCACTGATCATTTGGCTTAATTGGGCTGAGCTCCTTCAGTAGTTGTGTGGTTTTGTCCGCTGAGCAAAATGCCTTGGTCAGGAATTCCTCCCTCTGCCGCCGTGATTCCTCACTCTGTTGAATCTCATCTGCATAGAGTTCAGGAAGGACTTTCATGGAACGTTCCTTGCCGAGCTTTTGCTCAATTGCCTTGCGCGCTGGCGTTCCGATACTTCCCAAGGCCTCACGGACTATGCGTCTCAGGGCACGATCTGGACTCTCGATCCACCCAACGAGAATAGTAGCGGCTTCCTCGGTCCTGTATCCTTGCAGGGCACGCGCAACAGACCGCTGTACAGCAAGGCTTCGGTTTTCACTCAATTGTCTCAGATCTAGAAACCCTGCTGGTTCCGAGAAGGCTGCCAATGCTCTACCAGCTTCCTCGGAAGCCCAAGCACGCCCAGTCGCAACAAGTCGGAGGAGAGCGCGAAAGGACGAAGTGGCACCCAGGAGTCGAATGCTTTCGGCCGCATAGCATGCCACAACCTCGTCATCACACATGAGTTGGTTCTCCCAACTCTGTGTGAAAACCTCTCGGAATTCATTGCCGGTAGTATTGCAAAGAATCTTGAACCCTGTAACCCTCTCTGCTATATTGGCCTCAAATCTCTCTGTGGGCGTGCACAGTAGTTGACGACAAATCCACCGAAGCGTTTCCTCGTCAGATGCCAACAACAAGTCAACATTGTGCCTTGCTGTTTCGGGAAGGTTAAGATACGCGGTTGTGAACTCCTGAAAGGATTCTCCATCACCAATCGAACGGAATGCCGCGATAGCCTGTTGCACGATGAATCTATTCCTGTGCTTCAGGCACGCCGCGAGTTTCGTGAAATTCCGCTCTTGAGCCAAGTTCTCGATATTCGGCTTGAAGAACATGATCATCTCCCCACCTAACGCCTGAAATCAGCGGCGGCTGTGAGCCGTCTGCGGGGTTGATTAGACAGCAACATGTCGGACAACACGTTGGCTCGCTGAGTGCCCCGTGACATCTTCCATGTTCTCAGGTTACTGGAAAACAGTGAGTTGCGGTTCTGATAACCTATGACCATACCCTACGAGCTCTTCCTGATCAAATACCAATATTCAGACCATCTAGCAGATCTAACAATCACCATCTCACCAGGCATTATGCTACCATGATAGACAATTCCGTCGGTTAGGTACACGTTCTCTTCTACAATGGCCTCAACTTCCCTTCCATCGTCCAACTCAACTTCTATAAGCCTCGTATAACGTACTCCAGTGTAGTCGAATCGGACAATACTGTTACCTGCTTTTCCCACCTCCCTCTCAAAACCAAACACTGCTATCAATGTAACAACTAACCCTGTGATGCACACCGCTATTAAGACTTTCAATAATAGTTTTTTCATTACCAGCATACCTTTGATTATCACGAGAAATCTGGTAGCATGCCAAACAACTGACATTTCGCTGACATTCTAACCTACCATACTCCTTATCGCACCCATCACGTATTCATCCGAATGTATTGGTTCAGTCGTTTTCGGAAAGATCGACCATGGAAGAATGTTACGCCCTACGTCAATCATCTGTCAACGTTTAGCCGCCCCTTCGTCTGTTTCAGTAATGTGGTCATTCACTGCCGGCTTCGCATAGTTGAATCAAGCCCCGAAGCGTCCTTCGTCTTGAGTTGGGTGCCAGAGAGGCAACAATCTGGGCTACTGTTGCCCAGACTCCACAATCTGGACAATGTCGCCTCCTGCTTTGTAGCTCTGGCTGACTGCGTTCTCACAGGTCTCATATGGATAGGATTGAGGTTATCCCAGAGGATGGCCGCCTCTTGATGAGATTCGCAAGAGTCACTCTCACGATTATGCTCCATACGTTACTCACGGGCACCGTATTGCTTGAGCAGGCTGATCAGTTCATCATGCCCAAAGTGGGCTGACTGACCTGCGATCACCAATCCGAGGGGGGTCAGACCGTCCTGCAGCTTGGCATTCACATTCGCGCCATGTTCAAGGAGTGATCTGACACCCGTGATACTGCAACTAACTATAGCACCGTGCAACGGAGTCCAGTCTTCTATAACCGCACCAAAAACGGTCTTCAGTCCACGTTCATTTCTAATGTTCGGGTCCGCGCCATACTCGAGAAGCAACTGCAGAGACTCGATGCAATTCAAGGCGATTGCGCCATGCAACGGAGTCCACCCCGTGATGAGTCCTTCTCGCTGACCCCATCCATATTGCAGTTCTACATCAGTCTTCGCATTGACATCTGCACCGTGACGGAGCAATAACTCAACCGTTGCGTTGTGAAGGCACTCGATCGCGGACGCCCTATGCTGACTCTGTAGGACAATCACTTCATGCAGCGGCATGGTGCCATAATCTGACCTGGAGTTGATATTTGCCCCGTGGTCGAGCAAGTGTCCGGCTGACTCCAGTCGGCCATCTCGAGCTGACATATGCAACGGTGTCAGCCCTGTGTTGGACCTGGCGTTCACTTCTGCACCGTGTCTGAGCAGCGTGTCAATGGTCTCAATCTCTCCATATCCAGCTGCATAGTGCAGTGGCGTGAAACCACCTACACTGTTAGCGTCCACATCTAAGCCAATACCAATGAGTAGCTTGACGGTCTCAGGTCGGCCATACATAGCCGCATCGTGCAGTAGCGTCTGGCCTTGGTTATCTACAACGTCTATTGCGGCACCTTGCTTCAGAAACACCTTGAATACTTCGGGATTCTGGTCACCAACAGCAGCATGCGAAGGTGTGCGACCCCGTTCGTTTACAGCGTTCACGTCTGCACCGTATTGAAACAGCAAGGAGATGACTGCCATCTGGGTATCGCTATCATGATAGATACCTGTGGGGTAATAATGCAGTGGGGTGCTGCCCCCATCATCCATAGCATTTACGTCTGCGCCGTAGGCGAGAAGTATCTCGCATAGGGCGGTGTCTCCTCCTTGGACAGCTATATGCAGGGGTGTGCGGCCATATCTACCTCTGGCGTCCAAATGTGCACCTGCCTGTAGTAACCGATCAACCTCGCGTGCATCCCCGCGACGAGATGCTTCCAATAGGGCAGCATTCAACGGGTGAGAGGTGTCGTTGTGATCACCACGGGCCGACGTCAACAGAACCCCGACTGCGATGATGAGTATCACTACTGTTGTTATCTTTGCTAATCGCCTTCTCTTAGCAGAGTCATCCGGAGGACTCGTGCGCGACGTGTGATAAGGTGACTTCCTCAGGTTTGGATCTGGGGTTCTGTTCATGCTATCAAGTTCCGGTGGCATCTAGACTGCCATTGTACTAACGGTTGCTGGTCTGCTCATCTTGCACCCATTGCATGCGGCCTGCAGTCACAGTATTCCAACACACGGGCTGAGTCGAGCACAAGCCCTATTCGGCGGCCGTGTTAAGCAGTTGCCAGTCAGACCTTCTGCATCGCTCAGTCCGAGTTGTCGGTTGTTCCCCGGGGACCCTGCAGAGTACAGGCAGTCAACCCCACCTCAGTTTTCGACCATGAGTCCGCCGTTTTCTCACCTATGCAGATCATCACAGAATACTGACGCCGCACCATAGCTGGCGGTGCGAGCCCCACAGCAGGCCAAGCCATGTGCGGCACTTATATGCCGCTACGATATGTTCATTATAAATTGAGCGTCTTGTGCCGTCAAAACCTCTTCTATACGTCTAAGTGCGCCTCGCTCGAGCCTTGACGCTGTTCCCTCTGCCAGCGATATTGCCCATTAACGTTGGCATTCAGCCAATCGATCTCGGATCTCAGCCAGTCGGCATGAAGGCTTATCTCTTCTGTACTGTCCTTAATGCCAAACTGCGATGTCGTTGCCTTGCAGCATGCTGGTCCGATGAGAACATAGTCTTCTTGTGCAGAGAGTCTCCTGTCAAGCATCACCGTCAGTGGCCTGTTCAGAAGGTTCGGCCAGGCCGCCTGTAAAACGGCGATCCGGGCGTTGAGACGAAACCCGTACATGTCCGCAAATGCTATCCATCCTCCCGAGAGTCTCTGCTGCAGAGCAGCGTTCCTCACGATGAGGGTGAAGGGATGGGCGTATGAGGGCCTGGGAATGGTGTTCTTCTGAATAACCTCGCCTGTGTCTTTCAGGCACTCGGGAATCTCCTCAACCGGTGCAGGTTCCTCTGTCTGCACGCGGAGACGGTCCACCTGGGCCAGCAGCTTCCTCGCCTGCATATCAGAGATAAGGTCGGCGTTCCGCTTCAGGAGGTTTATGCCATCATGACTGTACATCCAGGATCGCACCCTCTCACATACCCCGCGCAGACTATCCTCAGCGATTGCGGGTACGCCATATATCCTGCTCAACCGAGCTGCAAAGTCTGAGTGGGCAATGAGCATTAGAATCCTGCAGCATTCGGCGCGGAGCACCCCATTCTCATGCACTACCACGTGCCCGTTCATCTCAACCAGACCGATGGCTGCTTCACGGGGATAACACTCTAACTGGTTAAACATAAGCGGCGGTCGCCAACCATAAATCCCGTTGTGGTTCTCTGCGGTGGGAATCTCGTCGGCCCAGACAACCTTAGAAGCAAATCTGCGCTGCTGAAACGCTGACACGAGGTACATCCCCGGGTGCAGGCGCCATTGTCTTAGGGCAACAAGCCCCGATACTTCATCCGGGATTGTGATTCTACTCACGACTCTCGCTTCTTGGCGATACCTGTACTCTTCACACGGGGTGGGAGTTCTGAGTTCATCCATCTCGTCGACTCGCGATCGCATGTCGTTCCTCCTCTGTGCTTGTCGCCTGTGCCTTAACTCCTGCCTCCACCTTGTCCGGTTCCACCCTGCCTGGATCTGGCTTGGAGGGCTTCCTAACGGGAATGTAGATCACTGCATGCACTTTGGCATCTGTTGTCATTGTCAGTTCCTCCTTTCACGCCGGCATAATGCCGCAGAATCGCCGTCATGTCGGTTTTCTCCCATGTGAAATCCGGAAGCTCCCTTCCGAAATGCCCGTAAACTGCTGTCCGGCGATAGATAGGGCGCCGCAGATTGAGGCTTTCGATGATGCCTGTCGGAGTTAGACTGAATACCGTAGGCACAACCCGCTCCAGCATCTGCTCATCAACTGTTCCCGTGCTGTGCAGATCAATCATCAGAGCCACCGGCTGCGCCTTGCCAGTCGCGTAGGCCATCTGGGCAGTACAGCGTCTCGCCAGGCCAGCTGCCACTATGTTTTTCGCGATGTACCGGGCCATGTAAGCTGCCGAACGGTCGATCTTGCCAGGATCTTTGCCCGATAAGGCACCCCCACCATGTGGGCAAGCCCCTCCATATGTGTCAACCATCAGCTTTCGACCCGTGAGTCCAGTATCAGTCACCGGGCCGCCGATTACGAAGTGGCCGGCGCTNTTGACTGATAGNTCCGCTTCNTTATCCAGAAGGTCNCCTGGAATGGCCTCCCTGATCACATAGCTTGTAACGTCNCGCTCAATGACACTGTGCTCTACGCCTGGGTCATGCTGGGCATTGAGAACAATGCAAGCCACTCTCTTGGGCACATCATGGCTGTACTCAATGGTCACCTGGGCTTTTCCGTCGGGCCTGAGATAGGGCACCACGCCGTCTATCCTTACCTGCGCCAGCCTCTGGCATAGCTTATGTGCCAGCGCAACCGGCAGCGGCATGTATTCGGGGGTCTCATCTGCGGCATGCCCGAACACGATGACCTGGTCACTTGCACCAAGCCCATCGCATCTGGAGCAGGACCGCATCTTCCCTCCCAAGATGCAGCAAGGATCTGACGCCATCTGCGATACGCAGGAGGTTACGGCACAGGTTCTGTAATCGAATCCGTATTCTGGTCTTGTGTAACCTATGTCCTTGATCGTATGCCGGACAACATCGCGAACATCAACATTAGCGTCTGAAACAATCTCCCCCGCTACGACCACCAGGCCCTGCGTTATCATTGTCTCGCAGGCAACCTGAGCATCAGGGTCTTGCCTTAGAAAGCTATCAACAACGGCATCCGAGATCTGGTCTGCTATCTTGTCCGGATGCCCCTCGCACACCGATTCTGCACTCACCAGGTATTGTCTTGTCATGATCCCTCCTATTGCTCAGTGCATTCTGGTCTGGACCTGTTCGCCTCGGTCTTCGGGTGCATGGGCTGCAGCCTCCTGAAGTCTGAAGCAGTCTCTCAGCACAGGCACCTTGTCAGTCCTCTCCCAGGTGAACTCAGGCAGTTCTCGTCCGAAGTGTCCGAACACGGCAGTCTGCTGATAGATGGGCCGCTTCAGGCCCAGCGACTCTATGATGCCCCCGGGAGTCAGCGTGAACATCCGGTGGACGGCTTCGACGAGTTCGGACTCATTGACCCGACCGGTCCCGTGGAGATGCACCATCAGGGAGGTTGGCTCTGGTTCCCCAATGGCATATGACAGCTGTACCGTGCACCGAGATGCCAGGTCCGCCGCCACTATGTTCTTCGCTATGTAGCGAGCCATGTAGGTCGCTGATCGGTCAACCTTGGTGGGGTCTTTGCCGGAAAACGCACCTCCTCCGTGGGGGCAGTAGCCACCGTATGTGTCTGCGATGATCTTCCTTCCTGTGAGCCCGGTATCTGCCCGCGGACCGCCTATTGTGAACGCGCCGGCCGGGTTGACCAGGCATGTCATGCCGTCTTTCCTCAAGTNAGTCGGGACCACCGGGTTGATGATCTCCTCCACTACCGNGGTGCGGAGTTCGTCTGCCCCCACTGCTCCGTGGTGAGCCGAGAGTACCACCTTTGTTACGGCGACCGGCCNGGCCCCCTTGTAGCGTATGGTTACCTGGGTCTTGCCGTCGGGTTTCAGCCACCGATACCTACCGCTACGCCGCAACTCAGAGTGTCTCTGAGAAAGCCGGTGAGCCAGCAGTATTCCCAGGGGCATCAACTCGGGCGTCTCATCGGTCGCATATCCAAACATCGTGCCCTGGTCTCCCGCCCCGAGCTCTCCGTTGTCGCGGCGGATGCCCTGAGCGATGTTGCTGGACTGCGGGCTGATCGAGATCAGCACTTTGCAGGTGTCCGCGTTCAGGCCGCAGGAATCGTCGGTGTAACCTATCTCCCTGAGCTTCTGTCGAACAGTCTTCTCATGAGACACCCTGGCCGTGGAAGTGATCTCACCTCCGATCACCACCAGGTCCTTGGCCACAAACGTGTCACACGCAACTCTGGCCTCGGGATCGACCGCAAGGTAGGCGTCCAGAACGGCGTCCGAAATCTGGTCAGCCACCTTGTCGGGGTGTCCTTCAAACACGGACTCTGAAGTCATAAGGTATTCTCGTTGCATCTGTCCTCCTTCAAGCTGATTCGTTAGATTCG
>SL_5KL_010_SEDDRAFT_10001822_pt1 | contig 12447 bp, 22 predicted proteins | sample SodLakKL_010_SED_FD_9118 | JGI IMG/M metagenome (IMG submission 9118)
GATATAAACAGGTGGAACGAGGTTTCCATACAGGAGACTTTAAATATAATCGAATATGAAAATATTAGAACATAAGTAGGAGGCTTTAAAATGGAAACCGTGAATAACGTCGTAATAGATGTAAGTGAATGTTGTGAAAATTGTAAATATGTATTGGTAGATGATAAAGAACCACCTTGCTTTGATTGCGATAACAATGGAGGAACTGAACATAATTTTGTTTCAGCACTTGTAGACCACCCAGAGCATTACAATAAACATCCTTCGGGTATTGAATGTATAGATGTGATTAGGCATTGTAATTTCAATATAGGCAGCGCAATAAAATACCTATGGCGAGCAGGATTAAAAGGAAGTGAAAACTATACAACAGATTTAGAAAAAGCCATTTGGTATCTAAAAGATGAAATAAATAGGGTAAAAACATAAAAAAGTTTAAAAAACCTATTTACAACTGCTGCTGCATGTGTTATAATATAATTAGAGATAAGATAATAACAAAACAAAAAATAAATTAAAACTTTAGAGGAGGAGATTTAAATGATTAAAGAAAACCAACTAGTTATCAATACAAAGAATGATAAGATTTATAAGGTATTAGAGTTAGGAGTAAACGTGGCTACTATCTGGGACTATCAGGATGACACAGAAAAGAAGGCCTTCACTAAACATTTAACCCCCTACAATAAAGAGATTAACGATAAGGAAGAGATTTAAATGATTAAAGATATGTGATATAATTATATTAAGATAAACAACCGAAACAAATTAAAAACCTTAGAGGAGGAATAAAAAAATGAAAAATCCATTATTAGAAAAAAAGTCTAAAATTAAAAATGCAAAAAAGGTATTAAAAGAAATTGGTATAGAAACAAGAGCAAGAAATGCATCAATAGCAACTGAAATTGAATTAGTAATTATAAATGGTAATAGAAGCGAAAGACTTATTCAAGAAAAGTTATTCAGAGCTAAAATAATTAAAAATAGAGAAGATGCTGGATTTAATCCAGAAGGAATAATTATAATATACTAAAAGGGGGAAATCACCCTCTTTTTTTACATTAGAAAAAAATAAAATAAAAACCTAAGAGGTGGGACAAATGCCAATAGATGAACAACATGCACTAAAGTTTTGGAAAGAGTATGTTAAAAATGTACAATATAGTGACGAAAAACATTTAGGGGTGCACGACATAATGGTCCCACCTTTAAATGATGAAGAACTAGACGAATATTGCAAAGAACGTTCAGGCAAGGTCAAAAAATATAAAATATCGGAGGAACGGAAAGATGATGAATAAGCTAAGGAATTTATTTAAAAATGAACCTGTAGACCAACAAACAAAGTATTCAGAAGAATTGTTTAAAAGCATACGCAATCTAAAAATATTAGAAAGGAACTACCAAATGTTTTTGTCAGATAAAAGCAAAACAGATGAAATTAGGAACCAAATAAAAGAAGAAAAAGACAAGATTAGAGAAATTTTGGCAAAATCAAAAGGGCTAACGGAAGAACAGAGAAAAGATGCGGTTAGAATTAAACAAAGCTTAATGAGACAACTTGGCTTAAGGGAGGACGATTTAAATGGAGCTTAGTTATATAATAAATATAATTGGAATGTGGTTATTGTTCGCAGTAATTATTTGGGAGCTATATGATTTGTACGTTTTGATAAAAAAGGAAGAGACAGAACAAGACGAACAGGAAGTATATCGGAGGTTTTTATGAAAAAGAAATGTTCAGATTGCACTGGAGAAAGAAAAAATGCAAAATTTCCCATGAAAGGAAGTTGTAGACCCAAACCATGCGGAAAGAAAAAAGGAGTATCGGAGGTTTTTATGAGAAACAAATGTTCTAATTGCCAGTATTGGAACACCAAACGTGAACCAGCTGGACACATATTATACTATTGTAACCTAAGAAGTGAATATAAAAATAGCATTGATTACTGTGAGGAACATAAACCTATCACCAGTACACTTAACAACTTAAATGATATAAAATATAGGTTTGATGATTTGGAAAGACTGGTGGCCAACGGTGAATAACCTCGTTGATGATAATTAAATATAAAATATAAAAATAAAAAAGGAGGAGTTTAAAATGGGTAGGATGAAGGACTTAGTTATTGACAAAGAAAATTTAAAAGGTGACTTACAGGAACTATTAGACAGGAACAGATTTTATGATGAAGAAACAAAGCAATATAAAATGCAAGAATTTAAATACTGGACAAAACAGGATATAACAAAGCTAAACAAAACAGTAGATAAACTAAACATATTAAATAAATTCATAAAACAAATTGAAATGGAAAATAGTAAAGGGTTAGAGGTGGTTTAATATGGACAATAGGTTTCGCAATTTCACAGATGATGAACTTTATGTCCTACATAGGCATGCAATAAAAAGTAGTGTTGAAATAGTTTGTACTGGCAAATATGACGAAATTTGCAAAACATTACATTGCAATTTAATAAATGAAATTATAGACGAGATGCGAAATAGGGAAGCGGGGCAAACAAAAAAAATGTAACAGAATTAGTCAGAGAATTAGGTGTGTCAAGACATACGATATACAAATATTAAAGAAGGAGGTAATTAATGTGAATACTGATTATGTAAAAACAGCAAACATAATTTTGGAAAATCTAGACGAGGATATCGGGGTTGACTGGCATCAAAAAGAAATTTTATTAAAAAATATTGCAAACAGTTTGAGACAAGCAGAGGAAAACAAAGAGTTGGGAGGTTCAGAAAACATGTTAAAAAAAGTAAGAGATTTAAAAGAACGTTGTGTTGTACAAATGCTAAATGATAGCGGAAATGCAGATTTAGATTATGAACTTGTTAACTTCTTCATGGACAATAAAATTCAAATACTAGATATAATTGACGATACATTAACGTCACATATAGAAAAAGGAAACAGTAACAATGGTTGAAAAACAATGCATTAAATGCGGTGATACTTTCTTTCTATGTGATAAAAATAAAAAACAAAGGATTTGCTTTAATTGCAAAACAAAGGTAAACCCAAACAAAAGGACAAAAAGGAAAGTAAAAAATAAAACACAATAAAAGCATTAAAAAGGCGTAAAAGTATAAGTTCAAAAAATACGCCTTCGCTTTTGCTTTAAAAGGAGGATAAAACGATATGCAAATGTGGTCGAAAGAAGTGCTAGAAACATGCAAAACAGATAGGGAAAGGATAAAGGCTATTAAGAAGCTATTGGACATTAAGCACGATAAGTACTGGCTAGAACAAGCTGAACATATAATGGAGAAAGTAGATGAGTTCTTAGTGTTACCTAAAAGCAAGCAAACAACTAAATATAAGAAGAAGTTAGCGGTTAAGGTATACCACTTAAATGCAGGAAGTATAAGCAGAACATGTTCTATATTGAATATGAGTACTGCTACTTTTTATTTATGGTATAGGAGTGATGAAGAGTTTAAGGAACGTATAGATGCTGCTGATATACAGATAATAGACTTAAGTAAATCACAGTTATTAAAGAACATAGAAGCAGGTAAGGAACAAAGCATAATGTTCCTACTAAAAACTAAAGGAAAACAGTTCGGTTATAATGAGAAAACAGAGTTAGAAAGTACCATTAAAACTGAAGTTAAAATAGTAGATGACATATGAGTATAATGGAGAAGAAAATAAGCGAATTAGTACTACCAGCTTTTCATGACTTATGGAAGTTAAGTGCAGACAAGGAACTATTAAACATTGTTTGTAAAGGTGGTAGGAATAGTGGTAAGAGTACAACAGTTTCTATTAGGTTAATATACAATCGTATGAAGTACAAATCGCATGCTTTAGTAATACGTAAAATAGATAGGACTATAAGAATGAGTTGTAGGGAACAATTAATATGGGCAATAAACCACTTAGGTGTACAAGACTATTGGAAGTGGAGTAAAGCACCTAATGGAGACATGACCTTAACCTATACCCCTACAGGTGCTAGTATATTTTTTGAAGGTGCTAATAATCCCGATAAGATTAAGTCATATAAAACGTCAGCCCTACCAGTAACCGATATATGGATAGAGGAGCTAGCAGAGTTTAAAATAGAAAGTGAAATAACAACAATAACAAATAGTGTATTAAGGGCTGAATTACCCAAGGGGTTACAATATAAGTTCTTCTTTACTTACAACCCTCCTAAAAGGAAACAAAGCTGGGTTAACAAGAAGTATGAAAGTAAAAGGGTTTCAGATAACACATATATACACCATAGTACATATTTAGATAATCCATATGTAGCTTATATGTTTAAGAAAGAAGCAGAGCATACTAAACTAGTCAACCAACGTAGGTACGATTGGGAATATATGGGTAAGGCTATTGGTGGTGGAGTGGTTCCATTTGAGAACTTGGTGTTTAGGAAGATAACAGACGAGGAATTGGCTTCGTTTGATAATATAAAACAAGGTAATGACTGGGGTTATGCATGTGACCCTAATGCTTTTGTTAGGTGGCATTACGATAAGACTAGAAAATTAATATATGCTATGGACGAAATATATAGGGTTAAATTAAGCAATGAGCTTTTAGGTTCAACACTAACAATGCGAGGATATAATAAATTCAGAACCATAGCTGATAGTGCAGAACCCAAATCAATAGCAAGGCTAAAATCACTAGGATGTCATTTTGTTAAAGCTAAAAAAGGACAAGGCTCTGTTGAGTATGGTGAAAAATGGTTAGATGAACTAGAAGGAATAGTAATAGACCCAGAACGCACACCCAATATAGCTAGAGAATTTGAAGAAATAGACTACGAAGTGGATAGGGATGGTGAGGTACTACCTAAGTTAAAGGATAAAGACAACCATACAATAGATGCTACTAGATATGCATTAGAGGACGAAATAAATGCAAGACAAATAGGAATGATATAAAGGAGGATAACATGTATAAAACAAATAAAACAGAACTAACAGATAAACAGATAATTGAATATATAAAATGCCATAATACACTAATAAGTAAATATGAAACATTACAAGAGTATTATGAAGGGGACCAAGGGATATTGCATATAGAAAAGAAAGACGATACTGCAGCAGACAACAGGTTGGTCAACAACTATTCTTCCTATATAACAGATGTAAATACAGGTTATTTCCTTGGTAAGCCAATAGCCTATACCAGTGTTGATGATACATTTATGGAAGAATTACAAGATGTATTTAACAGTAATGATGAACAAGATGTTAATATGGAGCTAGGTAAAACATCAAGTATAAAAGGAACAGCTTATGAGATACTATATATTGAGTCAGATGAAAGAAACGAAAACAATATAAATATCAAGTTCGGTAAGTTAGAACCAGAAGAAGTTATACTAATATATGACAATAAAATTAAACCAGAACCAGTTTTTGCTATTAGGCATTATTGCATAGATGAAGAAATTTTTGTTTCAGTTTATACTAAGGATAAAATACAAAACTATTTATTAGACGGGGAAAGCTTAAAATTCATAGACGAAGAAATACATTGGTTCAATGGTGTGCCCATTATAGAATATCCTAACAATGACGAAAGGATGGGAGACTTTGAACGGACAATAACATTAATTGACGCATACGATAAAGGAACGTCAAACACAGCTAATACATTTGAAGATAACGATGATGCTTTGTTAAAGATAGTCAATTTCAGTGGTACAACTAAACAAGACATAAAAGATATGAAACGGTCTGGTGCAATATTAGTAGATGGTGACGGAGACGTCGATTGGTTAATAAAGCAATTAAATGATGTAGCTTTAAATAATTATTTAGAACGGATAAACAATAATATACACAAGATGTCCAAAACACCAGATTTGACAGATGAGAAGTTTGCAGGTAATGTATCAGGCATAGCAGCAGAATATAAGTTATGGGGAATGGAACAGAATGCAGTCCAAAAGGAACGTAAATTCAAAAAAGCTTTACAAAGGCGTATTAAATTAATAACTAATTTTATGAGAGTACAAAGCAAAGACTATAATTATAGGGATATAAATATTACATTTACAAGGAACATCCCAACCAACACTAAAGAAATAGTAGAAATGGTACAAGAATTAAAAGGTATTGTGTCAGATAAACGAGCCCTATCACTACTACCATTCATAGACGATGTTGATGAGGAACTAGAATTAATCGAACAAGAAAAGGAAGGTCTACTAACATTACCATTAGTTGATGAACCAGATGGAACAACGTTGTCACCTGTGGACGATATAATTGATGGTTAATATAAAACTATATATAGAAGTTAGAAGCCCATACAAGTCAAATACGGATTGGTGGTGTAAAAGGTGCCCGACATAGAAAAAGAATTAATAAAAGCATATGATAGCACATATAAGCAAATAAATTCACAAATAGCAGACATATATGCTAAATATAGCAAGGACGGAACATTAAGCCATTCAGACATGGCCAAATATGATAGGTTGACCAAATTAAATAAACAGGTTAGGTCTGAATTAATTCAGTTAACAGGTAAAAATAAAAGGGATTTAGACAAGAACCTAAAATTCGCTTATGAAGATAGCTACTATAGGGAAGCATTTAAAATAGAAAGTGGTGCCCAAGCGAAATTAAGATATACACAACTAAATCCAAAGGTTGTTAAAAGTGCAATACAAAATGATTTGGCTAATTTAGCATTACAAAGGAATAGGGCAAACGTAATAACAAATATAAACCAATCAATTGCACAAAGCCTAATAGCTGGTGAAAGTTATCCTAAGGTGGCCAGAAGGGTTAAACAGGCCCTTGAGTCTAATATGAATAATGCAATGCGAATAGCAAGAACTGAATTACACAGGTGCCAACAACAAGGAGTAAAAAACAGTATTGAACATGCAGAAAAACAAGGTGTTAAAATGGTTAAAATGTGGGTAGCTACTTTAGATGGGAGGACAAGAGATAAACACCAAAAGTTAGATGGACAAAGGGTACCAACAGATAAACCATTTAAAATTAATGGAGACGAACTAATGTACCCAGGAGACCCAGCTGGTTCTGCAGAAAATGTAATAAATTGTAGATGTACAATGGTTAGCATAATTGAAGGCTTTGAGCCAGAAGTAAGAAGGGTAAGGAAAGAGGGAACAATACCATATAAAACATACGAGGATTGGAAAGCTGAACGCATTGGATGAAGAAAAAAGTAGTTGAACCATTAGTAATTATTGGTACCAACGAAACCCTTGAAGGATGCATTAAGTCAGGTAGGAAAGGGGAGCACCAAAGTAAAGCTTACACAATGCTGGGATTGCATAAATAACATTGTAAGTATTTGGAATAAAGCCAAAAGCTATGCATACAATGAAAAGGAATGTCCAGAGTATAAATCCAAAGCATAAGGGAGGGCATACTTATAGTTAAACAAATAAATAGCATCAAAAGGGAAATACAAAACAGTAATAAATTAAATTCATACGATAAACAGTACCTAACAACACAAATAGATTTTATAATACGTAATAAGGAAATTTCAGAAATACGTGGTTCTGTATATGAGAACCTAAACCCAAGAGCTAGAATAATTTATAATAAACTATACCATTAACATGAACGAGGTGGTCGACAGTTGGACACAGGATTGACTTAAATATAAATCTAATATAATATGGTTCATCAAAACCTAAAGTCAATCCTAGGACCACTGGTAAACAATTTAAAAAAATATTTTAAAAACTATTGACAGATTTTTATTTATATGATAAAATTTAGAACAAGGACAGCCACTATATATACTATATATACTATATATTACTATATATTATTATACTATATATTATTATACTATATATTATTATACTATATATTATTATACTATATATTACTATACTATATAAACAGTATTTATAGTTAAATAAATAAACTTAGAGGGGTTAATAAAATGGGTATGGTTACATAAACTAGGAAAAGCATTATATAAAGCATATAGGAATTACTACAAGAATGAGAAAAGACATATTTTAAAATATACTAAACGGGAAATGCCATACTGGTTAACTGATTAGTATATTTATTATTGTACAAAGGTGGTGTAAATAATGGTTATTGCAGGACAATGCAGTTTAGATGGCTATTTTATGAAAACAAGCCTAGAAATTGCTAAATTAGGAGCAACACACATAAGGGCTGGGGTATTTAAACCAAGGACAAGCCCATATAGGTTTGCAGGATTAGGAAATGCTAACGAAACAAGCTTAGATTATTGTTTAGAACTAATAAAATCAGTTAAAGCAGAAACAGGCTTAAAAATAGTTACTGAGGCAATGTCAGCCAAACAGATTAGTTTATTATATGACCACATAGACGTATTTCAGATAGGTAGCAGAAACCAATGTGATAGTGAATTATTAAGAGAATTTGGCAGACAAGATAAACCAGTAATATTAAAAAGGGGAATGGCTACAACAATAGAGGAATTTATAATGTATGCTGATTATATTTCAGTAGAAGGCAACAATAATATCATACTATGTGAACGAGGTATAAGGACATTTGAAACATACACAAGGAATACATTCGACATAGCAGCCATTCCGATATTAAAACAAAAAACAAATTACAAAACAATCGCTGACGCATCACATGGAACAGGTAGAAGTGAATTGGTCGAACCAGTTACATTAGCAAGTAAAGTTGCCGGAGCCGATGGAATTATGGTGGAAGTACATGCCAATCCAAAACTTGCTTTGACTGATGGAGCACAAAGTTTAACAGTTGAACAGTTTAAAATCTTGATGGAAAGGTATAACAAGTTATGAATAAAAGGTTAGTAACAAAACCACTAATTGAAAGGAAACCCACATCGGCATGTAATTTTGGTTTGAGCAAATACGGTCAAGTATCAGGTATTGAGTTTAAAAACTATATTCAGAATAAAAAGGTTATAATCGTTGGACCAGCTGGCTACCTAAAAGACCAAAACAGAGGTGAATATATAAATAGCTTTGATATTGTTGTCAGAATAAACCATGCAATACCAATTAAATACCCAAACGATTATGGAAATAGGACAGATGTTTTATATCATATACTAAGCAGAAGGAGCGATGATGGAATACACAAAAAGCTTGTTAGCAAAGAAGAGATTGTTGGCTGGAAGGAACATGGCATAAACTATTTAGTTTCAAGACACGACGGAAACTCGCAAAGGATAAAAACATTAAAATATTCGCTATACAACAATGTTAAATGGTTATCATTAAACAATTATTATTACAGACGAATAAGAAAGGCAGTTGGCGAAAAACAACCAAACACAGGAATAGTTGCAATGATGCATTTATTAAGTTTAAATCCAAAAAGCGTAAACGTAGTAGGTTTTGATTTTTATAGAAGCGGCGTTTATGGTGGCTATGGTGATATAAGAGAAGGTGAATGTGCAAACACAGTGAATAGCAAGTGGCACGACACCGAAGCACAATTAAAGTACCTTAAGAAACAAGCAATAAGGCATAAAAACTTAATACTAGACAATGCATTAGAAAGCATATTAAGTGAAATAAAGTTATAGGTGATGCTTCACATGGAACAGGTAGAAGGGAATTAGTTATTCCTATTAGTTTAGCTTCATTAATTGCTGGAGCAGATGGAATAATGATAGAAGTCCACTATGAGCCAAGTAAAGCATTAACAGATGGAGAACAAAGCCTAGATTTTAAAATGTTTGATGAATTTATTGCTAAATATAGGAAGGTAAAAGGTATATTATGATTAATTATCTTAAGAACAAAAAGGTAATCATCGTAGGGCCTGCAGGTTATTTAGAAGGAAAGAGCTTAGGTAAATATATAGATAGTTTTGATGTTGTTATAAGATTAAATTACGCTATGTTAAATGAAAACTATGAAGATTATGGAAAAAGAACCGATATACTTTATAATTATTTGTCAGAAGACCCTCATGGATGTGTTGATGTATTAGATAATAGATTAATAAAGGCCGCTAAAGAAAGTAAAGCAAAATATGTGGTAACAACTTTCAGTAAACAAGCGTTATTAATAGATTACAAATACAAAATAGGAAATGATAAAAAACATATAATGTTAGAAAGGGAGTTCTTTGATAGTATTAAAAATAATCTATTAAATGCTCCAAATACTGGTATTGTTGCAATAACGCACCTTTTAACATTTGGAATAAATAGCTTGAATATTATAGGTTTTGATTTTTATAATGGAGGCTATCAAAAAGGATATTTAAATCAAAAAGGTAATAATGATAAAGTACATAATAATTTTAGTCAATTGATGTACCTAGATTTATTAATTAAAAAAGATATAAGGATAAAAGCAGATAGTCGATTAAAAGAAGTTATAAGCAATAATAAAAAAGATGTAACTATAATAATCCCTTTTAAATCAAATGAAGAGCAAAGGATTAAGCTTTTAAATTATAACTTAGAGCGATATAAAAACATAATACCTGAAGCGGAAGTTATTGTTTCAGGCTGTGGAGAGTCAAAAGAATGGATAAAAGGAAAAGCTGTAAATTTAGCAGTTAACAAAGCTAAAGGAAATATTATAATTATAATTGACTCAGATGTAGTTATTTCAAAAGACAACCTCATAGATTTATTAAAATTTGCTAAAGGCAAAAGAGTAGTATGTTTAAAAGGGAAAAAGTTAGATATTAATGAAAAGTCAACCGAAGAGTTGCTTAATAAAGAAATAAGTATTATAGATGTAGATTTAGATAAAGTAATGCGCTGGGATAAGGCAGTATTTTGCATGACTAAAGATAAGTTTTTAAAATGTAAAGGATTTGATGAGAGATTTGAAGGATGGGGTGGAGAAGAGCTAGCTTTTTATAAAGTATTAGAAATTTATTTTGGTAAAGCTAAATTTATAAAAGGAAATATGTACCATTTATGGCATAAATCTCAACCAACTAAAGAAGATTACAGGACAAATAAAAAAAATAATAATAAAAGACTACTCAATCTATATAAAAAAGCAAAAACTATAAAAGATTTAGAAAGGATTAAATAATGGGTAAAATAAAAGTTTTCTATCATAAAAATAAAAATTTAGGGGATGTACTTGCTCCTATAATATTAACGCATTTATCTGGTATTGGAACCGAATATGCTAAGCCACAAATAAAAGGTAAACTATTATCAGTTGGCAGTATAATACCAAACAAACTTAAAGAAAATGATATAATTTGGGGTTCAGGAAGTTTAAGAGAAGAAAAATTTAGTTTACCAAGCGGAGTTAAAGTTTATTCAGTAAGAGGTAAGTTGACTAGGGATTTGATTCAGCAAAAGGAACAAGTACCAGAAGTTTATGGAGACCCTGCACTATTAATGCCTTCAATTTATAAACCAAAAGTCCCAAAGGTTGGAAAAATTGGTTTATTACCTCATTTCACAGATTATTGGTTTATTCAAGGAAGGTATGGAAATAAGGACACTATCAATATTTTAGGAGACCCTAGGGAGATTATTAAGCGAATGTTAGGTTATGAAAAAATAATAACATCATCTATGCATGGGGTTATTCTAGCTGAAGCTTATGGAATACCTGTAGTATGGACTAAATTAATAGACCCAGTATATCGAGAAGAAAAAGGAGCTGAATTTAAGTTTGCAGACCATTTCTCAATAACTAATAGAAATTTTGAGTCAGTAACTTGGGAAGATGGAGTAGCTATTGGGAATTGTTTAGATAAAGCAAATTTTAATTTAAAACCATTGTCGCAATCATTCAGTAAAATGTGGAAAGAGCAAAAAGCCTTTTTAACTAGGTGATTTAAAAGGGGCGTTTAAAATTCAAAACTTAAAGCAAAGAGGAACGCGAATGTTAGAACAATTACGAAGTTTAAGGAATGGAAAAACCTAGGGTTAAAATGGTTAGTATCAAGGCACGATACAGAACCACAATTAATATATTTAAAGGAAGTAAATAATAAGGAACCAAAATTGATGTTAGACGAAACATTAGAAAGCATATTAAAGGAAGTAAAATAAATTAAAATATTTTTTAAAAACCTATTGACTTTAGTAGCTGGCTATGTTATAATATAATTAGAGATAAGATAAGAAATTAAATAAATCAAAAAACCTAGAGGGGGAATTTTAAAATGATTAAGGGATTTAAAAACGCTGGCAGGGCATTATCAGAAATAAGGAAGGAAAAGCAAAACTCCAAGTTGGAAGCAATCTATATTCACAGACTAACTAAAAAAGGTACTCCAAGCAAAACAGGAACATTATTCGGCTCAGAATCATACCACGCAAAAACACCAGAATTAGAATGTAAGAGGTTAGAGGAACTAAATCCCGGAACTAAGTGGATAATCATAAAACACTAAGAGGGGGAAACCCCCTTTTGTTTTTTTACATTAGAAAAATATTAAAAAAAGGTTTACAAGCGTACACGAACGTGTTATAATTAATATATAAG
>SL_5KL_010_SEDDRAFT_10001826_pt1 | contig 12435 bp, 6 predicted proteins | sample SodLakKL_010_SED_FD_9118 | JGI IMG/M metagenome (IMG submission 9118)
CTGCGTCTCTTTGGGCTCTATCTACTGTGTCTTTCGTCAGTAGGATCCCTTGACTCAACAGCTTGATCGCTGCCATCCAACCCCCATGCCCTACACCCAAGCCATACCCGACGAGTCCGAGCATAACAAGATCATGGAGAGCACTCAGAAACCGGAGCTCTGACCACAGACCGGCGGACACCTCAGGTAGATACTGATCTAACAGACTTTCAGTAGTACTGCCGGCCCGGCCTCTGAATCTAACTAACCCCCCCAATATTGGTGAATGCAGCTCAAGTTGCTGACACAATGTGGCCAGGTCAGCCTCTATATCATGCGCTACCCGAATCTGTGATAGTAGCTGATTCAGTTCCCTTTCCTCATACGACGCCTTAGTTACTCCAGCCTTTTCGCACAGGAATCTAGACACCAATTCCTTAGCGTAGTCGTCAATAATGCCAAACGACTCATCATCCAACCTCACCCTGTCACGCAGCAACTCAAACACCCTGCATCGCTCCTCAAGGCTTCTCGAGCAGGAACCACCGATGTCTGTCCTGCAGGTCTTCTCCAGTGTTCCTATCTAAGTATAACGGCCACCGCGCCTCACCACAAGCACTAGCCCGATGTGTCTCGAACATCTGGCCCGCTGTCCGGTTGAGGCAACTGCACAAAGGTCAGTATTGTTGAGCGAGGACTGCCACTTGTGGGTATCCTGCCGGTCTAAGTGGCCTATCGGTATGGTGTCCCTAGAATCTCACATGACTATCAGCCTTGCCGCACGGTTACACTCCGTTTCTGAAATACCTTGCGTCCATATACTCAAGCCAGTCCTTATATCTGGGGGACTTGGCATGTTGCTTCACCGTGTGCCACAGGTCGTCTGTGTAGATGGATTTGAAGACGACTGGCTGAGTGAAGAAGTGGGCTGCGATCTCAGATACGGTGTTATCGCTACCATACTTGTTTTTAAGCCATGGGGACGTGACCCGTCTGCTGTAAGCCAGGTTGTTACGCGGATAGACAGGAAGCACATATACCTGGTCAAGTTCATCATCCTCGTAGATCATCTTCTGCCCCAGCAACCCCATCCTGAGTATCTGGTAGAACGGCTCGTAGAGAACAGCGTCCAGAGGTATCTCTCTTGAGAACACCGATCTGGACCCCTCAAGGTACGGCTTGTAGGTCTCCCTACGAGTCACCCCTGCACTGCCATCGCCAAGAAAACCCCCTCGATACTCCTCAACCAGCTTCCATTCGAAGAAGAACCCGATCCTCCTCCCCTTAGCGATCCCACTGACAAAGGCATCGATGCTGGTCGCATTCGCCCCCCTTGAGTATCTCTTCTTCTCCAGGGTCTCCTTAGTCCCGACCCACTCGAACTCAACAAGGCTTCTGAGCGTCTGACCTTCCTCACGACCCGTACTGCTGATCTCAACCACTCTTTCCACACCCGGCTCAATCGACCTCACGAGGGCAGTCAACAGCCCCTCATCTTCCCTGATCGGATACCAGAAGTTGACGCAGAACACCTGGGAACTCGCCATGTTCCTCGTAGGCCCGTCCCTATAGGAATCATCGCCACTCCTGGCTGACTTCCACCACTTGATCTTGCGATCTGCGAAGAACCTCATTGCTTGTTCGGCGCCCGCGATTCCCGGGAAGAGGTTCTCCATCTCATGGCCATGCGCCAACAGATGGGGGTTTCGCTGTCCTTTAGCGTCATTCTCATCAGGCTGCCTGGCACGAGCGGAGATGGTGGGGGATGTATCCCGGAAGCGCGCCTGTGCCTCTCTCATCACCGTCCCAAATGTCATATCTCTCCTCTTGATCGGTGATCCGGCCATTCTTCGGATGCTCCACGAGACTTGTCAGTATCATCGTTGGACGGCCCTCTAACCCCGTACCATAGGCATTTTAGCAAGCGAACTGCGCGTGCCATTCCGATACCGACAGTGCCTATCAGCATCCTGCCCCTGGCTCAACTTAGATACGACTCACAGCCCTGGCCACATCTCAATAGCCAGCTTGGCAAGGTCTCCAGCGCGTGAGCAGATACGTGCCTCGTCCCATCCATCAGAGTCAAGGTAGTCCGTGGTAATGTTGAGGCTGGAGTGCTTTCTCAAAGTGTTCGTCTTCTCTGCCCATGGAGCATTTGAGAGCTTGCTGTTGAGTCGTCTCGTAACAAGGGTCAGGTTGCCAAGTGTTCTTATCGCCTTATCTCTGGCCGTCTCGACCCGCCCGTCGCCGTCTATGATAGGCCAGTTCTGACGCCATTTCACCGGCATCATATGCTCAACTGAATAGCTGGACAGACTCAGCTTGCCCACGTCTGCGAGCGGCGATGCCTTCTGAAACAGAGCGATCAGATACAGGATCTCCCGTGCGTTCTGGTTGCTCAAAGATGACTCGTCGAAGGCAGCCCGAACCTCATCATCACTCGGACATCTGTTAGTCTCATCGGAAAACGATGCGATGATATCTTTCACGCTCTCAGCCGATATCTGCTGCGACTCAGTTCTTCTTGCCAACGTTCTGATCATCGATATGAAGAGATTGTTGTAGTTCTTGGTCGTCAGGCGACAGAGGTTCCTCCTCACCAAGTAACCCTCAAGAAGCCTGAGTATCCTTCTTAGTTCGTCTTCGTCTGTCACCTCCTTGTATAGGAACAGGATCAAAGGGTAAACGGTGGTTATGGACAGGTTTTCGACGATGTGAAAGAAACGCTTGTCGTGCTCAGAATAGGCGATCTCGTTCAGTTGCTCGCCCTCTGGCAGATCTGCGAAGTACTCGGCGTACCGCCTCAGGTCAACTAAGAACCGCCCCTTGTCTTCATCTGACTGGTCTTTAAGCCAGGCTTTATACTCCTTGTAGAGACTATCGAGCTGTATCTCGCGCTGTGTCGTGATCATTAGATAGCAGTAAAGCAGCACCTCGATGTTCTTCCGGACCATTCTACCGGCGGTTTTGTCCTTGTCCCAGAAGGTAACTGTTGTTTCATCGGCCTCAAACACCGGTTCCCACAGTTCCGTGTAGAGATGCTCCAACCTCTCATCTTTGAATATGTGATTCTTCAGCAACTCAGCTGTCGTCAGCTTCACCCCTAGCGAGTTTATCGTGTCGAATATCACCTGCTCATCATCGTCGGACGATAGCAGCATGCTAATCACCGGCACCTTCTGTAGTATCACAGCCTTAATGGTGTCGATCTGTTCGTCAGAGAGCGACGCCACCTGTGATCTGAAGTATTCATACGCTCGCAGTATCTTGTGATCCTGGTTCGGCAAAGCGCTGGTCTCTGAGTGTCGTATTAACGCGGAGAAATAGGCAAGGTCATTCCTGCTGCTCCTGATCCTCACGAAGACATCACCCCGTGCATTCTCAAACAGCAGCAGATTGCCGATCTGATCCCTGAGTTTCGGGAACTGGCCCTTACATGAATCGCGAAGAGACTTCAGCAAAATGCAGATGGTTGTTAGTCTCTGCTGACCATCGATCAGGTCGTACTGATTCTGACCCAGTTCCTGCGCTGCCTTCTGCTTGACTATGATGGTCCCGATGAAATGCTCCCTGTCTCTCCCAGCCTGATGATCACTGTATATCTGAACTATGTTCTCCCACAAACTCACCCAGTTGTCCTCGTCCCACACGTATGGCCGCTGAAAAAACGGCACAACGTACTGCATTTCTCCCTGAAAGTAGGACTGTAGTTTATCTTTTGTTGCGTTGATCATCGGCTAGCTACCTCCTATAGCTAATGCGCTCTCAGGCACCAGTTCGCTCCCCCAAATCAGGGACTGCTCCACTCTGGTTGCTCTCCCAGTTGACACCCTCCTGAGCACATCTGTGAGCTTCGACATAGTCCGTCGCGTGTCTGCCATGTTCTAATACCATTATCGTCGAACATCGCGCTTCCCGATCTAGCGAAGCGTATCCCGCAGCGCGCTAACTGTTAAGTGCGCTTTCTCCACCTCAACACGAGCCAGGTTGATAGGGGCCGTGTGACTCAGTTGATTCAGGATTGTCGACCGGAAGAACTCAACATCGGCAACCAGTTGAGCATCAAGCAGGGCACTACCATCACTCCGTCTCTGAGTTCTAACGACTTGCCAGAAATCCTCGGCCCTCTGCTTCTTCCTGTTCTCGAAATAGGGCAAGGGAAGTCTATGCTTGTCACAGAAATGCTTCAACTCTCTCTCATAGGATGCACGAATGTAGATCGCAGCTGCCCTGAGGTCCCCAGTATCAAGATGCTTCCTAGCTACATTCAGGTAGTCTGTGTTCCCTTTGTAGATTGGCACATCGCATTCGTTGTCACGTGTACGCCACAACTCACCCTGCTCCCACGTCCTTAGGTCTCTTACTCGCTGCCACGCCATGTCAAACCATACCTTGTCGAACGTGGCCAGGATTATCTGCCAGTCAGCGAAATGGCGTTCCAGGATGTGCAACAGGGGCAGTCGATTGGACGTGTCCAGTCCAATCAGCACATCATCCAGAAACAGCAGCCTCAGCCGGCTCCGTGGATTGAGCAGAAGCGCTCCGAGGTAGAGGGATATTGCGATGGCTGACAGACGCGCCTCATTGAGAAAGTGATGATGATCAGCTATAGGCTTACCGTAGTATGTCGCAGCAAGTGATATCACCTCGCCGGTCACCCTCTTGGTTATCGCGTCATAGCTAAGACCCGGCGGAGCGAGTGTGAGTGAGATATCCACGTCTTGCTCAAATTGACTGAGAATCTCGTTTGACTTGGTTGTTAGGTCTGCCAAAAGGACAACTACACCTGTGTTGAAATCAGAGGTGAGAGTCTGAAGCGCCTGAGTACGCGCTCTGCTTCGTCTTCCGGTAGCGTTGCTGCGGATCTGTCTCCATTGATTCCCCAGAGCCATCTGGTTGACTGGATTCTCGACACCTGTAAGCAGTGTATCTACCAGTAATGCGAAGACGTTGACACTATCTGTGTCGCGATGAACAAAGTGTGTCTTCAGCAGAGCCCGATAGTCGAGGAATCCTTTTGTCTTGCATGCCTCGACGATCACTTCCTCAGTATAGGGATGTGAAGTCTCATCCCATTCGAGTTTGTCGGATGGATTCTTGCCATCACCGATTTCCAGCTTGACATAGCTATCATCGGTCGAGACAAAGACATTCCTGTGTTTCTCGATTGCTGTGGCTGGTTCCAGGCATAATCTGAGTGCTTCGTATAATGAAGACTTTCCACTCCCATTCTCCCCGTACAGAAGGAGGTTCTTTCCTTTGGGAATATCAACTGAGCATTCGTATTTGAAAGCTAGAAAATTATTGAGTGTGATCCTGGTGATCTTCATAACAGCTTCGACTTCGCCTCAATCACTCGTACGGCCTCAAGGGTATCTAGGAAGAATATCATTGAACGTATCGGATGATCGGTGGCATACAGCCGCCGAAAGAGGTCAAGCAGACTGGAGGCCTTATCACCTTTCAACTCCTTGATGATGGGCAAATGCTCCTGAGTAATCAGACTACTCGGGGACTTGCCAGAAGCTGCAAATTCCTCTGGGAAGTACATTTCATATACCAGCGCATCTATCAGCTGCTCGAAATAGGCTGTCATCACCCGCAGGTTGGACGCCCGGTCTATATTATTCGGCTTGTCCAGAGCTCTCAGATACAGGACGTAATCCACTAGGGTCTCAACCAACCGTTCTTGCCTTGGCGCCGACTGTGCGACAGGAAACGGCTTGAGGTATTCGGTCTTGAAAGTCCGATAACCCCCACGCAAGACATAGCCGGTACACGACAGGAAGAACCACAGGATCTGCGAGTTCAGTAGCCCCAAATAGAATCTCGAAGACTTCTTTGTCTCAGGGTTGAGTATGAAGCTATATACCTTTGTTGTATGATAGTTGACACCTTCATCGTCAAGCGTCATCTGGCACCCGAAAGCGATCTCTGGCGTGACGATCTTTGGGGTTTCAAACTCCGTGAGATTCTTCGGATATATGTAGGCGTAGAACCGGTTGCCTACCATCCTTCCCCGCTCTCTGGCACCAAGAGGTGTTCGGTTCCTCTGGAGATACTTCCAGCCCTTCGGATAGTTGTGCTCGATGTAATCACCACACATCAAACTAGCCCTGCCGTCTTGAATGGTGTAAGGGAAGATGACGACATTCCGAGCCTTTACAGGCTGATATCGATGCACATCCTTGCCCATCAGGAATGGCTTGACCAGACCACGCTCGATTTCTACCTCTTCTTGGCAATAGTCTGAGTAACAGAGGTATGAATCTGTATGCTCATCAATGATTCTCAAAACGTAAATCTTGTCTGCGCTTGTTTGCAGGCCTACAAAGATCTTGCGTGTAACATCGGATAGGGCCTGAGGGTGCTGTTGGAGCCGCTCGAGAATACGCCTGTCTTCAGCGATAGAGAAGTCCCAGTCTACCGTTCTGCGATCTCGGTCGATGACGGGCTGAGGGTACGACTCAAAGGAATAATCCGGGTGTGGGATGCGTTTCCGTGCCGCCTGCAGCACATCTTCCCCGCGGGCCAGGCTCTTAACTTCCAGCATGTCGAAGCTGTCGCTTGGCTCAGCCCCGAGAAACAGCAGACAAGTATAGGTAGTGCTCTCCTCAAACACCTGCGCTGAGCCGAAGCGGACAATCTCATGCAGTGCTCTACGCTTGGTGAGGAAGCGACGCAGTGCCTCACCAAATGATGCCTGGAAGAACTTATGCGGCACTATGTAAGCAAGCCGGCCCTGGGAGTTCAGAAGCTGATAGCCGCGTTCAATGAACAAGGCATATAGGTCGAAATTCCCTTTCGCCGATTGATAGTTGTCACGGTAATAGGACATATACTCAGGTTGATTCTGTTGTATACCCTGAACACGCAAATACGGAGGGTTCCCAATAACGATGTCAAAGCCACCGGCTACTCCGAACATCCACTTTGGGTCGAACCAGTCGCACCGCTTGAATGAGAAAGGCTCCCATTCTGAGAGCATCTGTGTGAGTGTCTTGCCCGCATCGTTCAGCTTCCTGACGGCACCAATCAGGTTCCGCTGTTCCTGGTTTAGATTCTGCAAGTAGAACTCAAACATCCTCTTTTGTACCGCACTGAACTCGCTCTCTGACCTAGACTTCTGTTCACCGTAGCTCGTGAAGTACGCATCACGTATCTTGGCAAGAGCTTCGATAGACTCACTGTCCTCAAAGTCGATCAGTGCCTTCTTCTCTGTATCCGGTTCTGGTAATCGTATCAGAGTATTGGCAGCCACAAATTTGAACTCCAAGTTGGGCAGAGGTTTGATACCTCTGTTCTTGTCTTGGTCGTCTATCCTCTCATCAACCACCAATGATAGGAAGAACCGAAGTTTCGATATTTCAGCAGCGATTGTCTGGATATCAACGCCGTAAATCGAGTTGCGAATGATGAGCAGCTTTCTAACATACTCCCAGTTCTCTCTTTCGAGACGCTCAACGATCTCCTTCTTCAGCAGGGCATCATCAATTGTGCCAAACTTCTGTCTGAACCAGACTTTCATCTCAGGGTCGATCTTCTCCAGCACCAGAAGGATCTTGTGTAATATGCCCATCGGGAAAGCGCCGGACCCGCAGGCCGGATCAATGATCTTGATCTCATCAAGTGCGGAGATCAGGGAGTCCTTCTCGTTGTCGGTTAGGACCACCTGAGGTTCCTCGTAGGAGAGCAGCCCGACCAACTGGTCCCCGTTGATCCCAGTTTTGGAGAGTAGATACCGCTTGAGGCTTTGGTCAACCATATAGTCTACAATCACGCGCGGAGTATAATAGCTGCCGGTAGACTTGCGCGCGCTTTCTCCAGTCTCCGGGTTGACTTCAGCAAGAAGGTTCTCAAAGATTCTACCGAGCATTTCCGGATCTACTGATACGTCGGCATCAACTATGCTGTTTTCATCGATCGTAAAGTTGTACTGCTCCAGGACTTCAAAAAACTCCTCAAACCAAGCATCCGGAATCACAAGATTGTACTGGGGGTAGCCACTGTAGAAGTCATCGTGATGAACCTCGAATAGGCCGCCGTTCAAGAAAGGTATTCTATCTGAGCCTTGGATGATATCTGCCTTCCTCTGTTCCTGGGGCTTGTTCAAGACCTCGAAGAACAGCTTCTCCAACATGCTGTGATAGTACGCCGCATTGTCGCGCACAGCTTCAGAGGACAGAATGTGATCTGGAACCAGCGGCTCACCTGCGCCTGACTTCTTATGCTTCAGGAACCAGCAGAAGATAGCTCGGCCGATAAGACGGACAGCGAAGTCCTGATGGACTTCCCTGCTATCCGTCGATGGAAGCGTCATCTCACACTTAGGCCCATTGTTCCCGGTGAGTCGATAGAAGAACCGGGCGATATGCTGGTAGAACTCCTTGTTAACTTTCTCGACCGAGAAGGCGTCTCTTATGACGTCCAGGCTGGAGAAAGTGCAGCCCCCAACTCTGTCCCGGAATGTCCTGTTCGTCTGATCTCTGGTGACATAATAGGTGAAGCGGCGGAAGTTACTCCAGGACCTCTTGATACCTTCAGCTTGGCCATACACCAGGCTAAACCTGAAACTGCCCGCATCATCAAAGAAGACGAAGAATCCGGCGTCATAGATCGCCAACTCTCTGAGGATCTTCTTCGCCTTTTCGTACTGGGCCTTCTTACCTGAACGTTCACTGAGGTCGCTACCTACTCGTGAAGTGGCTACTACCAGTCTTTGGCCGTCGCCAAACCGGATTTCGCCCGCCTTCTGAAAACCGCTGAACCTCTCATCATCATACTGGCTCAGATCTTCGTGAGTCTCGGCATAATCCTCACACTGATCTCGGAAGAACAGGTTGAGACTCCTGTGGCTGAAATCCTCAATCAACTTGCCTAACCGCTCTTCGCTCATATCTACTCCGTGATGTTTTCAACGGCTATGATGACCTCCGTCTCCAACTGCCCCAGCTTGGCCTTCACTCTATCCAGGTAATCAGTCCCGAGTTCTTCGCGGAGCTTCCGCATCTCATCCATGGTCTTCTGTATCTTCGCCTTCTCTGTGCTCACCGAGTTCAGATTGGCTATTCTGCGCAACGTATAGTCAGACAGAGTCTTGTATTCGAGAATGTCCTCCCGGAGTTCCCTGAAGAATGGGTAGTAGGCTTCCAGCTCTGGTGCTCTTGCCTGCAATAGTGTGTTGAGATTGTTCAGGGCTTTTCTCTCAATGCTTATCTCGCTAGCAGCAACACCAGGCCCCTCGCGCAGTTCCTTGACGCTGTGATAGCTGTTCCAGAATGAGTCGCTGAGAGGCACCGCCTCTGCCTCCTTTGTGCACTCGATAAGCGGCAGCGTGTCTTCGAAAACGAGGTCTTCAGGTTTGTTGCCATCGCCAGTAATACCCCTGGTAAAAAGCCCCAGTCCCTTCTTGATGAACACAACCAAGTTGTTCTCGTGAAATCTCTTGGCTACCTTTATCCTGGGCGGCAGTTCGCTGATCCTTGCGATGACCTCCGGTGAAGACGCCGTGATCTCAGCATATAGCTGTCTCATCTTTGTCTGGAAGCTTTCTTCCTCCATGCTATCTGGGTTCTCCATGATGCGCTTGAAGAGTTGTGAGGGAGATGGCTCCTCATCAGGCTCAAATATCTTAGCGTCCTCTCCAAGTGTGTTGTGAATAAGAAACATCTTCTCGGTGGCTATCTCCCGACTCTTCACGTATGTTGCCCCTTGAACTGTGGGGAAGAAGTTGTAGATGTAAAGGTTCTGGAACACCCGCTTGCTGATACGGTTAATCCGCCCGACTCGCTGGATGACCCTGGTGGGATTCCAGGGTATATCGTAGTTGATGACTGCCCCCGCCCGATTCAGGTTGAATCCTTCAGACATCTTGTCGGTAGTGATGAGCAACTTGTAGGTATCTTGCTGCTTCTTATGAGTTGTATCAAAGTTCCTCAAGATCTCGTCTGCCTTAGTCTTGTTCAAATCACCTTTGACAGTGATACAGCAAGATGGGAATTCCTTCTCGAGATGGCCTTGCAAATATCTGGCCGTATCAACGTATTCGGTGAAGATGACTACCTTCCTTTCTGGCTCGTCGGGACTGTCCTTCTTTCGCAGGATCCTGTTAACCTCGATTGCCAGCTTCGCCAACTTAGGATCCTTATCAACGAGCTCCAGCTTGTCAAGCTCAGCGAGTATGCTGCTGAACAACCGGATATCTGATTGAATGTCAGACAGAAATCTGTCCTTTGATATGAACTCGTTGACATCATAGACTTTGTAGGTTCTGGGAAAAGTCCCCTCGCTAATTCGCTCTTCGAATAGTGCGAGCTCAGTCTCTATATCGTCAAGGTCAGCGTCGTATATCTTCTCCAATAATGAGCGGTCCAAGATATGCTTGCCCCTGGAACTCTCAATGAAGGCCTGAACCTTCTCAGTTACCGATTTGAAGTTGAGTATGCTCTGACGAAATGAACCGAACGAGCTCTCGAACCTCTTGACCAATAGGCGTCTCATAAAATCATACAGATTCCTCTGTATGAGGAATTCACGGTTCTCCTCTCGGTCGAGGTCCTCTTCGTCTATCTCGACTTGGCCGGCTTCATACAGAAACGGCTGATAGATAGCACCGGTGAATCGGCCATGCTCTCCAAAATAGTCCTCAAGCACCCTGTCATAGAACTCGGATTGCTCCGGGGTAAGCTCATAGAAGATTTCGCAGGGATCCTGGACGTCGGAAAGCTCGTATATCTCCTTTGAGTACTCCGGATCTCTCGTCAGGTCAATCCTATTACGTCTAATCGTCACCTGTGAGATCACGTTGCGGATGCTTATAGAAAGACATCTTGTTCTTTCCCTGACCTTGTCTAGATCTATGGTCCTCACGCCGAACAGTGCTTCGTAATCAGCGATCGCCTTGTTTCTCTTCTGACTATCAGGCGAATTGCAGTTCTTCCTGATGTTGGAGAGGCGGCGAAAAGTCTGAGTATATGACCTGAATCTGGCAGTAAGGTCATTGGCCAGGGTTATGTTGGACCTCCCGGGTACAATGAACAGCTTGAGCAGGGACAATATGTCAGCAGGGGTGTTGTTGAACGGAGTTGCGGTAAGCATGATCACGATCCTGTCCCGGCAGATATTGCTCAACACTTCATAGGCCTCAGTATCCTGATTCCTGAAACGATGCACTTCATCGATGATGACGACTTCATACTCACGATTGGAGCGGACAAGCTCCAAGGCCTTCTTCAGATTCTCCAATCCGACTGAACGAACTTCCCAGTCATACAGCCCGAAGTCTTCCCTGTATCTTCTCCATCCGGTGGCAGCATTCTCATCTCCTATAAGACCGGGAGGGCAGAGAATGATACCTCGCTTACTCAAGCTCCTGGCAATCAGTCCTGCCACGATGCTCTTTCCCAGGCCAACGACATCGGCAACGATGACGCCCCCGTACTGCTCGATGATTGAGAGGGCCTGCGCCACTGCATCAGTTTGGTACTTGTACGTCCTATACCCCTTCTTCTCGAGCACCTCAAGCAGGCTTAGCTTTATCTGCTTCTGTTCCTGCAGCTCTATGTAGGTCTTCAGTATCAAGGCGAAGGCCTCATAGGGCGTAACTTCAGTTATCAGGGTATCTCTCTCAAGCAAATCTATCAATCGATCTCTGAAATCGGCCGTTTCAGTTATCTTGACAGCTTCTTCCCAGAGCCTGGCGAAATAGTCTTCAGCTTCCCTAACACCATAGTCGCTGATTTCGACATTGAACTCGTCTTGATAAGAAAGCCCAGCCTTTGTCAGATTACTGCTACCGGTGATGAAAAAGGACTTCTTGATAGTTGTCAGTTCATCCTTCAGCCTGAAAATATACAGCTTTGCATGATTAGGGTCGTAAGTCTTCCGGATTCTTAGCTTTTCCTGCTTGATCGCTTGGATGAAAAAGCGAGCCTGGTCATAGAAGGCTTCGTTGTCGAAGTCATCGGAGTTAATGGATTTGGATACCGAGGTCAGGAACTGTTCAAACCTCTCCCTGTTCGTCAGTCCTTTAGTGTTGTCACCGTACTCAACTAAGCCGTGCACTGACTTATCAACATTGAGGCCAACGAGCACATCGAGCTGTATATCGGGACTGTTCTTCAGTGAGCTGTAGAGCTCCCGTATTCCGGAGAAGTAGAAAAAGCCAACGAGAAACCGGAGCTCCTTACTATGCCCGATCAGTTCGGCGATTCTCTGCTTTAGCTTCTTATCGCTCTCGTTGGTGATGAATGTTGTATCTGCCATAATGTCGACTGGCGGGCTTCCACCACAATACTACCAATGGTTCCCATAACATTCAACTGCGCAGAGCAGCGTCAACCTCATGCTGACGACTGCACATTCCGTCAGTTCGGTCAGTGTGAGTGTGACAGGTTGTGCAATGTGTCCATCACATCGATTACACTGCTTACTCTGCGCCAGTCTCCAGCCGCACTC
>SL_5KL_010_SEDDRAFT_10001828_pt1 | contig 12419 bp, 6 predicted proteins | sample SodLakKL_010_SED_FD_9118 | JGI IMG/M metagenome (IMG submission 9118)
CCATCTTCGGCAGCGCCGTTGGCGAGGCGGCCATCGGCGCCGCTCTCGAGCCAGTCGAAGCCGTCGAGGCGTTCGAAATCCTCGACGTCACCGACCAGCTCGAGGCCCAGACGGCCACACCGGCACCCCCAGACGTTCACGAAGCGGATTCGTCGACCGGAGCGCCTGCGTCCACCCAAGGCCAGGAAGCGGACATTTCGCCTGATGACGCACAGGACCTCTCCGTCGACGAGCTGCTCGATGAGTTCACCGAGTTCGATGACCTGGACGAGCTGGTCGAGGACGTCGATGACGACGAGCTCGCGGTGTTCGACGAGATGGGCGACGCCGGCTCGTTCGACGACCTCCTCGATGACGAGATGGAAGACACCGTCGCCGACACGAGTGACGACCCCGAGGCGGACCACGAGCCAGCGGGAGATGCTGAGACAGCAGCAGACGAAAACGTCGACGACGCCAGTGCGGTCTTCGCCGAACTCAAAGACGAAGTCGAGATGGTCGGGTTCGACGAACTCCAGGACGAACTCGAGGAGCTCGAATTCGACGAGTTCGACAGCGACGACGAAGTGGACATGGACGAACTGCTCGGCGATGCGGCCGATGTCGACGACACGACCTTCCTCGAGGTCGGTGACGAGGAAGCCGTCGAGGACTCCTTGCTCGAAGAAACCGATCCGGTCGAAGACGAAGCGGACGCGCCGGCTGAGCCCGCTGACGAATCGTCGACGGCCACCCCCGACACCAGTGAGCCAGTCGAACCCGCACCCGAATCGGACACGGAGCCTCCGTCCCCAGTTTCAGGCGACGAGGCCGAGGCGCAACCTGCCGACACAGGCGCTGACAGTCGTGATGAGGCGACGGCGATGGAAGCAAGCGACGCCGAGCCGTCATCGTCGGTGGAGCCAGCCTCGGCTGACGCTTCTACAGATGCTCTCGAGGAGGAAGGTGCATCGACTGGCGAGGATGGCCCCGATCAGCAGCGTGATGCGGACGCCGATCAGGACACCGGGGGCCCCGATATAGCCGAACCCGACTCGCTCGAACCGCCGGAACCCGACGATGCTGAACCGGTGGCTGAGGATCCCCTCAGCGCCATCGAGGGACTCGGCGACGAGGACAGTCCCGATGACTTCGACTCGGATTTCGGTTTGAGTGACGACTCCCTCGAAGCGGCTGCCTTCGATGACGGGTTCGAGGGTGACCAACTGGAATTCGACGAGGACGACACGGACCTCGCGTTCGATGCAGACGAGGCGCCTGTCGCGTTCGAAACCGACGAAGACGATTTCGACGGCGCCGACGGTTTTGCTTCCGACGACCAGTCCCTCGAGGAGTCCACGGGTTCGCTCTCGGTTGCAGACGAAGACGACGAGCTGTTCGATGCTGGAGTCGCCATCGAAGACGAGGGCGAAGACGCCTTCGATTCGATCGAGTTCGACACTGACTCCGTCGATATTGACACCTCATCGGATGCCGACACGTTCACCACGGCGGACGCCGAGTCGGGCTTCGAGACACGTTCGGACGAAACGAGCACCGACAGCGACACCGATACCGAACGGGTGTACGAGGACGTCCCGCCTTTGCCGGTGCCCGAAAGCATTGTCTCTCTTCGACCCGAAGGGGACCAATCCGAGACCGATACCGAATCGATCCAGTCCGTACGGGTCGACGTCGATCAGGTCGATAAGCTGCTCAATCTCGTCGAGGGACTCGTCACGTCACGGGTCCGGCTCCGTCACAGTGTCGAGGCAGACGACGATCCACAGGCGATCAAACAGGAACTCGACACCCTCGAAGACATCACGTCGGAGCTCGAGGCGACGGTGATGGACGTCCGGTTGGTGCCCCTCGAAACGGTGACGAACCGGCTGCCCCGAATCGTCCGAGACATTAGCCGCGACCAGGACAAAGAGGTGGTCTTCGATATCGAAGGCGAGTCGGTCGAACTCGATCGGAGTGTATTAGATCAGATCGGCGATCCACTGATTCACCTCGTGCGAAACGCCGTCGACCACGGGATCGAACCGCCGAGCGTTCGTGAAGACGCTGGCAAACCCCGACAGGGAACGGTTCGGTTCGAGGCAGATCGGAGCAGAGACCGCGTAACGCTCACTATTACGGACGACGGACGCGGCTTGAGTGCGACCGGACTACGGGAGGCGGCACTCGAGGCCGATATCATGGATCAGGAGGCACTCGACGAACTCGACGATGACGACGTCTACGAACTCATCTTCCACCCCGGTCTCTCGACGGCTGAAGAAGTGACAGACGTGAGCGGCCGTGGCGTCGGGATGGACGTCGTCAAACGAACGATCGAGTCACTCGATGGTACCGTCTCCGTGACCAGCGATCCCGGGAACGGAACGACGGTCACGATGGAGTTGCCGGTGACCGTCGCCATCGCCGAGGTACTCTTCCTCGAGGCCGGTGGCGAAGCGTTCGGCGTCCCCCTGAAAGTCGTCCAGGACATCGAGGGCGCTCGAGCGATCGAAACGACGGATACTGCTCGCGTCCTGCCGTCATCAGATGGCGAGGTTCCCGTCGTCGATTTAGCGACACAGTTGCAGACGGGGACCCAGACGGCAGCCGACGAGGGAATGGTCGTCCGCCTCAGAGACGATGTCCGTCCGGTCGCACTCCACTGTGATGCCGTCTACGGTCAACAGGAAGTCGTCGTGAAGCCGTTCGAGGGCTTTATGACAGGCATTCCCGGGCTGAGTGGCGCGACCGTCCGCGGCCGCGGCGAGGTCGTGAACATCCTGGATGTGAACTCACTATGAACACCCACCCACACACTCACCTACGGAGGTACGAAATCCAATGACGATGATGGTCGATATTCGAAAGCTGAGTTTTATCAACGAGATGGCAAAGGTCGGGACGAACGGCGTCGCCGAGAACATGAGCAAACTCACGGGCGAAGACGCCCGAATGGAAGTCACCAAGACGAACTTCATCGACGTCGATGATATCGGTAGCCAACTCGAACCTGGCAAGCGTGTCGGCGTCCGCGTTCGGTTACTCGATCCACCCCACGGTCACATCCTTATTCTCTTCCCGGAGGCCAGTGCGAAGAAGATCACCGCGATCATGCTTCGTGACGTCGTCGACGATATGTCGAACGTCTCCGGAAAGATGGCCAGAAGTGCCGTCGAGGAGATGGGGAACATGATGGCGAGTGGGTTCATCGACGGCTGGGCCGACGTCCTCGGGCGGGCGATCGATATTGCGGCACCACAACTCGTCTACGCACCCGCCGGTGATATCGTCGTGCGGACGGCAGGGTTGGGCGGGGACGACCTCGCGTTGTTTTTCGACTCCGATCTCTCGGTGCCGAGTTACCAGATCGAAGCCGAAATCTACGCCTTCCCCGAACTCGAGGAGTTCGTCGAGATGGTCAACGGCATCGACGTTCACCCCGCATGAAACTCGACGTTACCACACTCGGCACGTTCTACCGGATGGCCAGAGAGGGCGCTGGCCTCGCTGCCGGTCGCCTCACCAGGATGACCGGCGTCGAGACCCAGGTGGGCATCACGAAACTCAACTTCATGCGCGGCCGTGAGATACGTCACGATTTCGAGGACGGCTCCGAGAAGGTCGGTGTTCGGGTCGAACTCAGTGGCGGCCTCGAGGGGCACTCCGTTATCGTCTTCGACAGGAAGAGTGCTCTCCGAATCGTCGAGATGCTCATCGCGGAGTCGGATGTCGACTCGTTCGACGAGATGAGCCGCAGCGCTGCAACCGAGGTGGGCCAGGTCATGAACAGCGGGTTCATCGACGGCTGGGCCGACGTCCTCGAGACCGCCATCGACGTCTCGACGCCCTCGTTTATCGAAGGTCAGACAGCCGACCCGTTCTTTGGTGACATCGACGCAACGCCAGACGATGACGACCTCGCGTTGCTCTTTCAGAGTCAGATCGAAGCTGTGGGCACTGAAATCGGCTTCAGCCACTATCTGTTCCCCGAGCGTGAGTCGATGGCGACGCTGCTCGAGCGCCTCCGGACGAACGATGGGATCGAGTACGACAAACTCGACGGCTTCGACCGCATGGCCGAACAGGGCGCAGAAGAGGTCGCGAAGACCGCGACCACGCTCACCGGGATCGAGACGAGCGTCGAAATCCGTCGACTCAACTTCGTCTCCCTCGAAGCGATCCCCGAGTCCGTTGCCGACGAACGACTCGTCGGCGTCGCCTTCGAGTTCGATGGCACACCCAGTGGCTATCTCCTCTTTCTGTTCGATGAGGACTCAGCGCACGAAATCGTCGACGCGATGGTTCCCATGGAGATCGAAACCGACGGTGACGGCTTCGGTGAGATGGGTGAAAGTGCGATTAAAGAACTCGGGAACATCATGGCCAGTGGCTTCCTCGACGGTTGGGCGAACGTCCTCGATACGACGATCGATCACTCGCCGCCGGAGTTCATCCACGATATCGGCCCAGCAGCCGTCGATCCCGTGATCATCCAACTCGGCGAAACCCAGGAGTTCGCGTTCGTCTTCGACACGAACGTGGTCGCTGACGGCCGTGAATTCGACTGTGATATCTACGCGATCCCCGACGAAACGGACCTCGAGCGAGCGCTCAACGATCTCGAGATCGACAAGATCGATGAGACGCCGACGACTGCAACCTTCGAAGACGTGGAGAACGCATGAAGACCTACGGCACAGAACCAGGCATTCCGGAACCGGTGCAGGTAGGAATTTCCGAACTCGTCGTGAGCGAAGGCGACGATACGCTCAAGTCCTATGGCCTCGGGTCGTGTCTCGCCGTTGCCCTCTACGATCCCGAAACCGACATCGGAGGACTCGCTCACGTCATGTTACCAGATGGTGACGCTGCCGACAACAGCGATATCAAACCCGGAAAGTACGCCGATACCGCGATTCGTGCCCTTCTCAGACGGATGGTCGAACGTGGGGCGAGTTACACCGCCGTCGAAGCGAAAATCGCCGGCGGCAGTGATATGTTCCAGTTCGAAAGCTTCGGCGAGGGCGTTGGCCAACGGAACACCGAAGCGGCGAAAGCCGAACTCGAGAAACTCGGGGTCCCACTGATCGCCGAGGACGTCGGTGGGAAACATGGCCGAACAGTTGAATTCACTCCTGGGACCGGTAAACTTATTGTCCGAACGGCGGACGGTGAACATGGAGTGACCGAGTTGTGAGTCGTGATCCGGCGTTTACTACCCTTCTCGAATACATCGAATCCGACCTCAATTTCGCGACCAGTCACTACAACACGAGCTACTTAGACCGGCGTATCACCTCCCGAATGCGCCGAACGGACACCGACGACTACCGTTCGTACCTCGAGTTACTCAAAACGGACCCAGCGGAACCGGCGGCCTTGCTCGACGCCCTCAGCATCAACGTCACCGGGTTTTTCCGCAACCCCGATGTCTGGGCGGGGATTCGTGACGTCCTCCGAACGCTGAGTCAGACTGATGACCAGATCCACGTCTGGAGTGCGGCCTGTGCAGACGGCCGCGAACCCTATTCGCTCTCGATGGTCGCCCACGCCGACGACGAGATCGACGCCTCGAAACTCCACGTACTCGGGACCGACATCAGTGAACCGGCCCTCGAAACGGCGAAAGAGCGGACCTACCGTGAGTCCAGGACCGTCGACCTGGGCGAGCAACTCGAATTCCTCCCTGGCTACGAGGCGTACGTCGATCACGACCCGGACGAACGGACCTACCGGGTGGCCGAATCGGTCGCCGCGAACGTCACATTCGAACGCCACGACCTGATCAACGACGAGCCGAAATCCGGGTTCGATCTGGTCGTCTGTCGAAACCTCTTCATCTACATCGATAACGAGTACAAACAGTCGATGCTCGAGACGATCGCCCGCTCGCTCAGACCTGATGGCTACCTCGTCATCGGCAAGGCCGAAACCATCCCGCCGACACTGAAATCAGCGTTCACTGTCCGGGACGGACGCCTCCGCATCTATCAACGCGATCAGTCGACGACACGTCGACAGGCCGAATCCGGGTCGACGAACTGAACGGCCTCACCGATCGTGGAGTCCCCGCGTGCTCACCACTAGTAGAGTCAGCGTGACCAGCAAATACGCGACAATTCGAGGCGAACACCCTCGAGTGGGAACCTTCGTCGGGGACCGTTACCGTTCTGCGTTCGTGTCCTCACCGAAAGTGAACACGTCGTCACTCGATGACGGGGTGGACGCCGACTCGTCACTCGAGTCTGTGTCTCCAGCCGTGTCGATGTCGGCGTCAGGGTCACCCGTCGGTTCCTCGTCTTCAACAGCCTCCTGGCTTCCGTCGATTGACGCAGCCTCGAGCGGTGGTTCCTCGAGTGGAGCCGCTACAGCAGTATCGAATCGGTCGAGCGTCTCCGAGAGCTGCGTGGCCTGGTTCGCGAGGTCGCTTGCACTCTGGGAGACTTCGGTTAGCGCCGTCGTCTGCTCTTCGGCGGCTGCAGCCACGTTTTCACTCTCGGCGGTGGTCTCTTCGGAGATCGTCGCGGCTTCGTCAGCCATCGCTACGACTTCCTGTGTCGATGCCGCCTGCTCTTCGGTCGCCGCCGAGATTTCCTGGACCCCGACGTTGGTCTCTTCGGCGTAGTCCGCAATCTCATCGAGTGCCGTCACCGCGGCCTCGATTGCTTCCCGGTTGGCCTCGACCTGTTCGCTCGTTCCCGTGACCGACCGCGCGGTCTGGGAGGTCCATTCCTGGATGGTCTCGAGGCGACTCTCGATGTCTTCAGCGGTTTCTTTGGTTTCCTCGGCGAGGTCTTTGACCTCTCCGGCGACCACCGAGAAGCCGTCGTCACCAGCGTTCGATCGTGAGGCTTCGATGTTGGCGTTCAGTGCCAGCATGTTCGTCTCCTTTGCGACCTCACCGATGAACTCGATCAGTTCGTCGATCTGTTCCATCTCCGCCTCGAGGCGTTCGATGTCGTCGACGGCCGCGCCGGACTCCGCTTCGATCTCGTCCATCCCTTCGATGGCTTCACGGGCAGCCTCACGACCCTGTTTCCCGGTCTGAGCCGTTCGTTCGGCGATGTCGGCCACCTGGTTCGAGGAGGCCGCGATCTGTTCGGTCGTCGTCGACAGCGCACTCATCTCGTGATTGACGGCCTGGAGGCTCTGGTTCTGGCGTTCGGCCCCATCGGAGATTTCCTGAACGGACTCGGTGACCTGTTCGGAGGCCGACCGGACCTCTTCGCTCGAGGCCGTAACTTGCTCGGAGGCGGTCGCGACGTCGCCGGCGAAGGCCTTGACGTGGGCGGTGGTCTCCTCGAGTTCGCCCATCATCTGGTTGAACTCGAGGGCGATGTCTTCCATCGCCTCGTTCTCCGTGTTGGCATCCATCCGAGCCGTCAGATCACCCTCGCCACACACCTGCATGACGTCACGGTACTCGTCGGCTTTCGCCTCGAGGTGGCGGTTGATCGCTTCGGTTTCGGCTCTGGCCTGTTCGGCCTCTTCTCTGGCTTCCTGGGCGTTCTGGATCTGCTCTTTGAGGGACACTCGCATGGTGTCGAAGCCGGCGTACAACTGCCCGATGCTGTCGATACGCGGGGACTCGAGATCGACGTCGAGGTCGCCTTCTTCCATCTGTTTGGCTTTCCCGGTGAGCCGGTCGATCGCCCGGGAGGTGTTGAACCCGAGTGCTGCGCCGACCAGGACGACCAGCGAGACGATGCCAAGGGTGGCGTAGATACCGTACGTCTGGATATCCTGCACGAAGCCGTAGGCTTCGTCGTTCGAGGTGTGGACGGCTGCGACCCAGTCCGTGCCGTGGACCGGGGCGGTACCGATGGCGTACCCCTCACCCTCGTCGATTAGCGTGCTGCTCGATTCGGTGAGAATCCCACCTGCAGCGTCGATATTCGTCCCAGCCCCATCACGACCGTCGCGGTCTCGAGCGTCTGTGATGGGTCCAAGGTCCTCATCGTACGTACGCTCACGAAGCGACGTCGGACTGGAGAAGATGATGGTGTCGTCTTCGTCGATAATCATCGCTGCGCCCGTGTCACCGCTCCGGAGGTTGTAGTCGCCGATCGGAACCGTATACGCCAACAGGTAGCCGTCATCCAGATATCCCTCATCGGTCACGTAGGCGACACGTTTCTCGTCACCGCCGATGGACCCACTCTGATAGACGGATGTGGTGATCGTCTCCTCGATGGCACCAACGTCTTCGAACCACTCTCCCTCGAGTTCATCGACTGGGTCTCCAGTGCCAGCATCGAGTTTCGTGCTGGCTTCGATCTCGCCAGTCTCGGCGTTGATGTAGTGTAACTGCGCCTGACTCAATCCACCCTGATCCCGGTCCGATATTTCGGTCTCGAGATACTCCTGGATCGCCGCTGTCTCACCGGACTCGATGGCGCTCGCTCGGGCGGTCGCCTCGACTGATTCTTCGTTGTTCGCGTTCCAGTTTTCGATATTCTGTGCCTGTTGGATCGCGAGTTCACCGTGGTCCTCGTGAACGATCGATTCGACTTCTGCCTGTACTTCGTCCGTCGCGAGTAGTCCAATTGCCCCGACAGCAACCCCCAAAACGAGGAGGACGATCGCGAATTTTATCGCATAGCTTCGCCGAATCGCCCGTGGGACGATTCGTCGGATCACACCAACCATACTTCATAGAGATCAATACTCGTTAATAAACGTTTGCTGTGAAAGTTCATCTCAAATTACGTTCTACTATTCCAGTGGGTCACGACCGAGCGAACGTTCAAAAAAAGCGTGAAGATAAAAGAAGGGTGTCTACAGCTCGGGAGACTCAGTTGCCAAAGGTGAACATATCGTCACCGTCTTCGTCGTCAGTCTCTTCGTCGGTTTCGACAGCCGACTCCTGCGTGACGGTGTCGGAATCTGCGGTTGGCTCTTCATCTGACGGCTCGAAGTTCTCACGTTCCTCGGCCGCTTCGGTTTGCCCCTCAGTTGAATGGTCCGTGATGGATGACATCGGTGAATCGGAATCATCCATCGTTGTCGGCTCCGTATCACCTGCTGGTGTGTCCTCGGACGGCCCAGGATCTGCAGTCGTGTCCGTCTCGTCAAACGCAACCGACTCAGTCGCCGTTTCGACTGGATCCTCAACCATCATAAAGCCGCTCGTCTCGAACGACGTTTCCGTTTCGAACCGGTCGAGGGCTTCAGACAACTGGGCTGCTTGATTGGCCAGGTCGCTTGCACTCTGGGAGACTTCCGTCAGCGCCGTCGTCTGCTCTTCGGCGGCTGCAGCCACGTTCTCGCTCTCGGCGGTGGTCTCTTCGGAGATCGTCGCCGCTTCGTCGACCATCGAAACGACTTCCTGTGTCGATGCTGCCTGCTCTTCGCTCGCTGCGGAAATCTCCTGGACACCCGTGTTCGTCTCGGTCGCGTAGTCAGCGATTTCATCCAGTGCGTCGGCCGCCCGTTCGACCGAATCGGTATGTTCAGCCACCCGCTGACTCGTCAGTTGCACCTCTTCGGCCGTTCGTTCCGTCTGTTGTTGAATCGTCCCGAGCAAGGCTTCGATGTCTTCGGCAGCATCCTTCGTTTCCTCGGCGAGGTCTTTGACCTCCCCGGCAACCACGGAGAACCCTTCACCGGAGTCACCCGATCGAGCCGCTTCGATGTTGGCGTTCAGTGCCAGCATGTTCGTCTGCTCGGCGACTTCCGTAATGAACTCGATCAGTTCGTCGATCTGCTCCATCTCCGCCTCGAGGCGTTCGATCTCCTCGACGGCGAGTTGTGACTCATCCTCGATCTCGTTCATTCCTTCGATCGCTTCACGGGCGGCCTCACGACCCTGTTTCCCGGTCTGAGCCGTTCGTTCGGCGATGTCGGCCACCTGGTTCGAGGAGGCCGCGATCTGTTCGATCGTCGTCGAGAGGCCGTTCATCTCGTGATTGACGGCCTGGAGGCTCTGGTTCTGGCGTTCGGCTCCATCGGAGATCTCCTGGACGGATTCGGTGACCTGTTCGGAGGCCGACCGGACCTCTTCGCTCGAGGCCGTGACCTGTTCGGAGGCGGTCGCGACGTCGCCGGCGAAGGCTTTGACGTGGGCGGTGGTCTCCTCGAGTTCGCCCATCATCTGGTTGAACTCGATGGCGATGTCTTCCATCGCCTCGTTCTCCGTGTTGGCATCCATTCGAGCCGTGAGGTCGCCCTCCGCACACACCTGCATGACGTCACGGTACTCGTCGGCTTTCGCCTCGAGGTGACGGTTGATCGCTTCGGTTTCGGCTCTGGCCTGTTCGGCCTCTTCTCTGGCTTCCTGGGCGTTCTGGATCTGCTCTTTGAGCGAGTCACGCATGGTTGCAAAGCCAGTGTAGAGTCGCCCGATGCTGTCGACGCGCTGGGTTTCGAAGTCGACGTCGAGGTCACCGTCTTCCATCTGCTGGGCCTTCCCCGTGAGCCGATCGATCGAACGGGAGGTGTTCCGCCCGACGATGCCGCCGATCAGCATAACCAGGAGGATCCCACCGATAGAGGCGTAGACCCCGTACTGCTGGACGTCCTGGACGAAGCCCATCGCCTGTGCTTCAGGCGTGTGTATCGCAACGACGAAGTTCGTCGAATCACCGAGGTGGTTCACTACTCGAGCGGCTCCGATGACGTACTCTTCGTCGTGGTACTGTTCGTCAACCGAAAGCTGCAGGGAATCAGGAGCGCCCGAAGTAGTGAGCGCGACCCCTTCGCCGGTGATGTTCGAGAAGTCGATCGAGTCGTCACCGTACGGCTCGAAGAACGCTTCCATAGTTGGGTCCATGATGACCGTTGGCTCCTCGTGGTCCATCACGATATACGAGAGACGACCGTCGTCAGATTCGTCGATCATCTCATCGGCGTGGGAACTCATCTCGACGGAGTAGACGACGAAGCCGTTCGTGTCTTCGTCGGCGGAGATGTAGGTCAAGACCGGTGTTCCATCAGCGGCCGGATGCGGACTCACGTGGGGTTCGAAGTCCATGCCAGCAAGCGATCCCTCGAGAACACGGTCATCGGCCCGAAGCGCGTCATCGTCTTCCTGGTAATTCTCTTGCACCGCAGCAAAGTCGGCAGCCCACTGGAGTTGGGTCTCCTCTGCGAACGTTGCCAGATCAGTGCCATCATCGATGCCACTTTGGGAGGTCTGTGCAACGACGCCCTCCGTCAGATCGACGTAGTGGATGCTATCGACGCCCATCCCATCTTCGTTCATCCGTTCACGTTCTGCCGTTAGTGACTCCTCCTCAGGCAGCGGTAGTATATCTTGCAGACGATCAATTTCTTGATAATTCAGTTGATTCCAATTCTCGACGTTTCTGGCTTCCTGCTCGGCCAACTCCGCCGAGTCATTTTCCACCTGTTCACTCACTTCGTTCGCAATCTGATCGGTTCCAACATATCCCACTGCCCCCACAGACAGTCCAATAACGAGCAACACTATGGCAAACTTGAGCGCATAGCTTCGCCGGATGAAGTTGGGAATTACTTTCCGAACCGGACCTAACATACGGTTTCTAACATCACTCCTCCTCAATAAATCCTCACCACCGATTATCACCTCTGAGAACACGCATATTCGGAATGCCGATAATTTAATTCCCTGTCAGCCTGATACGCACACCAACCAATGCCCGACGACCGACTCGAGCACGCCCTCCATCATATCCATCACCGCCTCGAGAACGACCCCCCATCGACACGACTCGAGACGCGTCCCCTGGTCGATGACCTGCTTACAGCCCTGGGGTGGCCCATTTACGAGTGTTGTCTGTTCAACGTCTCACTCGGTGGCCTCGGCCTCGAGTGTGACTACATCTGCACGCACAACGACGTTCCGGCCGTCCTCGTCGCCCTCGAACCGGCGACTGACGGACTCAGTCGTTCCCGAACGGCCGCTCTCGGAACCGCGATGACGAGAACCGGTATCGATCGGGCCGTCTACACGAACGGCCACGAGATCGTGTTGCTCGCTGGTACGGGTCCCGTCGAAACCGAATCGGGCAGCCTCGAGGACCCACATATCCGACAGGCACTCCTCGAACACTACACCAACGACACACTCGCCCCGCGACTCGAGCGCCACACCAGAGCGGTCACTGGACGACGACTGGCCCTGGAACGCTCGCGACTCGAGGACGACATCGTCGACCTCTTGACGACGGTTTCTGGTGATCCCTATACCGCCGAACTCGAGCGGGCGACGACGCGGTTTCTCGATAGCGTCCTCGAGGCGTTTGTCGAACCGACATCGACGTCGGTTTCGGCGGAACCACCCGCTGAAACGGTTTCGTACGACGAAGCCTCGAGTGGAGCCGAGCTGTCTGTCACGGAAGACGCCCCAGGAGAAACGGAAGGTGCGGACACAGCTGCCGGACGCGCAACATCGGAGTCGGGAGACGCAGTACCGTCGGGTGACGAAACAGCGCCCGAAACCGAAGACCCGG
>SL_5KL_010_SEDDRAFT_10001829_pt1 | contig 12401 bp, 11 predicted proteins | sample SodLakKL_010_SED_FD_9118 | JGI IMG/M metagenome (IMG submission 9118)
GAGACTTCTTGGCCGAACGCGCGGACGGTTTCGTTCAAGGTTTGCACGAACGAATAGTCGGCCACGGCCGGGTAGACGTCTTCTACGTAGGTTTTCGAGGTGCCTTCCTTGCGCACCGACGCACTTGGGACGAGAAACTGTCCGAGCAGCTCGTCTCTTAGCCCCATGACGGTGCCCATGCGCAGTGCGGTCTTCATGCCGCATTCGTAGAGTTCTTCCATGGCGATGGCGGCGCTTGGCGCGCCGATGCCGGTTGAAGTGACGGTAACCGGAACGCCTTTGTAGGTACCTGTGTACGTGTTGAACTCGCGCGCGAACGCGACGGGTTTTGGGTCGTCGAGATATTTTTTCAAGACCTCGACCCGCCAGGGATCGCCGGAAAAGATGACGTTTCGGGCAATCGTGTCCGGTGAGCCGTGCATATACAGTGTTTTCATGATGTTTCCTCCTTAAACTGTTCTTCATGTCGTTGTAAGAGCGCCTCTTTGTCCGGCGCATTCGCCGTGCAGCCAATCTCTTCAATGACGAACGAGGCGGTGACGCTGCCATATTCGGCGCAACGCTTCCACGGTTCGTTTTGAAGGTATCCGTACAAGAACCCGGCAATGTAGGCGTCGCCGCTTCCGGATGTGTCCTTGAGCACGTCCGGCTTCGCGGCGTTGACGTGTACGCGCCGCAATGAATCGGCACGGTAAAGGCAAGTCGAGCCTTGCGCGCCTTCGGTGATGAGAAGCGCTTCGAGATTGTCTCGTTCAAGCAGCTCTTCGATGGTTTCGAGATGGAAAAGCCGGCGCAAATCTTCGGCTTCGGATCGGTTCATGAAAACGACGGACGCATAATCCAGGATTTCGTCCAAAAAGGGTTTCGGAAACGCGTCTTCGTCCATTTTCATGCCGAAAAACAAGGGAACGCCGTGTTGCTTCAGTTGTTTCAAATAGGCGACGTTGTCTTTTTGGGACCCGACCGTCATCAGCGCATAACGCGCTTTTTGAAACGGGACGTCTTGGTAGTCGGAAGCGTAGCGTTCGCTCATCGCGCCCGGGTAAAAGAGCGTGATATGCTCTTTGTCGGGGTTTTCGATCAAATACGCATAACTTGTCAGTTCGCCGGGGACTTTTTCGATGTGGCGAAGGTCCATGCCGGTCGCTTCCAAAAACGCCTTGTATCCGGTCGCTTCGAAATCTTCGCCGACGCGAATGAGTGGCAGCACGTTCTTTTCAAGCTTCGAAAGCGCCACGCCGACGTTCATCCCGCAACCGCCGTAGTGGATCTTCGAGGCGGCCCGTTCGGCGATGATGCTCGTTTTCCCAACATGCGCGGGCTGTTCAAGCTTGACGACGCGGTCCATGCTGACGTAGCCGCCAACGATTAGATCATACATCATAGATCACCGCTTTCAAACGCCTTCAAGGTTTCTTCAAGGCTCAAGACCTTTCCGATGTAGCGGTCGATGTCGCGAAGGTATACTTCTTGCGCCGCGGCGTCGTTGGTGGCGACGCATTCGGCGACGACATAGGTTTTGTAGTCGCGGTAATGGCTGTCCAAAGCGGTTGCGTTGACGCAGTTGTTGGTTTTGGTGCCGACTACGATGACGTTTTCGATACCGTGTTCTTTCAGAATCAAGTCGAGGTCGGTGCCAAAAAAGCCGCTGTAACGGCGCTTTTTGACGAGGTAATCGGCATCGGAAACGCTCAAACGCTCGTCAATTTCAACGCCCTTCGTCCCTTCGATGCAGCATTCGCGCATGCCTTGCAAGTTTGCATCGGGTTTGCCCTTGCGGTATTCGTGGCGCAAAAACACTACAAGCTTGCCGTGAGCACGTGCGCTTTGCAACAAGGTCTCGACGTTTTCCAAAATCGCTTCGTTTTCCGGATAGTACACTTTTCCGTTCGGATTGGTGAAGTCGTAGAGAAGGTCGACGGCGATGATGGCGGTCTTATTCATGGGCGTACCCCCTAATATTCGTCTTCTTGTGGCGGCTGATGGCGATGCCGGTCAACACGACAATGACGGTGACGTAAGGTATGATGTGCAATAGCCCCGCAATGCCGCCGAGAGTGATGGCGAGATTGCGCGACAAGGCTTGCATGAGGCCGAAAAGGATGGCGTAGGCCGACGATTTCATCGGCGATCCCGCGGCGCAATAAATCGCGGCGATGGCGATGAAGCCGGTCCCGGCCGTGATTTGCGGCGTATAGGCCGCAATTTGTTCAACCGCGACGTTCACCCCCGCAAGCGCGCTGAGGATGCCGCCGACAATGATGGCGGCGTACTTGATTTTGTGTATGTTGATGCCGACCGCTTCCGCGGCTTCGGGGCTTTCCCCGGCCACTCTCACATAGACGCCGAACTTGGTGTGATACATGATGAAATGGACGAGTCCAATCGAGAGAAAGGCTACATAAGTAAGAACCGAATGGCCGTTTAAAACATCGCCTAGTACGGGAATGGAGCGCAAAACGGGAAGGTTCAGCTTTAACGACATTGTGCGGACTTCACCGATGATGTTGATGTCGGTTGAGCCCATAAGCGCCAAGGCGTAATAGCCGATAGCGATGGCCAAGAGGTTGATGGCGAATCCTGTGATGATGAAATTTGCCTTTTTCGTGATGCCGAAAAAGGAAAAGAGCAATCCGAGGGCGATGCCTAAAAAGATTGCGCCGCTGAGACCGAGCAAATAACTGCCGGTGTAGAAAATCACCAAAGCGCCGATGAATCCTCCAAAAAGCATCATGCCTTCGAGGCCGATGTTGATGACGTTGACCTTGTACGCAAAGAGTCCGCCGAGCGTGCAAAACAGAATCGGTCCCGCATAATAAAGCATATCGTACATCACGCGAAGGATATCCATATCAGACTTCCTCTCCTTCCGGCTTTTTCGGCATGAACCTGCAGGTCAGCCGCTCCAAAAATTTGTTTTCTTTCAGGAACTTGATGCTCAAAAACAATATAAGAAGCGCCTGTATGACCGCGATGATCTCCCTTGGGACGCTTGTGTGGATGGCGATGGCCTGACTTCCGGATTTGAGCGCGCCGTAAAAGACGGCCGCCACCAAGATGCCCACAGGATTGTGCGCTCCAAGCAACGCAATCAGCATGCCGTCCCAACCTAGGCCGGGATCGCCGGAGAAATTCAAAGTATACGCATAGCGGTCGCTCATCATCCAGCCCGCGCCGCCTAGACCGGCAAGCGCGCCCGAATAGGTCATGATTATGAGGATTTTCTTCTTGACGTTCATGCCGACCGCTTCGGAAAACTCTAGGTTTTTGCCGATGGCGCGCACTTCATAGCCCAACTTCGAGTGATTGAAAACGATGTACATCACCAAAAACACAAACAGGGCAATGAAGAAAAACGGCGTGATGCGTGTGCCGAACATTCGGCTCAATATGGCACTTGAACCAATCATATGCGTCGACACGTACCCTCTAGAGGGGTCGCGGAACACGTTGGTGGTCAAATACTGAAGCACATGGATGATGGCGTAGTTCATCAACAGCGAGACGACGAGCTCGTTCACGTTGAATATCGCTTTCAAAAGCGCGGGGACCATGGCGGTCAGAATGCCGGAGATGATGCCCGCAAGCAAAAGCATGGGCACCAAAACGGACGCAGGAAAGTGTGAATAGGTGTATCCTAAAACCGCGACGACGAACCCTCCGACTAGCAATTGGCCTTCGACGCCCATGTTGAAGAGCCCGGCCTTGAAACTGATGCCGATGGCAAGCCCGGTCAAAATGAGCGGGGAGGCGTAATGCAAGGTCCTAGTGAGGCCGCGTTCGGTGAAAAGGGCCCGTTGGAACAAAATGTAGAACGTTTCCAAAGGGTTTTCTCCGGCCACAAGAATCGCAATGCCGCCGAGCAAGAAGGCAAAGAAAATCGGAATCAACGCGTTCAAGAAGTGGTGCAGGACAACGTTAAGCTTGTTTTGTTTCACGGTCTTCGCCTCCTTCTGTGACACCGGCCATGAGCATGCCGATTTGTTCACGATCGGCGTTTTTCGCGTCGACTTCGCCGATGATTTCGCCTTTGTACATCACGACGATGCGGTCGGCGAGGCTCATGACTTCGGAAAGTTCGTTCGAGATGAGCAAGACCGACTTGCCGGCGTCGGAAAGCTCCAAAAGCGAATTGTGTATGAACTCGATGGCGCCGATGTCGACGCCGCGGGTGGGCTGGGCCGCAATCAATACGTCCGGGTCGGCGTCGAACTCTCTGGCGATGATGATTTTTTGGGCGTTGCCTCCCGATAACGAGGAGACTAAGTCGCCTTTTTCGGAAATGCGGATGTCGTATTTATCGATTAACGAATCGCGCCGCTGTTCGATGGCTTTGCGTTTCATCAAACCGCGCGAACAAATGTCTTGGTTGCTGTGGTAGCCGGCGATGGCGTTGTCTCCGATGGTCATTTCCTTGCACAAGCCGTGGATGTAGCGGTCCTCGGGGATGATGGCGACGCCTTTTCTTCGCAGTTTTCCCGGCCAGGCGTTCGTGATGCTTTCGCCATGCAAACGAACCGTGCCGTTTGTGGCGCGCATGAGTCCGCTCAAGAGCTTCAGCAATTCGCTTTGGCCGTTGCCTTCGACGCCGGCAACGCCCAAAATCTCGCCTTTGCGGATGGAAAAGCTGACGTTCTTGACGACTTCGACGCCTTCGTCGTTTTTGGTGGAGAGATTCTCCACTTCATAGACGTAGGGTTCTTTCTTTAATGGCTTGTACTGTTTGTCGACTTCAAGCAACACGTCCCGGCCGACCATGCGTCGGGCGATGTCGGCTTGATTGGTATCCTTGGTGGCCATTTCGCCCACAACTTTCCCGTCTTTGATGACGACGACGGAATCGCTGACGGCCATGACTTCACGAAGTTTGTGCGTAATCAAAATCAGGGTCTTGCCGTTCTTTTTCATGTGTTTCATGGTTTTGAAAAACGCTTCGATCTCTTGCGGGGTCAAAACGGCGGTAGGCTCGTCGAAGATGACGATGTCCACTTCGCGGTAAAGCATTTTTAAGATTTCCACTTTTTGTTTGGCGCCGATGCTCAAATCTCTCACCTTTGATCCGGCGTTGAGGTTGAACCCGTATTCGTCGATGATCGCCTGGACTTTCTTCTTGGCCTTGCGACGATCGAGAACGGGCACTTTCAGCGCCCTTTCGCCAAAAGTTAGGGTTTTTTGCATTTCAATACCGAGCAAGACGTTTTCGTAAACCGTCAAGCTCGGTACAAGTTTGAAATGTTGATGCACCATACCGATGCCCATGTTGATGGCATCGGTAGGTGTTTTGAAATCAACTTTTTCTCCGCGAATGAACATGCTGCCGCTTGTCGGTTGCAAGAGACCGTAGATCAAATTCATCAATGTTGTCTTGCCGGCGCCGTTTTCGCCGACCACGGCCTTGATTTCACCTTCTTCGACCGAGAAGTTGATCGCGTCGTTGGCGGTGAAATCGCCGAACTTTTTCGTGAGATCCACGGTTTTTATGATAGGCACCATGCATTCTCCTTTGCTATTGGAATGATTACTTCGGTTCTACGTTGCTCAGATCGTCGAGATCCAAGTCTTCGCCTTTTTGGGCGTCGACGACATCGATGGTACCATCGTTGATCAAACCACGGATGATGTCGAGTTCGTCTTTGATTTCTTGCCATTTGTCTTGAGCTTCTTGCGAATCGTCGATGAAGCCTTCAATGACGCTCATGTCGGTGATGCCTGCAGCGCCGGAATCAAGGTCGTAGAACAAGTCGCGTCCGCCAGTGAGTTCGCCTTCTACGAGTTCGGTGACCAGTTCGTAGACGGGAACGTTCGTGTTTTTAAGCACGCTTGTGAGGATGTGTCCGGGGACGGTGGCGTCTTGGTCGGCGTCAACGTCCACAGCAAGCTTGCCTTCGGCAACCGCGGCGTTGCGCAAGTTGGTGGCGACGCCTCCGGCCGCGGCGAAGATGACGTTCGCGCCGTCGTTGTACAGGCTTTCAATGCTTGAATAGTTTGCGGATGAAGCGGCGAATCCGACTTCATAGTTGGTGTAGTATTCGTAGGTGACGTCATAGTCGCTTGCGACATAGTTCATACCTTGGGCGAAACCGTGGCTGAAGACGGTGATGCCCATGGACTGCGTACCGCCGAAGAAGCCCATAAGACGCGCTTCATCGAGTGGTGTGAACGAGTAGTCTTCGTCGGTGAAGAGAACTTCGTGGTGTTCGTTGACCATGACGGCGGCGGCTCCGGCTAGGAAGGCGCCTTCGTTGACGTTGAAGAGAACCTCGATGACGTTGTCGTGAATCTTCTCATCGCCGTCGGTGTTGGCGAAGTCGTTGAAGATGACGAAGGTGGTGTCGGGATACTGCTCGGCAATCGATTGTCCGGTGCCGTCGTCGTGAATCAACGCGTCAAAATCGTACTCGAGCGAGAAAATCAAGTCGAAACCTTCATCAGCAAGTTCTTCTAACGATGCCGGTACGTCCTCGGCCGATGTGACAATCTGTGTGGTGATGTCGTACTCTTCTGCGGCTTGGTTAAGGCCTTCAATCGCGAATTCGTTGTAGCCGTTGTCGTTTGCCCCTGCGGCTGAAACAATCAAGCCAACTTTCAGCTCATCGTCGGTGATGTCGCCGCAAGCGGCAAGCAACAACACACCTGTCAATGCCAGTAAAAATGTCAATACTTTTTTCATAAAGCACTCTCCTTTATTTTTTAATTATTTTGTGCTCATTGTCGAATCTGGTCGATGTAGAACTTGAACTGGTCGGTCCGATAGAGACACTTGAACGTCTCAATCGGCACTTCCTTGCGATTGACCACGCCGTAGGTGACCGCCCGAAACAAGATGATCGGCTTCCCTTCTTCCACTTGCAATTGTTTCGCGGTCTCGCCTTGGGCGAGCACCGCTTCGATGGTCCGTTTCGCACGGGTAATTTTCACGCCGTATTCTTCTTCTAGGACTTCATAGAGCGACTGCGAAGAAAAATCATGCTCGTGAAGCTTCGGGAAGTAGCGTTCGGGAAGGTACGCGATGGTCCGGTTGAGCGGCAAGTCGTCGGCGTAGTAGACGCGGTCGATGAGGACGATGTTGTCTTTGGGGTCGATCTCAAGCTGGCGGCTTCGTTTCTTGTCGGTCTTCATCACTTCGAGATTCAGCACTTTGCGCCTGGGTTCCATGCCGTGGGCGATGATGTCGCGCGTACAGCTCGTGATGGAAAAGAGGTCCTGTTTCGCCTTGGTCCCCTTGACGTATGTGCCCTTGCCCTGGACTTTGTAAAGATAGCCTTCGTTGACCAGTTCGTCGATTGCTTTGCGGACGGTGATCCGGCTCACGTTGAACTCGTCGATCAAAATGCGTTCGCTAGGGATTTTTTGGTCCTCCACCAGTTCTTCTTCGTTGATGCGCTCGACCAAAGCGCGTTTCAAGCGGTGGTATTTCGGTACTCCGTCGTAGGCGGCGTCCATGCCATCCCCTCCTTACCATTGTTCTAATAATGTTGTCATGTCGTCATGACCAGTCAACCCCATTGTAAAGTGTAAACGGTTTCGTGTCAATATGAGGCGAGTTTCTTTTACGGCCGGACATGCAAACAGGAAGCGTTTGTGGCTTGGTGTGGGAATTTTGACCACATTGCAAAGTTTCTAAAAAAAAAAGAACCTCCGCGGAGGTTCTTACACTAAAGTGAACGGGTTGGTGTCGATTTCGCTTTCGTAGAGGGGCGCTTCGATGCCGTAGGCGGTGAGTTCTTCTTTCAACGCTTCGGCGAAATGCTTTTCGACGTGGTGGCCGATGTCTAAGGCCGTGAGCCCGAGCTGGAGCATGTCGTGGGCTTGGTGGTAGCTTACGTCGCCGGTGATGTAGAGGTCGGCGTTTTTGAACTTCGCTTCAAACATGTGATGCGCGCCGCTGCCGCCGCTGATGGCGATGCGTTTGACGGTTTTCGACGGCTTCTTGGTAATCAAGCGCCCATGGTCCATCTTGAGGCGGGATTTGACGGCGTCAATGGCGTCTTCAAGACGCATCGGGTCGACATCGCCGATGCGGCCGATGCCGTGGGTTTCGTCTTCGTATTCGAGGATTTCGACGTTGCGGAGGCCGAGTTTTTTCGAAAGCATCGCGTTCATGCCGTTATGGCCGAGGTCGTAGTTGGTGTGCGAGACGTAGACGGCGATGTCCTCTTTGATGAGACGTTCGATCAATTGGCCTTTGTAGGCGTCGGTTTTGATGTCCTTGAGCGGTTTAAAAATGAGCGGATGGTGGACGACGATCAAGTTCGCGGACTTCTTGAGAGCCTCCTCGACGATTTCCTTGGTGAGGTCCAAGGCGATCAGCACGCCGGTCAACTCTTTGTTCAACGTGCCGATCTGCAAGCCGACGTTGTCCCATTCGTAGGCCAAGTCGAGCGGATAGTGTTCGTCGAAGAAACGTTTAATCTTTACGCCACTCATAAAGCACCTCCTCCAGCAGGGCCTTTTTTTCCTGCAAAGGCTTCCTGGCGTCTTCATCGGGGATGTCCTCGATGAGGCGGCTCAAAAAGCCGTGTTCTTTCTCGAGCGCTTCCTTGTAGGCGGCGGGCCTCTTTTGCATGAGCACGGGACCGCCCCACAGTTCTTTGGCCGAAAGGGTCTGTTCGCCTCTTTCCAAAACGATGACGATGTAGAGCTCGCCGTTTTCTTCGACGACGTCCTCCTCGACGATTTTCAGCGCGTTCGAACGGGTGAGGAAACGCACCATTTCGGGGTGGTTGTTGGGCTGAAGCACCATGCGCTTCAAGTTTTTGTGATGCTTTCGGTCGAGAATTTTATGGATGGTCTTTCCACCGAGGCCGGCGATGGAAAGCAAGTCGGCCTCATCCGGCAAATCGTCGATGCCTTCGCTATGGAGAAGCTTGAGCGCGCTGCCGGGCGCTTCTTGTTTCGCGGTTTTCCGGGCGGCCTCAAGCGGTCCGAGTTTGTTGTCGACGGCGTAGGCTTTTTGCACGACGCCTTCTTTCAGGGCGGCGATGGGCAAATAGGCGTGGTCGCTGCCGACGTCATAGAGCACGCGGCCCTTTTTTAGATGGTCAAGCACGGTTCGCAGTCGTTTGGAAAGCATGCTTACCCACCCATGAAGTCTTTGAGTTTTTTGCTGCGGGAAGGGTGGCGGAGCTTCCTTAGGGCCTTCGCTTCGATTTGACGGATGCGCTCGCGGGTAACGCCAAACTCACGCCCGACTTCCTCTAACGTCCGCGTCCGGCCGTCAAGCAAGCCGAAACGCATGCGGAGCACTTTCTCTTCGCGGTCGGTCAGGGTCTCTAAGACATCGTCGAGTTCACGCTTGAGCATCTCTTTCGAGGTGAACTCCATCGGCGTGTCGGTGTCTTGGTCGGGGATGAAATCGCCTAAGCTCGAATCTTCCTCTTCGCCGACTGGCGATTCGAGGGAGATGGGCTCCTGGGCCACTTTTTGAATGATTTGCACTTTTTCGACGCTGATGTCCATGCGCTCGGCGACTTCGCTGGGGAGCGGTTCGCGCTTGAGTTCTTGGATCAGCTGGCGCTGGGTGCGGACGAGCTTGTTGATGGTCTCGACCATGTGCACCGGAATGCGGATGGTGCGGGCCTGGTCGGCGATGGCGCGGGTGATGGCCTGACGGATCCACCAGGTGGCGTAGGTGGAAAACTTGAAGCCCTTGGTGTGGTCGAATTTGCTGACGGCTTTGATCAAGCCCATGTTGCCTTCCTGGATCAGATCGAGAAACTGCATGCCGCGGCCGACGTAGCGTTTGGCGATGGAGACCACCAGGCGCAAGTTCGCCTCGACAAGCTTGTTCTTGGCGAGTTCGCCTTTGTACATGAGGTCTTCGACTTCCTTGACGTATTCTTCGGTGATTTCGCCGCCCTCTTCTTGGATTTCGTCGTATTGCTTCTTGGCGAGGTCGGCGTTGTAGATGTCCTTGGCGAGGCGCATCTCTTCTTCTGCGCCCAAAAGCTCGACGCGGCCGATTTCTTTCAGATACATGCGCACGGGGTCGTCGACTTTGATGGAGTTGATGCTTTCAAACGACTTGTCGTGCAACAGTTCTTCTTCGATGTCCTTGGCGAAATCGAGGTTCAAGGCGACCGCCTTGTCGATTTCCTCGTCGTCGGCCTCCTCCTCGTCGTCCATGCCGATTTTGGGGACTTTGTAGGTCACCATCTCTTCTTCGCTGACCACGTCGACGTCTTCTTTCTCAAGCGCGGCGACGATGTCGTCGAAGACTTCGCTCTCGGAGTCGACATAGCGTTCGATGTCTTTGACCTCCAAAAAGCCTTGGGTCTTGCTCAGTTCGATCAATTCTTGCACAATCTTATCTTTGTCCATGCTTGGCCTCCTTGTACATCGCGTCAATCTTCTCTTTGAAACGGATTTTCTCTTCAAGGCTTTTGGCCTCTTCGAGCCGTTTTTTCAGATTGCGGATGCGGTTTCTCCGGGTGTATTCGCGCATCACCCGAAGCAAATCTTCAAATTCGTTGTCGCTGTATGGGTAATTGTCACAGTCGATGTGTTTTTCAAAGTATTCTTGCTGGGCTTCGCTCAGCCTTTTGGTGAACAGTTGGGGCACGAGGCAGGTTTGGCGGTTGAAGTCGTAGTATTCGAAGAGCTCGAATTGGATGTCGCGGGCCGCCTTGTCGATGTAGGTGACGTCTTCAAACTCGCTTCGGAAGCGCCGGGTGTAGTATTCGTCCTTGAGGAAATAGTGGATGAAGGCGCGTTCGGCGCGGCGAAACTTGTCGGTGACGACTATTTTCGGCGCTTTGCGGTAGGTGGGGACTTCGGGCGGTTTTGCGCCTTGGAAGTCCGATTGCAGCGTCTCGAGGGAAACGTTTAAGTCCTCGGAGAGTTTCTTGAGAAAATGCGATTGCTCCATCGCCGAAAGCGGGCGAATCAGGGAAAAGACTTGCTTTTTGAAACGCTCCATGCCGGTAATCTCTTTGAGGTTTTCGCGGCGTTTCCATTCGGCGTAGAGGTATTCGTGCTGGCTTTGCGCTTCGTCGATCAGGGCGCGGAACTTCGCATCGCCTTGTTCGCGGATGTAATCGTCTGGGTCCTTGCCTTTCGGCATCGCCGCGACGCGCACGTCGAAACGGCGCGAGCGCAAATCCTTCAAAAACCTGCGCGTGGCGTCGACACCCGCTTGGTCGCCGTCAAAACAAAGCACGACGGTGTCGCTCAGGCGGCTGAGCGTATCGGCGTGGTGGGCCGTCAGGGCGGTCCCCATCACGGCGACGCCTTCTTCGACGCCTGCTTTGTGGGCCATGATGACATCCATGAACCCTTCGAACAAGACCACTCGTTTTTTCTCCTTGATCGCCTTTTTGGCGCGGTGGATGTTGTAGAGGATCTTCTGTTTTTCAAAGGTCGGGGTTTTGGGGCTGTTCATGTATTTGGCGGTTTGCTTGTCTTTGGAAAGCAGCCTTCCCGAAAACCCGAGGGTGCGGCCCTCGATGTCGTGCACGGGGAAGATGATCCGTTCGCGGAAGACGTCGAAGACGCTTTCCTTTTCTTGCACGAGCCCCAAGTCGGCGAGGTCGCTTTTGAGGATGTTTTTGTTGGTCATGGCCTTGTAAAGCGCGTCTTTTTTCGCCGGCGCGAGGCCGAGGTCGAACGTGTCGACCGTTTCGGCGTCGAGGCCGCGCTTTTTCAAGTATTCGCGGGCCGTTTCGCCTTCTTTGGTATGGTTCAAATACACTTTGTAAAATTGCAAGGCTTCGTAGTTGATGTCGAAGTACTTCTGGTTTTTGTGGGTGAAGCGGGCCTCGTCGATGTCGACGTTGGCGCGCTTGGCGAGGTATTGGATGGCCTCGCGGGTCGAGAGGCCTTTTTGCTCTTTGACGAAGGTGAGCGCGTTGCCGCTCGCTTTGCAGCCGAAACAATGGTAGACCTGTTTTTCCTCGCTGACGGAAAAGGAGGGGGTTTTTTCGTCGTGAAAAGGACAGAGGCCCATATAGCCCTTGCCTTTTTTTTCTAGCGGAGTGTATTCGCCGATCAAATCGACGATGTCGGTGTGCTTTAGGACTTTGTCGATGGGATTGTCCTGGTTTTTCATGGAATCACCTAGAATGCGACGTGTTTTTCAATGTAGGCGATCAAATCGTCTTCTTTGATGCGGACTTGTTCCATGGTGTCGCGGTGGCGGATGGTGTAGCCGTCTTCCGGGCCTTCGTCGTCGACGGTGAGCGCGAGCGGCGTGCCGATGGCGTCTTGCCGGCGGTAACGGCGGCCGATTTTCCCCGATTCGTCGTAAACGATTTGGAAATGTTTCGAAAGTTTTTTGTAAAGACGCAAGGCGTCGTCGCGGTGGCGCTTTTTGATCAGCGGCAGGATGGCGACCTTGTTCGGGGCGAGGGCGGGGTGCAGCTTCAGATGCACTCTCGTTTCGCCGTCTTCAAGTGCCTCTTCTT
>SL_5KL_010_SEDDRAFT_10001831_pt1 | contig 12395 bp, 9 predicted proteins | sample SodLakKL_010_SED_FD_9118 | JGI IMG/M metagenome (IMG submission 9118)
GCCCATTCTTCCTCGCCCGGTGCCCGCTCGGTCACTACCTCCCCTGCTCTCACATCGACCGGCTCGCGATCGATAGCCTGAATCAGGATCCCGCCGGAAACGGTCTTGATATCAAAACGATCCTGCCCGCCGCCGGCCGGATCAACTTCCAGCAGGCGGATATCTTTCTTGGCCTTTAATTCCTGCACCGCCTCCCCGGTAAATTTTGGCGCAGCAATTACTTCCAGGAAAATTTTACTCATTTCCCGGGCCGCATCAGCGTCCACGGGCCGGTTTAAAGCCAGGACACCGCCAAAAATAGAAACCGGGTCGGCTTCAAAAGCCAGGACGTAAGCATCCTTCAGGTTCTCTGCTGAACCGACCCCGCAGGGATTGGCGTGCTTGACCGCCACCGCGGTCGGCTCAGCAAATTCCAGGACCGCCTCCCAGGCGGCGTTGAGGTCATTTAGATTGTTAAACGATAGCTCTTTACCCTGCAGCTGCCGGGCAGCGGCCAGGCCCCGCGCCGGACCGGAGGAAGCGTAAAAAGCGGCATCCTGCTGGGGGTTTTCACCGTAGCGCAGATCCTGGATTTTATGGTAAGAACGGTTTAGACGCTCCGGGTAAAGCCCGGAGTTGACCTGCGGCAGGGCATTGAAATATGAAGCAATAGCTGCATCATAACCCGCTGTATGAGAAAACGCCTCCGCCGCCAGGTTGATGCGGGTTTCACCGCTGATTTTACCTTTTGCCTTCAGCTCTTCAATAACAGGCTTGTAGCACTGCGGGTTGACTATAACTGCCAGGTGGGCATGGTTCTTGGCTGCCGCCCGCAGCATGGTCGGCCCCCCGATATCAATATTTTCCACCGCTTCCTCTAAGCTGACCCCTTCACGGGCAACGGTCTGCTCAAAGGGATAGAGGTTGACTACAACAATTTCCACAGGGCTAATGCCCAGCTTTTCCATCTCCCGGCGCTGTTCTTCCACATCCGGGCGGGCCAGGATGGCGGCGTGGATATGGGGATGCAGGGTCTTGACCCTGCCGCCTAAGATTTCCGGAAAGCCGGTCACCTCTGAGGCGTCTGTTACCTCCAATCCGGCCTCGCGCAGGGCCCTGGCTGTCCCGCCGGTAGAAATAATTTCAAAGCCGAGCCCGGCCAGTTCCGCGGCAAAATCAAATATTCCCGTCTTGTCCGATACGCTGATCAATGCTCTTCTGTTATCAATCAATAATCATGCACCTTCTTCCTTCTACTTTCAACTTTTCTCTACAAAAAAGGTCTATTGCTGTCGGGTAGAGGCGATGTTCGGAAGCATGAATCCGCTGGTGCAGGGTTTCCACCGTATCTTCCTGGATAACCGGAACCGCCTCCTGCAAAATGATCGGGCCCGTATCCAGCCCTTCATCGACAAAGTGAACCGTACACCCGGTTACCTTTACCCCGTAATGAAAAGCCTGCTCCACCCCGTCCAATCCGGGAAAAGCAGGCAGCAAAGAAGGATGGATATTCATAATCTGCATCGGGAAAGCGCTCACAAAGAGCGGCGAAAGCAGGCGCATAAAGCCGGCCAGTGCGATCAAATCAATCCGGTCTTCTTGCAGTTGTTTCACGATGGCCTGGTCGTACTGCTCCCGGCCCCCGTAATCACGGGGGTCCATAAAGAGGTTCTTAATTCCCCGTCTTTTTGCTCTCTGCAGGGCCTGGGCTTCTTTCTGATCACTCACCACCAGCGCCACCTCACCGGCAATCTCGCCTCTTTCCACCGCCTCCAGGATCGCTTCCAGGTTCGTTCCCCGGCCGGAAGCAAGCACAGCAATTCGCTTCATACCACAGCCCCTCCTGGTTTTATTAAATTCAAATTAACGGGTCCGGTTATCTTCCCGTAAAGACCCCGGATGAAAATTTTATACTGGACAACTATTTCTATTATTACCTCACTAATCCTCTATACAATTCCGGTTTATTTTGTACTGCTTTGTTATTACTCAACCGTGCTTTTTTTGGATAGGTGATATTGCGCTAAAGCGGTTGCAATGGCCGATGAAGCAAAGGTTGTAGCTGATCGGCCTGCATAGAAGCAGGCCGCCGAGACTTGAGCCCAAGGATGGCGAATGCCCGTGGCAACCAAAGCGAAAGCCTGCAGCTGAATCGCTGCCATTATCCGCGATAAGCCGTCACCAATACAAAATAAAGCACGGCTGAGCAAAGGCGCTGCTTTAAAGATTGTTCAGCCGCGTCTGCTCAGGCCTACATCACCTGCTGCTGTTCAACCTTATAAATTGTTTAACCTGACCAGGCCTTCACCGGCAGAAATCAGGCCAATCCGGTAAGCTGAAAGCCCCTTTGCCTTTAAATAACCGGCCAGGTCATCTGCCTGATCAGCAGGAACTATTAGGGCGTAGCCGATCCCCATGTTAAAAGCGCGGAACATCTCTTCCCGTTTGACCGGGCCCAGCTCGCTGATCATCTCAAAAATGGGCTGTTCAGGCCAGCTCCCCACCTCGATATCAGCCCTCAATCCGGCCGGTAGAATCCGGGGCAGGTTACCGGGCAGGCCCCCGCCGGTGATGTTGGCCATACCCTTAACCGCAAATTTTTTCAAAGCCCCTAAAACCGGCTTGACGTAAATAGTGGTTGGTTTGAGCATTTCCCCGGCCAAAGTAGTCCCCAGGCCGGGCTGGTGATCGGTTAACTTTAACCCGGCATCTTCCAGCAGGACCCTGCGGGCCAGTGAATACCCGTTGCTGTGCAGGCCGCTTGAAGCCAGCCCCACCACGACATCACCCGCTGTGATCCCGGCACCATTGATTATTTTGGGGCGATCAACCATACCTACCACAAAACCGGCCAGCTCATACTCACCGGGTGGATAAAAGCCGGGCATTTCGGCAGTTTCACCACCCAGCAGGGCACACCCGGCCTGCCTGCAGCCTTCGGCAACACCGGTCACGATCTCCTGAACCTGCCCGGGGACCAGTTTACCCAGGGCCATGTAATCGAGGAAAAACAAGGGTTCAGCACCCTGGACCAAAACATCATTAACGCACATGGCCACGCAATCGATCCCCACCGTATCGTGCTTTTCGGCGGCAAAGGCGACGCGCAGCTTGGTTCCGACTCCGTCACAACCTGACACCAGCACCGGCTCCTGCATTTCCTTAAAACTGGGAGCAAAGAGCCCGCTGAAACCGCCCAGCCCCTGGAGGACTTCCGGCCGGAAAGTCGACCGGGCCAGGTCCTTGATCCGTTCTACCGCCTCTTCACCGGCGTCAATATCCACACCGGCTTTGCGGTAATCCATCTCATCGCTCATACAGGTCACCTCCCCCTGGGAAAAGGGACCTCTCCCTCTGTCCCGGCCTCCATATTTCGGTTTAAAAAAAGGCGCCCGGGGGCTGCCCGGGCGCCTGGTTTTAGCTTAGAAAAACAGCGGCGCGAAAACAAGGGCGACGATGCTCATCAGCTTGATCAGGATGTTCAGCGACGGGCCGGCTGTATCCTTGAAAGGATCGCCAACCGTGTCACCGACCACGGCAGCCTTGTGGGCTTCACTGCCCTTGCCGCCGTGCTGCCCCGCTTCGATATATTTCTTGGCATTGTCCCAGGCCCCACCGGCATTGGCCATATTAATGGCCTGCAGGACACCGGTAACCAGCGCTCCGGCCAGCAGCCCGCCCAGGGCAGCCTTGCCCAAAAACGGGATCAAGCCCACGGCCAGGGGCACCACTACCGCCATCAGGCCGGGAATGATCATCTCCCGCAGGGCGGCCCTGGTGCTGATATCGACACAGCGGGCATATTCCGGCTTGGCCTTGCCTTCCATCAACCCTTCAATCTCCTTAAACTGGCGCCGGATTTCCTCGATCAGGGAGAAAGCGGCGTTGCCGACCGCCTCCATGGTCCTGGAGGTAAAGAAGTAGGTGAGCACCCCGCCGATCATAAGCCCGGCGATAACCTGGGGGCTGGTAATGTCGATCACCTCAAGACCCGCCACCTGTGCGTAAGCGGTAAACAGGGCCAGCGCAGTCAGGGCGGCCGAACCGATGGCAAAACCTTTTCCGATCGCCGCCGTGGTGTTGCCCAGCGAGTCGAGCTGGTCGGTAATCTCGCGCACTTCCGGTTCCAGCTCGGCCATTTCAGCAATACCTCCGGCATTATCAGCCACCGGGCCGTAAGCGTCAACTGCAACAGTCATACCCACGGTGGAAAGCATTCCCACCGCCGAAATAGCAATACCGTAAATACCGGCAAAGTAATAAGAAATCAGGATCGCGGCCACGATAGTAATAATCGGGAAAACGGTACTTTTCATCCCGACCGCCAGTCCGCTGATAATGTTGGTAGCCGCGCCTGTCAGCGAGGCCCGGGCAATATTCTGGACCGGCTTAAAGTGATCCGAGGTGTAGTACTCGGTTAAACGGCCAATGACAACACCGGCCAATAAACCGGCCACAACGGCTATAAAGGGTCCGTAATCGGGGAATACGCCCTCGCCAATAAACCAGTTAACCAGGAAAAAGGCCACTACCAGCACCACCAGGGCGCTAACCCAGATCCCCCGTTCCAGGACCGCTCCCAGCCGGGCTCCTTCTTTAGCCCGGACAAAGAAAAAGGCAAATATTGAAGCAAGGACCCCTACTGAGGCCACCAGCAGCGGCAGGAGGGTCCCTTCAAAACCGTACAAGACAATCCCCAGGGTCATGGTGGCAATCATCGAACCGACGTACGACTCAAACAGGTCCGCTCCCATCCCGGCCACATCACCGACATTGTCGCCCACGTTATCGGCAATTACGCCGGCGTTACGGGGATCGTCTTCAGGGATACCGGCTTCAACCTTACCGACCAGGTCGGCCCCAACATCGGCTGCCTTGGTATAGATACCGCCCCCAACCCGGGCGAACAGGGCAATCGAACTGGCACCCAGGGCATACCCGTTAACAACATCAGGATCGCGAATGAAAATGTAGAGCATTCCCAGGCCAAACAGTCCCAGGCCGGCCACCATCATCCCCATGATTGTCCCGCTGGAGAAAGCTGTTGTCAGGGCCGGGTTTATTCCTGAACGGGCAGCATGAGCGGTGCGGACGTTGGCAATTGTTGCCACCGTCATCCCGACGTAACCGGCTGTCCCGGACAACACTGCCCCCACCACAAAGCTAACCGCTGTCAGGGGACTGATCACGACGGCCAAAACTGCCGTCAGCACGATCACAAATATGACCAGGTAGGTATATTCGCGCTTCAGGAAAGCCATGGCCCCTTCGTGAATTGCTGCGGCAATCTCTCTCATGTGCTCGCTTCCGGGTTCGGCCTTGCTCAACTTGGACCATAAGATTAGTGCAAAAACCAAAGCTGCCAGAGCACAGGCCGGAACCACGTACAATAACCATTCCATCTTTTACTACCTCCTTGATTTCAATTACTTGCTGCTAAAACGTTTATAATTACAGGCCGGAGAAAGCGGACGCTTTTTGCTTGCTCCGAAACTCACACCCTCTTTTGTTATCACTCAAAGTTTCATATCTAATCATATTCCACCCGATACCGGTCCAATCCTTCTCCAACCGGTTAATCTAGCGCTTGCGATTTACCTTAAGCTGCCAGGCAAAAGCAGGACTCCCTTAATTATTCAGCAAGGGCAGTGGTCCATGTAGCTGCTGGCTTTTTAACACTAAGCCCGCTATAAAAGTGGATATTCCCCGCTAAAACAGGCCCGACAGAGCCTGCCGGCGGGCAGTCCGACCGCTTCCACCGTTTTATCCAGGCTTAAATAACCGACCGAATCGGCCCCGGTTACAGCCGGTATTTCTTCCTCCGGTCGGTTGTAAGCAATCAGTTCATGCGCATCGGGAATATCGATCCCGTAATAGCAGGAGCCCTTGACCGGAGGAGCGCTGATGCGCAGGTGAACCTCACGGGCGCCGGCCCGGCGCATGATTTTGATCAGCTTGACACTGGTCGTGCCGCGCACGATGGAATCATCCACCAGGACCACCCGCTGGCCCTCGACTATTTTTTTGACCGGGTTGAGCTTGATGTCAACCCCTTCATCACGCATTTTCTGGGTCGGCTTGATAAAAGTGCGCCCGATATAACGGTTTTTGACCAGGCCCATCTCGTACGGAAGGCCCGCTTCTTCGGCAAACCCGGAAGCGGCGGCAATACTCGAATCGGGCACCCCTGAAACAATATCCGCTTTCACCGGGTGCTCGCGGGCCAGCTGGCGGCCCAGTTCGCGGCGGACCAGGTGGACATTTTCACCCTGCAGGTTGCTGTCGGGGCGGGCAAAATAAATGTATTCAAATATACACAGCTTCGAGCAGGGGTTCTCTATAACCTGGCGGCTGTGCATGCCTTCTTCGTCCAAAATTACCATTTCTCCGGGCTCAATATCGCGCATAAACTCGGCGCCGATGGTATCAAAAGCGCAGGTTTCAGAAGCCATAAAGTAACCGCCCCCATCCAGGGACGCAACAGATAAGGGCCTGAAACCATAACCGTCGCGCAGGCCGATCACCTTGTGTCCATCGGTGACGATAAAAGCAAAAGCCCCTTTAAGACGAGGCACCACCTCACACAGGGCCTGTTCCAGGTCGCTGCTGCCCTGCCGGGCCACCATGTGGGCCAGCAGCTCGCTGTCTGTATCGGTCTGGAAGATAGCGCCCTGGCTTTCCAGCTCCTCGCGCAGCTGACCTGAGTTAAGCAGGTGGCCATTGTGGATTACAGCCAGCTCCCCGTGCCGGTAGCGCAGTTTCAAAGGCTGGCTATTCTCAGGGCTGCGCCCGCCTTCCCCGTAAGAATAGCGGACATGGCCCACGGCCAGCCGGCAGACAATCCCCTTTAAGTCGGCGCTTTCCGGGAACACATCGGAAACCAGACCCATCCCCCTTTTCAGCCACATCTTGCGCCCTTCCCCGGGGCCGGCGGCAATACCGGCCGATTCCTGGCCGCGGTGCTGGAGGGCATATAAGGCAAAACAGGTTAAAAAAGCCAGGGGCTGATCATCGGCAAATCCGCCGCACACCCCGCAGGCTTCACTGAGCTTGCCGGGTTTAATTACTTCATGATCCATGGAAAAACCTCCCCGTAAGCCTTCTTCATTTCTACCAGGCCCACTTTAAATACCCGTCTGCCGCTGCAGTGAATCTCCAGGCTGTCTCCGCCAACCCGGCCCAGCTCTATCACCCTGACATCACATTCAGCGGCTGTGCTTAAGACCCGGTCCAGGTTTTCTTCCGGCAAAGAAACGATGGCCCGGGAAGGTCCTTCACCGAAGAGATCCAGGGCCAGGTGGTCTGCAGCGGGAAGCTCCAACCGGGCGCCCACTTCACCATTCAGACAGCTTTCGGCTAAAGCTACGGCCAGTCCGCCGTCCGATAAGTCGTGGACGGAAGAAACCAGCCTGCCTGCAGCAAGGCCCCTGAGCAGGACCTGCACTTTTTTCTCCATGGCCAGGTCAATTCCAGCCGGTTTCCCGGCCACCTTCCCGTGATATACTTTCAAAAACTGGCTTCCCCCTAAAGAAACCTGCTGCGGGCCGAGCAAACAGATCACCTCGTCCTCCCGGCAAAAACCGGTTCCGCAGTGTCTTTCCGCTTCTTCGAGCAACCCGACCGCACCCACGACCGGGGTAGGATAAATAGCTTCATCTTCCACTTCGTTATAAAAGCTAACGTTTCCTCCCACAACCGGCACTTCTAAAACCCGGCAGGCCTCGGCCATTCCTTCCACCGCCCGCCGGAACTGCCAGAAGGCTTCCGGCTTTTCGGGGTTGCCAAAGTTCAGGCAGTCGGTTATGCCGATCGGTTCCGCCCCGCTGCAGCTGACATTCCTGGTCGCCTCGGCCACGGCCAGCATCCCGCCCAGGTAGGGATCGAGGTAGGTAAGGCGGCCGTTGCCATCTACTGCAGCAGCCAGGGCTTTGCCGGTTTCCCGCAGCCTTAATACTGCGGCATCACCACCCGGCCCCTGGAGCGTGCAGGTGCGGACCATGTAGTCGTATTGCTGCCAGACCCATTCTTTAGAGGCAATATCGTTTGAGGAAAGTACATCCAGCAGGGCCTGCCCGGGATCTCCAACCGGCGGCAAAGTTAGCGGATCAAAGGCGGCCAGCTGCCGGATATAACCGGGCTCCTTGCTCTCCGGATCGTAAGCCGGGGCGCCTCCGGCCACACTTTCAGCCGGCACTTCGGCCACCACCTCACCATGAAAACGCACAGTTACCATATCGCCGCCGGTTACCCGACCGAGCACCGTTAAAGGCAGCTGCCAGTGCCGGAAGATTTCTTCCAGGGCCGGCAGGTGCTCCGGTTCAACAATGAAAAGCATCCTTTCCTGCGACTCGGAAGTAAGGATCTCAAAAGGCTGTAGGCCTTCTTCGCGCAGGGGCACCTTCTCCAGGTCAACTTCCAGGCCCGTGCCGGCCCGGGAGGCAGTCTCGGTAAGGGCGCAGGTCAGCCCCGCACCGCCTAAATCTTGCACTCCCACCACCAGCTTATTTTTCACCGCTTCCAGGGTGGCATCGATTAAAAGTTTACCCAGGAAAGGGTCGCCGACCTGCACAGCAGGGCGGTCCTTTTCTGACTGCTCGGAAAGCTCCTCCGAAGCAAAGGTAACCCCGTGCATGCCGTCTCTGCCGGTCCTGGCCCCGGCCAGGACGACCAGGTTACCCTCGCCGCAGGCCTGCCCCAGCACCAGGTTTTCCAGGGGCATAATCCCTACACACATGGCGTTTACCAGCGGGTTGCCCCGGTAACAGGGCTCAAAATAGACTTCGCCGGCAACGGTGGGAATACCCACACAGTTGCCGTAGCCGCCAATTCCAGCCACTACCCCTTCAAACAGGTAGCGGGCACGATCGGTGTCCGGGGGGGCAAAACGCAGTGAATTCAAAAAAGCAATGGGCTGGGCGCCCATGGTGTAAATATCGCGCAGAATGCCGCCGACTCCCGTTGCAGCCCCCTGGTAGGGCTCCACGGCGGAAGGATGGTTGTGGCTTTCGATCTTGAACACCGCGGCAAAACCGTCCCCGATATCGACCACCCCGGCATTCTCGCCGGGCCCCTGGACTACCCTGGGGCTGGCAGTGGGAAAAAGCTTCAACGTTGAGCGGGAATGCTTGTAACTGCAGTGCTCCGACCACATTACGCTGTACATGTTCAGCTCCACCGGGTTCGGTTCCCGGCCGAGTTGTTCAAGAATCATCTCATATTCAAAATCTTTCAGGCCCAGCTTGCGCCAGATCCGTGCCTGTTTATCTTTACCGTCCTGCTGTTCAGGCATTATCCGGCACCTCCCGTCCCCTGCAGAAGCCGATTAGCGACTCAAAGAGGACCAGCCCGTCAGTTGAGCCAAGCGCTTTTTCTCCCGCCCGTTCGGGATGGGGCATTAAACCGACCACGTTGCCCCGCCGGTTTGCTATTCCGGCAATATTATCACTAGATCCATTGGGATTGGCATCTACCGTAGCCAGGCCGGCTTCATCTACATACCGGAAAACAACCTGCCCGCGGTTTTCAAGCTCCTGCAGTAGATCCGGCGGGGCATAAAAACTGCCGTCACCGTGGGCTACGGGCATTTTAAGCACCTTGCCTTCAGCAGTCCGCTTTGTGACCGGCAGGCTGCTATTTTCCACCCGCACGTAAACCTGGCGGCAGCGAAACTGGAGACTGTCATTGCGGCAAAGCGCTCCGGGTAGAAGCCCGGCTTCGGTCAGGACCTGGAACCCGTTGCAGATCCCTAGAACCAGGCCTCCAGTGTCAGCAAAACCGGCCACCGCTTCCATAACCTGGGTGCGGGAGGCCAGGGCTCCGGAGCGCAGGTAATCCCCGTAGGTAAAACCGCCGGGGAGAATAATTACGTCAAAACCGGTCAGGTTATTTTGATCATACCCGACATATTCAACTTCTTCACGCAGAACATCGCGGACCAGGTAGTAAGCATCGAGGTCGCAGTTTGAACCGGGAAAAACGATCACCCCGAACTTCATGTTTTGACCTCCTGCAAGGTATAGTTGTAGTCTTCTATCACCGGGTTGCTAAGCAGGCGGCGCGACATTTCTTCCACCTTAAAGGAAGCTTCTTCCCGGTTTTCTGCTTCCAGGAACAGCTCCAGGTACTTTCCCACCCGCACCCGGTCAACACCAGCAAACCCGAGCGCCTGCAGGGAATTCTCCACGGCGCTCCCCTGCGGATCATGCACTTCTTTTTTTAAAGTAACTTCAACTTTCGCCTTCCACTGCAGAACTTTCGCCCCCTTCCAGGCGGCGCAGAACTTCCCTGTAAGCTTCGATCACACCGCCCATATCACGCCGGAAACGATCCTTATCCAGTTTTTCGCCGCTGCTGCTATCCCAGAAACGGCAGGTATCAGGCGATATTTCGTCACCGAGCACAATTTCCCCCCTGTGCCGGCCAAACTCCAGCTTAAAATCAACCAGGACAATGTTTTTTTCTTTCAGGTACGGGACTAAAATTTCATTAACCTTAAGCGCCACCCGCTCCATTTCCGCCATCTCTTCCGGCCTGGCCAGGTCGAGGGCGTATATATGGTAGTGGTTGATCATCGGGTCGTGCAACTCGTCATCTTTCAATGAAAACTCTAGAACGGTTTTTTTCAGCTGTGTTTTCTCCGGGATTCCAAGGCGCTTGGAAATACTGCCGGCGGCAATGTTGCGCACAATCACTTCAACCGGGATAATTTCGAGCGCTTTAACCAGCATTTCCCGGTCGCTGACTTTCTTTACGAAGTGGGTATTTATGCCGTGCTCTTCGAGCAGGTTAAAAAATAGCTCCGAAAGGCGGTTGTTCAAAACCCCCTTGTCTTCCAGGCGATCCTTTTTAACCCCGTCAAAAGCGGTGGCATCATCCTTAAACTCAACCAGGACCTGATCCGGATTGTCGGTCCGGTATATTTTTTTTGCTTTACCTTCATAGAGAAACTCTTTCTTCTGCACCCTGCCTTGCTCCTCTCCAAGTAATATTTTTTAAGGCTTCCGGGTTTCCCTGCTTCCGGCTATTTTGAATCCTCTGTATGAAGCTAGTCCAGTAATTTTTCCCGCACAGAACAAAAACAGCGCCGTCCCTATTCCAGGCTCAGCCGCCGGTAGACATGGTCCACCCGCCGCAGGTAATGGGCGGGGTCGAAGCAGTTTTCCAGTTTTTCAGAACTCAACCGGCTGCTGACAACCTCTTTTTCGGCCAGGGCTTCCTTGAAAGAACGCCCGGTTTCCCAGGCCTCCATGGCGCATTCCTGGACCAGGTTGTAGGCTTCTACCCGCGAGAGGCCGCTTTCAACCAGCTCCAGGAGCACCCTTTGTGAATAGATCAACCCCCCGGTCAACTCCAGGTTGCGGGCCATATGATCCGGGTAAACCCGCAGTTCTTCGATCACCCGCACCATTTGCCTGACCATGTGATCGACAATGATCGTGCTGTCGGGCAGGGTCACCCTTTCCACCGAGGAATGGGAAATATCGCGCTCATGCCAGAGGGCTGAATTCTCCAGGGCCGTCCCGGCATAGCCACGCAGCAGGCGGGCCAGGCCGCAGATCTGCTCGCAGGTAACCGGATTGCGTTTATGGGGCATGGCCGAGGAGCCTTTCTGGCCGCTGTAAAAGGGCTCTTCCAGCTCCCTGACCTCGGTGCGCTGCTGGTTGCGGATTTCCAGCGCTATCTTCTCCAGGGTGCCCCCGGTAATGGCCAGAACGGAGATAAACTCGGCGTGCCGATCCCGCTGCAGGACCTGGGTTGAAACCGGAGCCGGTTCCAAACCCAGTTCCCTGCAGACATACTCTTCAATAAATGGATCGATGTGAGCAAAATTGCCGACCGCCCCGGATAGTTTGCCCACCCGCACCGCTTCCCTGGCCCGGGCCAGCCGCTGCCTGTCCCTTTTAACTTCGGAGAACCAGAGAGCAAATTTCAAGCCCAGGCTGGTCGGTTCGGCATGGACCCCGTGAGTTTTACCCACCACCGGGGTCTTTTTGTGCTTTAAAGCCTGCACTTTGAGGGCTTTCTCCAGCTCCAGGAGACCCTCGTCGATCAAAACAGCCGCTTCCTGGATCAGCACAGATAAGGCGGTATCTACTATATCGTAAGAGGTGAGGCCGTAATGGAAATAGCGGCTTTCTTCACCCAGCGATTCGGCCACACAGCGGGTAAAGGCCACCACGTCGTGCCTGGTTTCTTTTTCCAGCTCCTCGATGCGCTGCACATCAAAGCTGGAATGGCGGGCGATCAGATCAGCCGCCTCAGAAGGGATTATCCCCAGCTCGGCCCAGGCCTTTGAGGCCAGGATTTCCACGTCCAAAAATTTCCGGTAGCGGTTCTCCAGGCTCCAGATCCGGCCCATTTCCGGCCGCGTGTAGCGTTCAATCATGTAGATCCACCCTCATTCCATCACTTATTCC
>SL_5KL_010_SEDDRAFT_10001832_pt1 | contig 12391 bp, 9 predicted proteins | sample SodLakKL_010_SED_FD_9118 | JGI IMG/M metagenome (IMG submission 9118)
CAGTTGCCTGTGCTTTTCATTATGGGTTAAAAAATCCCGGACCCTGCTATGAAAAAACCAAAGATTGGCTTGTGGAAAATGACCATGCTCTCAATCCGATTCCGGGACTCGCCAGGGAGTTGAATGATTTAAAAAGAAATTTTCCTCTTGTCCTTGCCACCAATAGTGAGAAGGATGATACTAAAAGACTTCTGGATATTCTTAACCTTAATGATATTTTTTCGGGGATTTATACCTGTTGTGACAAACCCGCAAGAACTGAAAATTTAATAGAATTAATTGAAAAAGAATTCCAAATTAACCGAGAAGCCTTTATTTCTATAGGGGATAACTTTTTGAATGAAATTGCTCCCCTTAGGCTTTGTGGGGCTCAAACCGTTCTTATTGATCCCCACGATGTTTTCCGGGGGAAAAGAGAAACAGGGCCAGTGGTAAAAAGCATAAAGGAAATTTTTCCCCTATTTAGTTATTTAGCTGGAATTTAAGTAATCGAGTTTTTTTGAAGAAGAAAACTTCTTTGGATTGCTCACAAGAGCAATCTTTTTTCTTTTAATTCTATAGAACAATGGGATTTTATCTCTATGGGGAAAAGAGGTGGCGCATTAAAGAATTAAAAAATTAAAATATTTGCAGGTAAAACTTTAACTAAGTTTAATATAATTATATAAATTAAAATTACTGAAGATTCGGACTAGTGAAAAAGGTTTTTGTCGGATTGATTTTGAAAAGATTTTTCTTTGTGGGTTTATTAGGGAGGAAAAGATTTAACTTTTTGGATCATGGCTTAATCTTTTGGCCGTTGCTGTTGGAGGGGCAGAAATAATTAAAAAACCAAAGGAGTTGATAAGAAAGTGAAAAAGTCTTGGATTGTCTTATGTTTGCTTGTTTTAGTGATCCCCCTTCTCACAATTCCGACACTGGCCCAGAATGAGGTAATTATTGGTTCGCCTGCTGATGCCCGTACTCTTTTTGCCATGAAGTTTATCGATCTTGCAACCCATGATCCTATTTCCAATATTTACGATCCCCTGATTACAAGGGACCGGGATACAATGGAGTATATCGGTCACCTGGCTTCGGGGTGGGAAGTCCTTGATGATTTAACCTGGGAGTTTTATCTGAATGAGGGAATTTATTTTCACAACGGTGCTCCCTTTAATGCAGAAGCAGTTAAATTCACCATCGACTATATTAATGATCCCGATAATGAAATGGCTTATCGGGGGAGATTTTCACCAATTCACACCGTAGAAATTATTGATGATTATACCGTTCGTTTTCACACTTCGGAGCCAATGCCTATTCTGCTTGATCGACTAACTTCCTGTTATATCCTTGAACCCGGTTATGTTACTGAGGTGGGGGAAACCCATGCCTCTTTAAACCCCATTGGGACCGGTCCCTACAAATTTGTAAGTTGGACTCAAGGACAGGAAATCGTTATGGAAAGGTTTGAAGATTACTGGATGGGAACTCCGGAAGTTGAAAGAGTCATTTTCCGCCCGATACCAGAGTTTTCTACCCGTGTTGCGGCTCTTTTGGTAGGGGAAATCCATGTAATCCGTGATGTACCGGGACACATGGTAGCAAGGGTAGACAGCGGGCGAAGGACTGAAGTGAGAGCAATCCCCAGTTCTCGCGTTAACTATATTGCCCTTGTAAACTTCCATGAAGGTCCGATGCAAAGCAAAGAGGTTCGCCAGGCTTTAAACTATGCCGTAAATGTTCCAGAGTTAATTGATTTTGTTCTTGACGGGAGTGGAACCCAGATGGCTGGACCTCTTTCCGAAATAAATCCGGATCATGATCCCAGCCTTGAACCCTATCCTTTTGACCCGGAAAAGGCTGTTCAAATGATCAGGGATGCAGGCTATGAGCCAACCCAACTCAGTTTTACCCTTGATAGCCCCGATGGAAGATACCCTCAGGATAGGGAAGTAGCTATGGCTATAGCTGATCAATTAAGGGAGATAGGGATTGACGTTTCTGTCCGGGTAAACGAGTGGGGAACACACCTGGACAGGATAATTAATCGAAATACCGGTGAAATGTTCCTGCTTGGCTGGGGACCTGCCTTTACTGCCCAGGGTACAATTGAATCTTTAATGATGACTGACCGGACCTACAGTGGGTTTGGGTTGCCCTGGTTGGATGAAATGGTAACTGCAGCGGTTCCCCTTGTAGACCCTGACGAGATGCGGGAAGGCTGGAATGAAATTCAACAACTGGTTTTTGATGAAGCACCCTGGATTTTCCTTTGGCAACAGCATGACCTTTGGGGTGTTAATTCTGATTTAGACTGGACTCCAAGAGCCGATGAAAGAGTTCTCGGTTTTGAAATGCGCTGGAATGATTAGTCCAATTAGTTAAGTAAAAGGAGATCCAATTTTAAGGAGGACAGAGAATGCAAGGATACCTGATCAGGCGGATACTCCAATTATTAATAGTTATTTTTCTTGCCTTAACCGCCGTTTTTTTCATGCAGTTTTTAGCTGGTGATCCGGTAATTCTACTCCTTCCAATGGATGCAACATTTGAGGAGATTGCTGAAATGCGGGAGAGGTTGGGCTTTGACGATTCAATTTTCGTCCAGTACTTTCGCTTTGTTTCCCGTGCTCTAAGGGGAGACTTTGGTCCATCTTTACGACACCCTCAAACTGCAGTTCAACTTGTAATTTCACGCATTCCCGCAACCCTTGAACTTGCATTAATTGCAGTGGTAGTTTCCCTGCTTGTTGCAATTCCAATTGGCGTTATATCCGCGGCTTTTCGAGGATCATGGTTTGATCAGGTAGCGATTGTAGTGACAGTTTTTGGGCAGGCTGTTCCAGGGTTCTGGCTGGGGATAATGTTGATTCTTTTTTTCTCAGTAACCCTGGAATGGTTGCCCACTGGTGGTAGGGGAGAATTTAATAATCTAATTCTCCCTATTATCACCCTAACTGCTTTTTATGCTGCCCGTTTTGCCCGAATGACCCGCTCAACTGTACTGGATGTTTTGAATACCGATTATATAAGAACTGCTCGGGCAAAAGGGCTTTCAGAAAGCCGGGTCCTTTACAAGCATGCCTTGCGCAATGCCAGTATTTCAATAATAACCCTACTTGGATTACAGCTTGGCCAACTCCTTGGAGGGGCTGTTGTTACCGAAACCGTTTTTTACTGGCCTGGCCTTGGACGTTTGCTTGTTCAATCTCTTTTAAACCGGGATTTTCCTGTGGTTTTTACCGGGGTTTTCTTCATTGCCCTGGTTCACGCTTCTTTGAATCTGGCTGTCGACCTTGTTTATTTGCTGGTGGATCCCCGGATTTCCTACGATTGAGCATTTTAACCAGAAAAGAGCTGTTTTTTATATAGCCAGAAAGGAGGGAAGGCGCCGTCCCTTTCAGTCGGGGTATGTGCCGAAAAATTTATGATCTGGTGGGTAAAAAAGTTAATTCAAAGTCCAACAGGAATGATTGGCTTTTTTATTGTCCTTCTGGTGATTCTTTCCAGTATATTTGCTCCCTTAATTGCTCCTGCGGACCCTAATCAGGCTAATCGACCGAATCGTTTGCAGCCCCCGGGAACTCCCGGCCATATTTTCGGAACAGATCAGCACGGGAGAGACCTTTTTTCCCGGGTTGTCTTTGGTTCCAGAATTTCTATTTTTGTTGGACTGGTAACAGTAATAATAGCAGGGACAATTGGGACAGTTGTTGGCCTTTTCTCCGGTTATTTTGGTAAATGGCTTGATTCGGTAATAATGAGACTTGTTGATGTCTGGTTAAGCTTTCCTTTTATTCTCCTGGCCCTAATAATCAATGCAATTCTTGGAATGGGTCTGCGGAATGTTGTTATAACCCTGATAATTACGGGCTGGGTAATTTTTGCCCGTTTGGTCAGGGGGGAAGTTCTGGCCTTAAAAAACCTGGATTACATTCAGGCCGCAAAAGCCCTTGGCCAATCGGAGCTGAAGGTAATATTCTTTCATATTTTGCCCAATGTTTTTACCCCGATTATAATTATTTCTTCTTTACAGATTTCTCAGATTATTATTGCAGAAGCGACAATAAGCTTTTTGGGTTTTGGAGTTCAACCTCCTACTGCTGCCTGGGGAAATATGCTTTCTGATGGAAGAAATTTTCTTTTTAATGCCTGGTGGATGGCGACCTTCCCGGGGTTGGCCCTTGCTTTTACTGCTCTTGGTTTAAACCTGTTTGGAGACTGGCTTAGGGATACCCTTGATCCGAAAATTTCCAAGTGATAAAAGAAATAAGTCCCCGTGGTTTTTTACACGGGGATTTTTTGGTTTTGAACCAAATAAAAAATGGTTTTGGAATTAAACCTTGGGGCTAATAAAAAACTACCTTCCTGAAAAAGATGGCATTGTTTTTGCATAAGTTATTTTCAGGAAAGGAGTTGTATGGGAATGAAAGCTAAGGTGGTTGAATTTATCGAACAAGAAAGAGAAAATTATATTTCTGCAGCAAAATATATATGGGAAAACCCCGAGATTGGTCATCAGGAGTTCAAAGCTCAAAAACTCCTTGTTGAGCTTTTAGAAAAAGGCGGTTTTGAAGTGGAAAAGGGCGTTGCAGGAATGGATACGGCTTTTATTGCCCGCAGTGGGGGGTTAAAGCCGAGTGTAGCTTTTCTTGCTGAGTATGATGCTCTACCAGGATTGGGCCATGCCTGCGGGCATAACCTGATAGGGGTAATGGCTGTGGCTGCTGGAATATCCCTGAAGAAATTTTTACCACCGGAAATGGGCAGTATTATGGTTATTGGCTCCCCTGCCGAGGAAACAGATGGAGGCAAGGTTGCAATGGTAAAGGATGGAGTTTTTGATGAAGTGGATATTGCTTTGATGGCCCATCCCTCTACAAGATACCAAAAAAGTGGCCATTCTCTGGGCCTGGAAACTCTTCAGTTTGACTTTTTTGGCTCCAGCGCTCACGCTTCTTCGGCTCCAGAAAAAGGTATTAACGCCCTGGATGGGGCAATTAATACCTATGTTTCAATAAGTAATCTCAGGCAACAGGTAAAGGATGGAGCCCGTATCCACGGTGTTATTACAAAAGGGGGAGAGGCTGCAAATATAATCCCCGAGCATGCTCGTTTACAATATTATGTTCGGGCTCGGGAAAAAGAGGAACTTGATAAACTTGTAGAAATGGTCAAAGCCTGTGCAGAAGGAGGAGCTAAAGGAGCGGGCTGTCGATTAAAGATATCAAACTATGAAACTGGGTATGCAGCCTTAATTTCCAACAAACCTCTTAACGAAAAATTTTGTTCAAATCTTGTTTTTCTTGGAGTTAGCCTGGAAGATATAAAAGAGGGTAATAGTCAAGGATCGGTTGATATTGGGGATGTTAGCCAGGTTGTCCCTGCAATCCACCCCTATGTAAAAATTACAGAAAATTCCTGTGCGGGGCACACTCGTGATTTTGCTATTGCAGCAAAAAGCCAAGAGGCAATGAAGGGAATGCTACTTGGAGCAAAAGCCCTTGCTTTAACGGCACTGGATTATTTTTTTGATGAAAACCTTAAAAGGGAAATAGGTGAAGATTTTGCAAAAAATAAATAGATTGGGTTTTTATTGGACAGCCAAAAACAACCATAAAAACAACCAAAAGGCAATTCTGAGGCTTAACTTTTTTTGCAAGCAATAAAAATAAAGAGTTTTTTATTGGCACGAGTTTTGCTTTTTAACTAGTCACACCAATAAAACCGGGATTTCCCGGTAATGGGAGGTAGAATTGATGTTAAAGATTCTTTCTGCGGGTTTCTTAGTGTTGTTATTGTTATTTGGGTCGGGACAGGCAATGGCAGATGATGAATTTATCATAGCTCTAGAATCAGATATTACAAGGATGGATCCAATAGGAATTCAGGATGCCACTACCAGCCAGGTAGCTTTTCAGGTAATGGAGAGGCTTTTGGCTCGTGATTATGATGGGAACCTGGTTCCTGCTCTTGCAACGGATTTTGAGCCAAATGAGCAGGGGGATGAATGGACTTTCTTCTTAAGGGAGGGAGTTACGTTCCATGACGGATCAACCTTTGATGCTCATGTCGCCAAGTGGCACTTTGATAGGGCAAGAGGCGAGGATAGCAACTTCAGGGGTCAGTTCTCAATTGTAGAGGATGTCGAAGTTGTTGATGATTACAAAATTAAATTTTACCTGGAAAGACCTAGCGCCGCTTTCATTGACAACACAATTATGACCAACGCTGGATATATTCCCAGCATGCAGGCTTATGAAGAAAAAGGAGAAGATTTTGGTTACGAACCTGTAGGGACGGGGCCCTTTATGTGGTATGATTGGGAACCGGGAGAGGAAATTAACCTTGTAAGAAATGATAACTGGTGGGGAGATGGACCTTTACTTGGAGCTGTAACCTACCGAGTTATTCCCGAAGCGTCAACCCAGATTGTGGAGCTGGAAACTGGTGGAGTGCACCTTGTAACCAGGGGATTGCAAGAAGATGTCCAGAGAATAATGGACCGTCCCGAGTTTGAAGTGGTTACTTCCCCTGCATATCGAAATCGTCATTTCTTGCTCCAGCAGGAAAAGGAACCCTTTAATGACATCCTGGTCCGGCAGGCAGTGAGCTATGCCATTGACATGAAGACTATTGTTGAAATACTTGCCTATCCTTTAATGGAGCCCGCTGTATCTCTTATACCTGATGCTTCATGGGCTTTCACCGATGATTTAGTTGATTATGGATACGACCCGGACAAAGCAGAAGAATTACTTTTAGAGGCAGGCTACACCAGGGCTTCCAACGGAAAATTTGAAAAAGATGGAGAAACACTGGAAATTGAAATTCTTTGCCCGGATGGTCGTTATTTCATGGACAAGCAGATTTCCGAAGCCGTAAGACATCAACTGGTTGAACTTGGTTTGGATATAAGGATAACAATTCAGGAATGGGGAGCTTTCCTGGATCGAGCTTTTGCGGGGGACTTCCAAATGGCCTATTTGGGCTGGAATCAATCAAGCCCGGAACCTTCTCTTTTTACAGATGCCCTTGTAAAAACCGGAGGTCGTGCCAATGATGCCGGGATTAGCCATGAGGAATTGGATGAACTATTAATTGAAGCAATGAAAGTTCCTGATATTGAAGAGAGGAAAGTACTTTATGCTGAAGCTCAGAGAATAATAAATGAAAATGCCTGGTTTATTTTCATTGGAAACGAATCAATGGTCTGGATGTTCCCGGCTAATGTCCAGGGGTTTAACCCCTCACCGGCTCAGTCAGAAGATCTTACGCAGATATACTTTTCTAATTAGAAAAGGAAATAGGGGGCAGGGTTTTTCCTGCCCCTTATTTCAATAAAAGAGGTGCCCGAAATGTTTAACTACACAATCCGAAAAATGATATCAGCCGTTCCAGTTTTAATTGGGGTGACAATACTGGTTTTTTTGGTTTTGCACCTTACTCCGGGAGATCCTGCTCGAATCCTTGCAGGACCAGATGCTTATGAAGAAGATATAGCGGCTATCAGGCAAAGGTTGGGTTTAAATGACCCATTGTATGTTCAATATGGAAATTTTATGGCCGGGTTGATCCGGCTTGATTTTGGCCGCTCTTTTAGGACTGGTCGGCCGGTTATTACTGATATCGCCCGACGCTTTCCTAATACCATGGAATTGGCCCTGGTAAGCCTTTTTTGGGCAACTATAGTTGGAGTAGTGGTTGGGGTCTATGCTGCTATCAGGCCCGGTTCCACCGCGGATGGGGCATCAATGACAGCAGCCTTATTAGGAGTTTCCATTCCAACTTTCTGGTTGGGATTAATTTTAATGCTAATCTTTTCTTATTATTTGGGCTGGTTTCCTGCTTCGGGTAGAGCGGGGCCTTTCTGGACACCAGAAGGTTTTCGAAGTATTTTTTTGCCTGCCATCTCACTGGGAGCACCTTCTGCTGCAATTTTAGCCCGGCTTACTCGCTCCAGTCTTTTAGAAGTTCTTGGTGAAGATTATGTTCGAACAGCAAAAGCAAAAGGGTTAGCGCAAAAAGTTGTTATTTATAGACATGCTTTGCGAAACGCTCTAATTCCTGTTGTTACCATAACAGGTTTGGAATTAGGCTATTTAATGGGAGGGGCATTAATAACAGAACAGGTTTTTGCCTGGCCAGGGCTGGGGAGATTAATTATTAATGGGATCTATGCTCATGATTACCCCACCGTTCAGGCTTCAATTTTAGTTTTAGCAGGAATTTTTGTCCTGGTTAACCTGGTTACCGATCTTTTTTATGCTGTTTTGGACCCCAGGATCAAATATAACTGAGTTTTGAGGAAGGAATAGGAGGATTTATAGTGAAGAAGTTTTTTAAACGACTATTAAAACATCGGTCTGCTCAAATTGGAGGAATAGTTGTCATTCTTGTTATCCTAATGGCAATTTTTGCTCCCGTGCTGGCTCCTGAAGGCTATGACCGACAGAACCTTTTCCGTAGATTTGAGCCCCCTTCCTCTGAAACTTGGTTTGGTACTGACCAGATGGGGAGGGAAATTACTACAAGAATTATTTGGGGGGCCAGGATTTCTTTAATGGTGGGTACCCTTTCTGTGATAATTGGGGTTGTTGGCGGGGGTTTTCTTGGCTTAGTTTCAGGATATTATGGGGGAAATCTGGACCGCTTCATAATGGGTTTAATGGAGGTTTTGCTTGCTTTTCCCGGGATCCTTCTGGCTTTGACGGTTGTTGCAATTTTAGGTCCGGGATTGACCCAGGTAATGGTTGCTGTTGGTATAGCAAGGATTCCCCAGTTTGCGCGCTTGATTAGAGGATCAACCCTTTCTGTTCGAGAAAAGGATTATATAGAAGCTCAAAGAGCTTTAGGTAGTAGAGATTCAAGAATTTTGTTCCGTCACATTTTACCAAACGTGCTTGCCCCGGTGCTGGTAATGGGAACCCTTAGTATTGGAACCAGTATTCTTGCTGCTGCAGGTTTGAGCTTCCTTGGTTTAGGAGCACAACCCCCAATACCTGATTGGGGCGGAATGCTTAGCGAAGGAAGGGCTTATTTAAGGACCGCATGGTGGGTCGGAGTTTTTCCTGGAATATTTATAATGTTTACAGTTCTGGGTTTTAACTTGCTGGGAGACGGATTAAGGGATATTCTTGATCCCCGATTACAAAGAAGGTAAAGGTGATTTGATTGAATAAAAACGCCAGGGTTGCTCTTGTTACAGGGACAGAAAGGACCAGAAAGTTTCTTTTTCAGCAACTGGAAGAAATAATTGGTGATTTAGTCCAGGTGGATAGTTATGCCCTTGACGAAATGGAAGACAAAAGCCCTGGGCAGGTTAAAGCGGACCTGGTGGTTGTTTCTTCAAAAGTTTTATTAGAAGAGGATGGCTTCAAAGTGGTTTCTCCGGAGGCGCCTTTGATTGTAGCCCGGAGAATAATAAATTACAATTTTATTGACCAGATTTTAACATTACCAGAAGGGACTAAAGCCCTTCTGGTAAATGATGTTCGCAGGGCAGTTTTTCAGTCAATTAATTCTCTGAAAAAACTTGGTTTGGATCACATAGAATACATCCCTTATTTAGGTGAAGAGATTGACGAAGATGTTAAGGTGGCAATTACCCCGGGAGAAGTTGAGTTTGTCCCGGAGTTTGTAGAAAAAGTAATTAATATTGGGCCAAGGCTAATTGATCTTACAACAATATTTGAAATTATTAAACAATTAAATTTACCCCAGGAAAAAGCAGAACATCTTTCGGAAAAATATTTAAAAAAAATTATTCAGTTAAGCCAAAAGCTTGCTTTAAGTAGCCAGAGAGCGGTTGACCTTAATCACCACCTGCGCAGGGTTTTAGATGGCGTAAAAGAAGGGATACTTGCAGTTGATAACAAGGGGATAGTTTCAGTTTTTAACGAGAACCTATTTGCCTTGTTGAAAATACCGGGAAAAAAAGTTGTCAATCGAAAAGTTGACGATGTCATAAAAGATAAGAAACTACTTTACTTTATCCGTAACGGTGAAGATACTGCCCAAGAACTTTTTACTTTTGGTGGGGAAGAGCTCCTTGTTACAAGGTTTTTTTTCCAGGCCGAATCAACTGTAGTCTGCACCTTTAAAAATGTAAAAGAAGATTGGCAGGTTGAAAAACAATTAAGGCAGGAATTAGTTAAAAAAGGTTATGTAGGAAAATATTGTCTTGATGATATTCTTGGCTCAAGTCCGGAAATTGAAAGAGCAAAGAATATTGCTGAAAAGATTGCTAAAACTGACTTGAGTATTTTAATTGAGGGAGAAAGTGGAACCGGGAAAGAATTATTTGCAAGTGCCATGCATAACCTTTCCCCGAGGCGAAAGGGCCCCTTCCTTGCTGTAAACTTTAGTTCCCTATCTGAAGATCTTGTTGAAAGTGAATTGTTTGGATACGATGAGGGAGCTTTTACTGGAGCTGCTAAAGGAGGAAAAGAGGGATTATTTGAACAGGCAGAAGGAGGAACAATTTTCCTTGACGAAATCGGGGATATTTCTTTAAAAATTCAAGCTAGACTTTTGCGGGTCCTGGAAGAGAAAGAAATTATGCGGGTTGGAGGAAATAAAATAATCCCAGTTAATGTCCGGGTTATTGCTGCAACAAATAAGGACCTTACAGAACTGATTGAGAAGGGTCAATTTCGAGAAGACCTATACCACCGAATTAAAGTAATGTTTCTGCATATTCCTCCTTTGCGGCAAAGGGTCAGGGACTTGGATGAACTTGTTAACTATTTTTTAAAGGTAGAAGGGGGACCGGATTTATCAATTCACCCCGAGGTAATAAAAAAGCTTAAAGAATTTAATTGGTATGGAAATATTAGGGAGCTAAAAAATACCATTTCATATATGCTTGCTGTTTGTGAAGATAAAACAATCCGGTTCGAAGATATTCCGGATGACTTATTTTTTGAAAAAGGAAAAGAATTTGAAGGAGAAAAAAAGGATAAAAATATTATTGAAGAATGGATTGCTACTGGAGAATGGGAAATTTATGGAAATATTTTGAGGATGATTTCAGAAAAAATTCGTAATGGAGAAAGAATTGGCAGGAAAATAATTGCGGAGGAAGTTTCCCGGAAACTGGATAGAGAGTTTACCGAACAGCAGGTTCGTTTACGCTTAAACAAATTAGAAAGCCAGGGTTTGATTATTAAAAAAAGAGGAAGGGGCGGGACGACAATTACCCCTTTGGGAAAGAAAATGCTTGATAAGAGTAAACTTTAAGAGATAGTTTTTAAAAATGGGGTAGATTTTTGAGCTTTGTTTACAGAGGAAAAGCTTTATTTTATCATAAAAAAGGGGGAGAAGCTCTAATTAGTAATGATTACTAATTAGAGAAACCATCCTTTATTATTCCTTGAATAATAACCCTTAATTGAAATTTACAACGATGAGAAAAAAAGGTATTATTAGCTAAGGATCGGGAAGGAGGATGTGAATTGTTTTTTGAAAATAGATTGATTTTAACAATTTTGATTCTCGTACTTGGTTTTTCCTTCTGGTTTTTAGCAAGTAATAGATCCTTAGTTACCAGCTTTTCCTCAGGAAACGGTGAAACCCTCTCTGATAATGGGTCCCCATGCCTGCGCCACTTAACTCCCCTGCAATTAAGGGTTACCCAGGAAAAGGGAACCGAACCGCCTTTTGACAACGAATACTGGGATCATTATGAGGAAGGGATTTATGTTGATGTTGTCTCCGGGGAACCTCTTTTTAGTTCTCGGGATAAGTATGATTCCCGTTCGGGTTGGCCGAGTTTTACCAAACCCCTTGTCTCAGAAAACATTGTTGAAAAGAAGGACCTTTCCTTTGGGATGATCAGAACTGAGGTCAGAAGTGCTGGAGCAGACTCCCATCTGGGGCATGTTTTTAATGACGGGCCCCAACCCACAGGCTTAAGGTATTGTATTAACTCCGCTGCTCTTAAGTTTGTGCCCAAAGATAGGATGGAAGAGGAGGGTTACGGGGAGTTTTTAGGGGAGTTATAGGATCAATAATTATTTTTCACCCGGATTTCCGGGTGATTTTTTTTTGATAGAGGAATTATTGGACCCTTTTCCAAAGATTGTTTAGATTATAGAATTATTAATTGACCTTAAAAACCGAACGTGATAAGATAAAAAAAGAAAAATGTTCGGGAAAAAATTTCACATATTTTAAGGAGGGAATTCCCGTTGAATACTGTAGAAAAAGCCCTTATGCATGGATTGTTTGTCCACCTGCACCATAATATTGATAAGGCAATTGATTTTGGCCAGTTGGAAGAGTTAAACAAGAAGGTTAGCCAAATGTGGCCAGGAGCTTTACTGGTTGGGCCCCAGGATAATGATGATGCAGCAGTTTTTAAGTTTCCCGAGATGGAAGGACTATTTGTGGCAAAGATGGAAAG